>Ga0075012_10000615_pt1 | contig 37366 bp, 33 predicted proteins | sample All_14_2_FD_71474 | JGI IMG/M metagenome (GOLD analysis project Ga0075012, IMG submission 71474) | Freshwater microbial communities in response to fracking from Pennsylvania, USA - Allegheny Zone_MetaG_DW_15 | ecosystem: Environmental > Aquatic > Deep subsurface > Groundwater > Drilled...
GCTCGCGGCCGTGCGGCCCATGTCGAACAGCGGCAGGCTCATGGCCGGCTGGAAGGTCCAGGCGCCGCTGCCGGCATCGAAGAGGCCGGCAAGCGCGCGGCTTGCCGAACCCAGCGTGGCGGTCAGCAGGATCTTCGGCAGGAAGGCGGCGCGCGCGGCGCCGATGTTGGCGTGCGCCGCGATCAGGCGCTGCTCGGCGGCGAGCACGTCGGGACGCGCCAGCAGCACTTCGGCCGGCAGGCCGGCAGCGAGGTCGTTGACGATGCCCTGCTCGGCGAGGCCGCGGCCGGGCGGCAGGGGCGCCGGCATGCGGCCGACGAGCAGCGTCAGCGCGTTCTCGGCGGCAGCGCGCTGGCGCAGCAGGCTGGCGACTTCGGCGCGCGCCGATTCGCGGACGCCATCGGTCTGCAGCACGTCGAGGTCGGAGGCGAGGCCGACGTCGCGGCGCTTGACGACGAGCTTGCGCGTCTCGTCGCGACTCGCCAGCGTGGCCTGCGCCAGCGCGGTGCGTTCGTCGAGTTCGAGCAGCGTCAGGTAGGCGTTGGCGACGTCGGCGATCAGCGACAGGCGGAAGGCGCGCTGCGCTTCCTCGGTGGCGAGGTAGGAGGCGAGCGAGGATTCGCCCAGGCTGCGCACGCGGCCCCAGAAGTCGAGCTCGAACGCCGTGACCGCGAGGTTGGCGTCGTAGCGCTGGCTGTTCAGGGTGCGGCCGGTCGCCGAGAGGTCGGCCGGCGTCTTGGAGGCGGTGCGGCTGAGGCCGGCGGTGACGGTCGGAAAGCGGTCAGCGCGCGCGATGCCGTACTGGGCGCGCGCCTCTTCGACGCGCGCGACGGCGATCGCCATGTCGCGATTGTGCTCGAGCGCCGCGGCGATCAGCGCCTGCAGGCGCGGGTCGGGAAAGAAGCTGCGCCAGCCGGTCGCGGCGGCGGCGCGGGCGCCGGCCGGCTCGGCCGAGGCAGGCCAGGCGGCGGCAACCGGCGGCTCGGCGCGACGGTAGTCGGGGATCAGCGAGCAGCCTGCCGCCAACAGCGCGGCGGCGGCGAGGGATAGCGACTTATTCATGGCCACGCTCCAGGCGCGGCTTCTCGGGGAAGATGCGCCGCACGACGACGAAGAACACCGGGACGAGGAATACCGCCAGCACCGTGGCGCCGATCATGCCGCCCATGACGCCGGTGCCGATGGCATGGCGGCTCTGGGCGCCGGCGCCGGTCGAGATCGCCAGCGGCAGTACGCCGAGGATGAAGGCGAGCGAGGTCATCAGGATCGGCCGGAAGCGCAGGCGGCAGGCTTCGAGGGTAGCGGCGAACAAATCCATCCCTTCGGCGTGCAGCTTGCGTGCGAACTCGATGATCAGGATCGCGTTCTTGGAGGACAGGCCGATGGTGGCGATCAGGCCGACCTTGAAGAAGACGTCGTTCGGCAGGCCGCGCAAGGTGACGGCGAGCACGGCGCCGAGGATGCCGAGCGGCACGACGAGGATCACCGCGAACGGGATCGACCAGCTTTCGTACAGTGCGGCCAGCGCGAGGAAGACGACGATCAGCGACAGTGCGTAGAGGAACGGGGCCTGGGCTCCCGACAGCCGTTCCTCGTACGAGGTGCCCGACCAGTCGAAGCCGAAGCCCGGCGGCAGTTGCGCGGCGATTTCCTCCATCGCCGCCATGGCGTCGCCGGTGCTGCGGCCGGGTGCCGGCGCGCCCGAGAGTTTCATCGACGGGTTGCCGTTGTAGCGGTCGAGCTTGGGCAGGCCCACCACCCATTGGGTGCGCACCACCTCCGACAACGGGACCATCTCGCCGCGCGTGTTGCGCACCGAGAGGCCGAGGATGGACTCGGGGCTGGCGCGCAGGCTGGCGTCGGCCTGCATCTGCACGCGCAGGATGCGGCCCTGGCGCACGAAGTCGTTGACGTAGGCGACGCCGAGCACCGACTGCAGCGTCTCGTTGAGGTTGGCGAGGTCGATCGACAGTGCGCGTGCCTTGGCGCGGTCGATGTCGAGCATCAGCTGCGGCGCCGGCTCCTGGCCCTCGGGGCGCACGCCCGTCAGCGCCGGGTGCTTCGAGGCGAGGCCGAGCGCCATGTTGCGCGCTTCCATGAGTTTCTCGCGGCCCAGTCCGGAACGGTCCTGCAGGCGGAAGTCGAAGCCGCCGACGGCGCCGAGTTCGGGAATCGGCGGCACGTTGACGGCGAAGATCATCGCCTGCTTGATGCGCGAGAGGGCCATGTTGGCGCGCATGACAATGGCGCCGATGCCGCTTTCCTTGCCCTTGCGCTCGTCCCAGTCCTTGAGGCGGACGAAGGTCAGCGCCGCGTTCTGGCCGCGGCCGAAGAACGAGAAGCCGATGACGCCGATGACGTGATTGACCTCGGGCTGCTTGAGGTAGTAGTCCTCGACCTGCTTGACGACTTCCAGCGTGCGTTCCTGCGTCGCGCCGGCCGGCAACTGCACCATGCTGATGAAGTAGCCCTGGTCCTCCTCGGGCAGGAAGCTGCCCGGCAGCCGTGCGAACAGGAAGCCGGCGCCGACGATGATCGCCAGGTACACGATCAGCCAGCGCTTCGGACGGCTGATGACGCGGGCGACGCCGTTGCGATAGCTGGTGGTGGTGCGCGCGAAGCTGCGGTTGAACCAGCCGAAGAAGCCGGTGGTCGGCATGACGTTCTCGCCCGGCTTGTGCTTGAGGATGGTCGCGCACATCGCCGGCGTGAGCGTCAGCGCCATCAGCGCCGAGAACAGCATGGTCAGCACCAGCGTGATCGAGAACTGGCGATAGATGGCGCCGACCGAACCGCCGAAGAAGGCCATCGGCACGAACACGGCGACCAGCACGAGGGTGATGCCGATGATGGCGGCGAAGATCTGGTCCATCGCCTTGCGCGTCGCCTCGCGCGGCGGCAGGTCTTCCTCGGTCATGATGCGTTCGACGTTCTCGACGACGACGATGGCGTCGTCCACGACGATGCCGATGGCCAGCACCATGGCGAACAGCGTCAACACGTTGATCGAGTAGCCGAAGACGTAGAGGCCGGTCAGGGCCCCCATCAGCGCCACCGGCACGACGACGGCCGGAATCAGCGTGGCGCGGAAGTTCTCGAGGAACAGGTACATGACCAGGAACACCAACACCATCGCCTCGGCCAGCGTGATGACGACTTCGGTGATCGAGATGTCGACGAAGCGCGAGGTGTCGTAGGGCACTTCCCAGGCGATGCCCTTGGGGAAGTACTTCGACAGCTCGGCCATGCGCGCCTTGACGGCCTTGGCGACCTCGAGCGCGTTGCCGTCGGGCGAGACGCGCACGGCGATCGCGGCCGTCGGCTGGCCGTCCATGCGCGCGAAGATGTTGTAGTTCTCGGCGCCGAGTTCGACGCGGGCGACGTCCTTCAGGCGCACCGTCGAGCCGTCGGGCGCGGCGCGCACGATGACTTCGCCGAACTCCTCGGGCGTCTGCAGCCGGCCGCGCGTGACGATGACGGCGTTGAACTGCTGGCCCTTGGCGGCCGGCGCCTGGCCGACTTCGCCGGTGGCGAGCTGGACGTTCTGGGCGCGCACGGCGGCGATGACGTCGCCCGGCGCGAGGTTGAAGGCCTGCAGGCGGTCGGGCCGCAGCCACAGGCGCATCGAGTACTCGGTGCCGAACATGATGGCTTCGCCGACGCCCTTGACGCGGCGCACCTGGTCGAGCACGTTGGCCGCGGCGAAGCTGCCGAGCGCGATGTTGTCGAGGCTCTTGTCCGGCGAATACAGCGTGATGAACATCAGGTAGTTGCGCTGCGGCTTGGTCACCGGCACGCCGAGGCGGCGCACTTCCTCGGGCAGGCGCGCCTCGATGCGCTTGTAGCGGTTCTGCGCCTCGACCGAGGCGGTGTCTACATTGGTACCGGGCTCGAAGGTCAGCGTCAGGGTGCCGGTGCCGAGTTCGGAGGACGCCTCCATGTAGAGCAGGCGCTCGATGCCGTTCATCTCCTGCTCGATCAGCGCGGTGACGGTGTCCTCGATGACCTGCGCCGAGGCGCCGGGGTAGGTGATGTTGAAGGCGATGGCCGGCGGCGCCACGGTCGGGTATTGCGAGACGGGCAGCTTCCTGAGGGCGAGGCTGCCGCCGAGCACGATCAGGATGGCGATCACCCAGGCGAACACCGGGCGGTCGATGAAGAATTTGGCGAGCATGGTGAGCGCCTACTTTTTATCGCCGGCCGGCGGCTGTGCGTTGGGTGCTGCCGCCAGTCCACCGGGCGGAGCGGCAGGCGCGGCGGCGGCCGGCGCATTCGGAGTCCACGGCACCGGTTTCACCGGCGTGCCGGGACGCGCTTTCTGCAGGCCGTTGACGATCACCTGGTCTCCGCTCTTGAGGCCGTCGAGGATGATCCAGTCGGCGCCCGACATGCCGCCGGTTTTCACCGGGCGCGGCGCCGCCTTGCCTTCGGCATCGATGGTCATGACGAACTGGCCCTGCTGGCTCGCCTGCACCGCGCGCTGCGGCAGCTTGATGACGTTCTCGGCCAGCGACTCGGGGAAGCGCACGCGCACGAAGGTGCCCGGCAGGAGTTCGCGCTTCGGATTCGGGAACTGGGCGCGCAGCGACACCGAGCCGGTGTTCGGGTCGACGGCCAGATCGGAGAACAGCAGTTTCCCCGGCTGCGGATAGACGCTGCCGTCCTCGAGGATCAGCTCTACCTTGGCCTCGTCGGCACGCTTGAGGCGGCCGGCCTTGATGGCCTGCTGCAGGCGCAGGAGGTCGGCGTTGGACTGGGTGAAGTTGGCGTAGATCGGATCGAGCTGCTCGATGGTCGCCAGGTGGGTCGCCTCGCCCTTGCCGACCAGCGCGCCTTCGGTGACCAGCGCACGGCCGATGCGGCCCGAGATCGGCGCCGTGACGTTGGCGTTCTCGAGGTCGAGCGCGGCCTTGGCGAGCGCCGATTCGGCCTGCTTCAGCTTGGCCTCGGCGAGCTCGAATTCCTGCTTGCTGACGGCCTTCATCTCGAGCAGGGGGCGATAGCGTTCGACGGTCTGTCGCGCCACGGCGACATCGGCCGCGGCGGAATCCGCCGCGGCTCGATAGGTGCGCGCATCGAGCTTGAACAGCGGCGCGCCGGCGGGCACGTCGCTGCCCTCGACGAACAGGCGCTTCTCGACGATGCCTTCGACGCGAGCCCTCACTTGCGCCGTACGGACTGCCTGCAAACGTCCGGGTAGCTCCCGGGTGACGGTTGCGGAGGACGGGGCGACGGCAACGACGTCCACCTCGGGCGGCGGCATGCCGGCACCGGGGCCGCCGGGACCGCCGGGTTTTTGCTCGCCGCAAGCGGCCACGAGAAGGGTAAGGACGAGGATCAACTTGGGTTTCATCAGGCGGTCCTTTCCGGGGCGTAGGCCCGCAGGAAGCAATCGACGGTCTTGGTGATGCGTGCGGTCTCTTCGGCCGGCGTGTATGGAACGGGATCGAGCAGGCGCCGCGTGCGCTCGAAGCCGCCGAGCAGGCTCAGCAGCATCTCGGCAGCGAAGGCCGGATCGTCGGGGCGCAGACGCCCGCGTTCCATTGCCCTGGCGAGAAACCCGGCCAGCAGGCGCGCCATGGTCTGCGGGCCACCCTCGAAGAATGCCTTGCCGAGTGCCGGGAAGCGCGGCCGCTCGGCGACGAGGGTGCGGTAGAAGGCGAGCCCGATTTCGCCGAGCACGCGCTCGTGAAACAAGGTCGAGAAGCGAAGCAGGCACTCACGAACGTCACCGGCGTCGGGGTCGAGCGTCAGGTTGATCGACTCGGTGCCGAGTTGCGTGATGGCGGCGAACAGTTCGTCCTTCGACGAGAAATGGTTGTAGAGCGTCTGCTTGGCGACCCCCGCGCGCGCGGCGATGCGCTCGCAACTGGCCCGGTAGCCTTCCTCGCAGAAAGCTTCGACGGCCGCCTGGATCAGGCGCGTGCGGATGTCGGCGGATTGGGCATCGGGGTTCACGAATGTCCTTATGACAATAATGGACTGGACTGTCCAGTCTACCTGTGGTCGAGAAAAAAGGCAGCCGGAGCTGCCTCTTTCCGCCGCGGCCGAAGCCTCAGTGCGACTTCTTGCGCAGGCGCTGGATGGCGGCGAGCTGCGCGACCGCCTCGGCGAGTTCGGCCTGGGCGCGGGCGTAGTCGAGTTCCGAGCTGCGATTGACCATCGCCTCTTCGGACTTCTTCTTCGCTTCCATTGCCTTGGCTTCGTCGAGATCGTGGCCGCGGATCGCCGTGTCGGCGAGCACGGTCACGAGGCCGGGCTGAACCTCGAGGATGCCGCCGGCGACGAAGATCAGCTCCTCGCGCTCCTGGCCTTGCAGCTTGATGCGCACGGCGCCCGGCTTGATGCGGGTCATCAGCGGCATGTGGCCGGGATAGATCCCCAGTTCGCCGACTTCGCCCGGCAGGACGACGAATTCGGCCAGCCCGGAGAAGATGGACTCCTCCGCGCTCACCACGTCGACATGTACGGTCAGTGCCATGATTGGCGTCCTTTAAGGCTGGTTACTGGAGGGTCTTGGCCTTCTCGAACACTTCCTCGATGCCGCCGACCATGTAGAACGCCTGTTCGGGCAGCTGGTCGCACTCGCCTTCGGCGATCATGCGGAAGCCCTTGATCGTGTCCTTGAGGCTGACGTACTTGCCAGGCGAGCCGGTGAACACTTCGGCGACGAAGAAGGGCTGCGACAGGAAGCGCTGGATCTTGCGCGCACGGCCGACGGCCAGCTTGTCTTCGGCGGAGAGTTCGTCCATGCCGAGAATCGCGATGATGTCGCGCAGTTCCTTGTAGCGCTGGAGCGTGGCCTGCACCTTGCGGGCCGTCTCGTAGTGCTCTTCGCCGACGACCAGCGGGTCGAGCTGGCGCGAGGTCGAATCGAGCGGATCGACGGCCGGGTAGATGCCGAGGGCGGCGATGTCGCGCGAGAGAACGACGGTCGAGTCGAGGTGGAGGAAGGTGGTGGCCGGCGACGGGTCGGTCAGGTCGTCCGCGGGAACGTACACGGCCTGGATCGAGGTGATCGAGCCGACGCGCGTCGAGGTGATGCGCTCCTGCAGGCGGCCCATTTCTTCGGCCAGCGTCGGCTGGTAGCCCACGGCGGACGGCATGCGGCCAAGCAGCGCCGAGACTTCGGTACCGGCCAGCGTGTAGCGGTAGATGTTGTCGACGAAGAACAGGATGTCGCGGCCTTCGTCGCGGAAGGCTTCGGCCATCGTCAGGCCGGTCAGCGCGACGCGCAGGCGGTTGCCGGGCGGCTCGTTCATCTGGCCGAACACCATCGCGACCTTCGAGTCGGTCAGGTTGTCGAGCTTGATGACGCCGGCTTCAGACATCTCGTGGTAGAAGTCGTTGCCCTCGCGGGTGCGCTCACCGACGCCGGCGAACACCGACAGGCCGGAGTGCTGCTTGGCGATGTTGTTGATCAGCTCGAGCATGTTGACGGTCTTGCCGACGCCGGCGCCGCCGAACAGGCCGACCTTGCCGCCCTTGGCGAACGGGCAGATCAGGTCGATAACCTTGATGCCGGTCTCGAGCAGTTCGGTGGCGGGCGACAGTTCGTCGAACTTCGGCGCCCGGGCGTGGATCGGGCGGCGCTCTTCGCACTTGATCGGACCGACTTCGTCGATCGGGCGGCCGAGCACGTCCATGATGCGGCCCAGCGTGCCGTGGCCGACGGGGACCGAGATGGCGGCGCCGGTGCCCTTGACGCTCATGCCGCGGCGCAGGCCGTCGGAGGAGCCCATCGCGATCGTGCGCACGATGCCGTCGCCCAGCTGCTGCTGGACTTCGAAGGTGAGGCCGGCTTCGGCGTTGCCGACGTTCGCGTCGTCGAGGACGAGGGCGTCGAAAACCTTGGGCATTTGATCGCGGGGGAACTGGATGTCCACCACCGCGCCGATGCACTGGACGATGCTTCCGTTGCTCATGGTCGTTTTTCCTTAATGCAAATAATTAGTCGCGGCTTCGCCGCGGCGGTTGCGATTTGGTCTCGTCGTAACGTTCGCTTCGCTCACGTTAGCCTCGCCCAATCGCAACCTGTTAACCGGCGATCGCGGCGGCACCGCCGACGATCTCGGAGATTTCTTTGGTGATCGAAGCCTGGCGCGCCTTGTTGTAGACGAGCTGGAGTTCCTTGATGACGTTGCCGGCGTTGTCGGTGGCGGACTTCATAGCCACCATGCGCGCCGACTGCTCGGACGCCATGTTCTCGGAGACCGCCTGGTAGATCAGCGCTTCGACATAGCGCAGCAGCAGTTCCTCGATGACTTCGCGCGCATCGGGCTCGTACAGGTAGTCCCAGTGGCCCTCGGGCGTGCCGAGGCGCTCGCCGGTCAGCGGCAGCAATTGCTCGAGCTGCGGCTCCTGCTTCATCGTGTTGATGAACTGCGTATAGCCGATGTACACGGCATCGATCTCGTCGTTCTCGAAGGCGTCGATCATCACCTTGACCGGGCCGATCAGCTTCTCGAGGTGCGGCGTGTCGCCCAGGTGCACGACATGCGACACCACCTTGGCGCCCATGCGCTGCATGAAGCCGAGACCCTTGTTGCCGATCGCCGTGACGCGGATTTCCTCGACGCCTTCCTTCTCCCACTGGCGCATCGCGTTCAGCGACAGGCGCAGGACGTTGGTGTTGAGGCCGCCGCAGAGGCCCTTGTCCGTGGTGACGAGGATCAGGCCGACGCGCTTGTGCTGCGGCTTCTTGATCAGGAAGGAATGGCGGAAGTCCGTGTTGTTGGCCTGCGAGAGGTTCGCCGCCAGGCGGCGGATCTTTTCGCTGTAGGGACGGGCGGCGCGCATCCGCTCCTGCGCCTTGCGCATCTTGGACGCGGCCACCATCTCCATGGCCTTGGTGATCTTCTTCGTGTTCTGGACCGACTTGATCTTGGTCCGAATTTCCTTGCCGCTTGGCATGGCGCTACTCCTTGGCTAGGAAATCCGTCAGGCCCAGTTCTTCTTGAACTCGGTGAGCGCAGCCGTCAGTTGGGCTTCGCCATCCTTGTCCAGGTCCTTGGCCGTCTCGATCTTGTTCACCAGATCGGCATGCTTGTCGTGCAGGTACTGGTGCATGGCGACCTCGAAGGCGAGGATCTTGTTGACGTCGACGTCGTCAAGGTAACCGCCGTTGACCGCGTACAGCGAGATCGCCATCTCGGCGACCGTCAGCGGCGCGTACTGGGGCTGCTTCATCAGTTCGGTGACGCGGCGGCCACGCTCGAGCTGCTTGCGCGTGGCGTCGTCGAGGTCGGAGGCGAACTGGGCGAAGGCCGCGAGTTCGCGGTACTGGGCGAGCGCGAGACGCACGCCGCCGCCGAGCTTCTTGATCGCCTTGGTCTGGGCGGCGCCGCCGACGCGGGACACCGAGACGCCGGCGTTGATGGCGGGACGGATGCCGGCGTTGAACAGGTCGGTCTCGAGGAAGATCTGGCCGTCAGTAATCGAAATCACGTTGGTCGGCACGAACGCGGAGACGTCGCCGGCCTGCGTCTCGATGACGGGCAGCGCGGTCAGCGAACCGGTCTTGCCCTTCACTTCGCCGTTGGTGAACTTCTCGACCCAGGCTTCGGAGACGCGCGCGGCACGCTCGAGCAGGCGCGAGTGCAGGTAGAAGACGTCGCCCGGATAGGCTTCGCGGCCCGGCGGACGGCGCAGCAGCAGCGAGATCTGGCGGTAGGCCCAGGCCTGCTTGGTCAGGTCGTCGTAAATGATCAGGGCGTCCTGGCCGCGGTCGCGGAAGTATTCGCCCATGGTGCAGCCCGAGTACGGCGCGATGAACTGCATCGCGGCGGATTCGGAAGCGGTGGCGGCGACGATGATCGTGTATTCGAGGGCGCCGTGCTCTTCGAGCTTGCGTACCACGTTGGCGATGGTCGAGGCCTTCTGGCCGACCGCCACGTAGATACACATCATGTTCTGGCCCTTCTGGTTGATGATCGCATCAACCGCGACGGCCGTCTTGCCGGTCTGGCGGTCGCCGATGATCAGCTCGCGCTGGCCGCGGCCCACGGGCACCATGGCGTCGATGGCCTTGAGGCCCGACTGCACCGGCTGCGACACCGACTTGCGCCAGATCACGCCCGGCGCGACCTTCTCGATCTTGTCGGTGATCTTGGCGTTGATCGGGCCCTTGCCGTCGATCGGCTGGCCCAGCGAGTTCACGACGCGGCCCAGCAGCTCCGGGCCGACCGGCACTTCGAGAATGCGGCCGGTGGTCTTGACGGTGTCGCCTTCGGAGATGTGCTCGTACTCGCCGAGAACCACCGCGCCGACGGAGTCGCGCTCGAGGTTCAGGGCCATGCCGAAGGTGTTGCCGGGGAATTCCAGCATCTCGCCCTGCATGACGTCGGTGAGGCCGTGCACGCGGCAGATGCCGTCGGTCACGGACACGACGGTGCCCTGGGTGCGCAGGTCGGTGCCGACCTGGAGATTCTGGATCTTGTTCTTGATCAGTTCGCTGATTTCAGACGGATTGAGCTGCATGTAAAGCTCCGATTCTTTGAATACTAGGTCCTGAGGGACGTGGCCATGGCGTCGAGCCTGCCGCGTACGGAAGCGTCGAGCACCCGGTCGCCGACGACCACCTTGATGCCGCCGATGAGTTCGGGCGCGACCTGGACTTCGGGCCGCAGCTTCGCCTTGAAGTGCGCTTCGAGCGCGGGCAGCAGGCCGGCGCGCTCGGCGTCGGTCATCGGGAAGGCGCTGTGAATGACGGCGTCCTTGACACCCTCCTCGGCCGCCTTGAGCGTCTCGAAGAACGCCGCGATCTCGGGCAGCACGCTGAGGCGGTCATTCTCGGCCAGCACCTTGATGAAGCTGGCCAGGTCGCCATCCACGCCGCTGCCGAGCAGCGACGTGACGAGCTCGGCCTTGCGGCCGGCCGTCAGGCCGGGGTTGTCGAGACAGGCGGCGACGTCGGCGTTCTGCGCAAACGCGGAAAGGCGGCCAAGCTGCGCGGACCAGGCCGGCAGCGCGCCTTTCTCCTGCGCCAGGCGGAACACGGCCTCGGCGTACGGGCGGGCGATGGTGACGAGTTCGGCCATGTCGGTCAGAGTTCCTGCTTGAGCGCCGTCAGCATGTCGGCATGGGTGCCGGCATTGACTTCGCGACGCAGGATCTTCTCGGCACCGGCGACGGCGAGTTCGGCCACGCGCTCGCGCAGCGCCGAACGCGCGCGTTCGATGTCCTGCTCGAGCTCCGACATCTTGCCGGCGTAGACCTTCTCGGCTTCGACCTTGGCGGCGTCCTTCGCTTCTTCGACGATCTGGCGCGCACGCTTCTCGGCGTCGGCGGTGATGCCGTTGGCGCGATCCTTGGCTTCGCGCAGGGCGTCGGCCGAGCGCTTGGCCGCGAGTTCGAGATCGTGCTTGCCGCGCTCGGCGGCAGCGAGGCCGTCGGCGATCTGCTGCTGACGGTCGGCCATCGCCTTCTGCAGCGGCGGCCAGACGTACTTCATCGTGATCCAGATGAAAATGGCGAACCAAATCATCTGGCCGATGAGGGTTGCGTTGATGCTCACGCTAACCTCCTGGGTAGGGTTTCAGGCGAACGCCGGGGGCTCAGGGCTTGACGAGGGCGATGAACGGGTTGGCGAACAGCATGAACAGGGCGATACCGACGCCGATCATGGTCACCGCGTCGAGCAGACCGGCGACGATGAACATCTTGACCTGCAGCGTGGGGATCATTTCGGGCTGGCGAGCGGCGCCTTCGAGGAAGCGGCCACCGAGGATACCGAAGCCGATGGCGGTGCCAAGCGCGCCGGCGCCGATCAGGATCGCGACGGCGATGGCAGTGTTACCCAGCAGCACGGACAGTTCCATTTGTTACTCCTTTGAGATCGAGAGGGGTGATGAAGGTTGAAAAAAGCGGTTTAGTGCGATTCCGAAGCCATCGACATGTAGACGATGGTCAGCATCATGAAGACGAAGGCCTGCAGCGTGATGATCAGGATGTGGAACAGGGCCCACGGCAACGCCAGCGGCAACTGCCAGATGCCCAGCAGCGCGATCAGGATGAACACCATCTCGCCGGCGTACATGTTGCCGAACAGACGCAGCGACAGCGAGATCGGCTTGGCGATGTCTTCGATGACCCGGAAGACGAAGTTGACCGGTGCCAACTTGGGACCGAACGGCGCGGTGAAAATTTCGTGCATGTAGCCGCCGAAGCCCTTCACCTTGAAGTTCATCCAGATCATGATCAGGAAGACCGTGATCGACATGGCGAAGGTGTGGTTGGGGTCGGTGGTGGCGACGACCTTCAGGTATTCGACGCCGGCCAGGTGCGAGGCCTGCGGCAGGAAGTCGACCGGGATCAGGTCCATCGCGTTGAGGACGAACACCCAGACGAAGATCGTGATGGCCAGCGGTGCCACGATCGGGTTGTTGCCGTGGTAGGTGTCCTTGACCTGCTGGTTGACGAAGGAGAGCACCAGCTCGAAGAAGTTCTGCCAGCCCTTGGGCACGCCGCTGGTCGCCTTGCCCGCGACCGAAGCCATCAGGCCGAAGACGATCAGACCCAGGATGCCCGAGACGAGGAAGGTGTCGAGGTGCAGCGTCCAGAACCCGGAACCGACTTTCAGGTTCGTCAGGTGGTGGGTGATGTAATTGGTTGCGGTGAGCGCTTCGCCAGGAGCAGCAGACATGTTCAGTTCCGAGTTTTAAGCAGTGCCATCCAGTAGACGACGACGGTTAACGCGAAGCCCAGAAACAGCGGCAGCGCCGCCAAATCCCTGTAGCCCAGAAACACGAGGGCGAAGCCACCGAGAACGACCGCGTACTTGTAGGTCTCTCCCAGCATCTGTGCCCGATACGCCTTTTTCGGATCCGTCTCGTCGCGCACCGCGCGCCATGCGTAGGCGAACGCGCCGAGCATGCCGATGCCGCCACCGAGGAGCGCCGAAACAGCCGCATTCTTTCCGCCCGCCACGCCGGCCACTGCGGCGACGCACAAAGTCGTCAGCGCCTGGCGGCTCAGCACCCAGCGAACCACTGGCTTCATGGGAGCGGGCCGAAAAAACCGCCGGATAATAACATCCGCCGAGACTTATATACAAGACCTGAATGCTGCGATCGCATAAACTTCTTTGCGATGGATCAACGCAGCCGGTCGAGCAATCCCTCGAGCTGGTCGAGGCTGCCGAAGCGAATGGTTACCGAGCCGGCGCCCTTCCGGTTGGCGTTGATCTTGACCGTCGCAGCAAGTGCATCCGAAAGCTCCTCCTCCAGCCGCAGCAGGTCGCGGTCGCCCGAGCCGTTAACCCGCCCGCCCTTCTTGGCCGGCGGATTCAATTCGCGCGCCGCCAGCTTTTCGGCCTCGCGCACCGAGTAGCCCTTGTCGACGATCATCGCGGCGAATCGGCCCTGCTCCGCCTTGGGCAGCGGCAGCAGCGCGCGCGCATGGCCCATCTCGATGTCGCCGGCCATCAGCATGTCCTGCGCCGGCTTGGCGAGCTGCAGCAGGCGAAGCAGGTTCGAGGCGCCCGGACGCGAGCGGCCGACGGCATCGGCCGCCTGCTGGTGCGTCATGCCGAATTCGTCGATCAGGCGCTGCAGGCCGGCCGCCTCTTCGAGCGGATTGAGGTCTTCGCGCTGGATGTTCTCGATCAGCGACATCGCCAGCGCGGCATCGTCGGGGATCTCGCGGATCAGCACCGGGACCTCCGCCAGGCCGGCGATCTGCGACGCACGCCAGCGGCGTTCGCCGGCGATGATCTCGTAGCGGCCGCCGGCAACCGGGCGGACCGAGATCGGCTGGATCATGCCCTGCGCCTTGATGGACGCGGCCAGTTCCTCCAGCGAGCCCGGGTCCATGCGCGTGCGCGGCTGGTACTTGCCCGGCTGCAACGCACCGACCGGCAGCTTGTCCTGGCGCTGGCTTTCCGGGGCGTTGTTGGCGGCGAGCAGCGCGTCGAGGCCGCGGCCGAGGCCTTTGAGTTTGGGCGGTGGGGCCATGTTCACTCCTTCCAGTTTTTGACGCGTTCGATCATTTCGGTGGCGAAGGCCAGATAGGCCTGCGCGCCCTTCGACGCCTTGTCGAAAAGCACGCCGGGCATGCCGTAGCTGGGCGCCTCGGCGAGACGCACGTTGCGCGGCACCAGGGTCTTGAACACCTTGTCGCCGAAGTGCTCCTCGAGCTGCGCCGAGACCTGCTGCGCCAGCGTCCGCCCCGGCTCGAACATCACGCGCAGCAGACCGATGATGCGCAGGTCGCGGTTCAGGTTCGCGTGCACCTTCTTGATGGTGTTCACCAGGTCCGACAGGCCCTCGAGGGCGAAATATTCACATTGCATCGGAATGACGACGCCATGCGCAGCGCAAAGGCCGTTGAGCGTCAGCAGCGACAGCGACGGCGGGCAGTCGATCAGGACAAAGTCATAGTCGTCAACATGCGCGGAGAGCGCCTCCTTGAGGCGCATCTCGCGGCGCTCGAGCTCGACCATCTCCACTTCGGCGCCCGCGAGGTCGCGGTTGGCCGGCAGCACGTCGTACTTGCCGGACGGCGAGGTCACGCAGGCGTCCTTCAGCGGCGCCAGGCCCAGCAGCACCTGGTAGACCGAGCGCCTGAGATCGCTCTTGTCGATGCCGCTGCCCATCGTCGAGTTCCCCTGCGGATCGAGGTCGACGAGCAGCGTACGCTGCCCCTGCAGCGCGAGCGCGGCGGCCAGGTTGACGGAAGTCGTGGTCTTGCCGACCCCGCCCTTCTGGTTGGCGATGGCGAAGATGTGCATTTTTTATTCTCGCTCCAAGATGATCAGGTGACGCTGGGCCTTCAGCCCCGGGACGACGATCGACGGCGACGCGGCGACGCGCCAGCCGGCGGGAACGGCCGCGATCTCGTCGGCCGGGAATACGCCCTTCATCGCCAGCAACCGTCCCTGCGGCGCGGCGAGGCGCCCCGCAAGGCGGACGAAGTCGGCGATGCTGGAGAACGCGCGCGAAATCACGGCGTCGAAGGCGAGCCCATCGGGCAGCGCCTCGATGCGCTCGGGGCGCACCTCGACGTTGGCGAGGCCGAGCTGGATCTTCGCCTGCTGCTGGAAGGCGGCTTTCTTTTGCACCGCCTCGACCGAGACGACCTTCAGTTCGGGACGCGCCATCGCAAGCGCCAACCCGGGCAGCCCGGCGCCGCTGCCGACGTCGGCGAGCGTCCTCGCGGCGCCGAGGTGAGGCGCCACGGCCAGCGAATCGAGCAGGTGATGCGTCACCATGTCGGCTTCGTCGCGCACCGCCGTCAGGTTGTAGGTCCGGTTCCACTTCAGCAGCAGTCCAAGATAGGCGAGCAGTTTTTCCTGCGCACCCTCGGGCAGGGCGAAACCGAGCGCGGCAACGCCGCCGGCGAGCTGGTCCGCGCTGCTCATGACTTGCCGCGCTTCTTGAGGTGCACGAGCAGCAGCGAGATGGCTGCCGGGGTGATCCCCTGCACCCTCGACGCCTGCCCGAGCGTCTCGGGCCGGTGCTGCGCGAGACGCTGGCGCACCTCGATCGAAAGCCCATGAACCGCGCCGTAGTCGAGGTCGGCCGGGATGCGCAGCGACTCGGATTCCTGCGCCTTCTCAACGTCTTCGCGCTGACGCTCGACGTAGCCGGAGTACTTGGCCTGGATCTCGACCTGTTCGACGACCTCCGGTTCGGTCACGCCCTCCCCTGCGCCGTGCAGGGTCATCAGGGAGCGGTAGCCGACTTCCGGCCGGCGCAGCAGGTCGAACAGCCGGTACTCGCGCTCCATCGGCTTGCCGAGTACGCGCTCGGCCTCTCCGGCCGGCAGCAGCCGCGGATTGACCCAGACCGACTTCAGGCGCTCGGTTTCGGCGGCGATCGCATCGCGCTTGCGGCAGAAGGCGGCCCAGCGGATGTCGTCGACCAGACCGAGTTCTCGTCCAGTCTCCGTCAGCCGCAGATCGGCGTTGTCCTCGCGCAGGCTCAGCCGATACTCGGCGCGGCTGGTGAACATACGGTAGGGCTCGGAAACCCCGCGCGTGATCAGGTCGTCGACGAGCACGCCGAGGTAGGCCTGATCGCGGCGCGGCGTCCAGGCCTCCTGCTCGCGCGTATAGCGGGCGGCGTTGACGCCGGCGAGCAGGCCCTGCGCGGCCGCCTCCTCGTACCCCGTGGTGCCGTTGATCTGCCCGGCGAAGAACAGGCCCCTGACCGCCTTGGTCTCAAGCGAGGACTTGAGACCGCGGGGGTCGAAGTAGTCGTATTCGATGGCGTAGCCCGGGCGCAGGATATGGACGTTCTCCAGCCCCTTGATCGAGCGCACCAGCGCCAGTTGGACGTCGAACGGCAGGCTGGTCGACACGCCCTGCGGATAGATCTCGTGGGTTTCGAGACCCTCGGGCTCCATGAACACCTGGTGGCTGTCGCGGCCGGCGAACTTATGGATCTTGTCCTCGATCGACGGGCAGTAGCGCGGCCCCACGCCCTCGATGACGCCGGTGAACATGGGCGAGCGATCCAGGCCGGCGCGGATGATGTCGTGCGTCCGGGCATTGGTGTGGGTGATCCAGCACGGGATCTGGCGCGGGTGTTGCGCGGCGTTGCCGAGGAAGGAGAACACGGGCACCGGGTCGTCGCCGGGCTGGCGCTCCATCACCGAGAAGTCGATGGTGCGGCCGTCGAGCCGTGGCGGCGTGCCGGTTTTGAGGCGCCCCACCGGCAGCTTGAGTTCGCGCAGGCGCTCGGCCAGCGACACCGAGGCAGGGTCGCCGAAGCGGCCGGCGCGGTAGTTCTCCAGCCCGACATGGACGAGGCCGTTGAGGAAAGTCCCGGCCGTCAGCACCACGGCCGGCGCCTCGAAGCGGATGCCGAGCTGCGTGACCACGCCTGTAACGCGATCGCCCTCCAGCGTCAGATCATCGACCGCCTGCTGGAACAAGGTGAGGTTGGGCGCATTCTCGAGCCGCATGCGGATCGCGCGCTTGTAAAGCGAGCGGTCGGCCTGGGCGCGGGTCGCGCGCACAGCGGGACCCTTGGAGGCGTTGAGGATGCGGAACTGGATGCCGGAGTCGTCGGTGGCCTCGGCCATGACACCCCCGAGGGCATCGACCTCCTTGACCAGATGTCCCTTGCCGATGCCGCCTATCGAGGGGTTGCAGGACATGGCCCCGAGCGTCTCGATGTTGTGCGTCAGCAGCAATGTCTTCGCGCCCGTCCGCGCCGCAGCCAGCGCCGCTTCGGTGCCGGCATGGCCGCCGCCGATCACGATGACGTCGAAGCGCGTGGGGAAAAGCATGCTGGGGGTGGGGGCGAAAAAGAGGCGCAATGATACGCCTGCGAATGATGGAAACCAAAGTGCAAACCGGTTTTGGGCGTCGGTTCGTGGTGGCGACGACCCGGTGTCCCGGTCCGGCTCATGCCGCGCGGGCGCAGAAATCGCCACACCGGGACATCGGGCCATCGCTCGGAGAGCGTGCGCGGGTTTGTGCTCAAACCAGTGGAGTGCCGCCACGGCGAGACGGGTATCCCCCTTGTCCTCATGCTGCTGGGAGGCGCAGAAATCGGCCAAGGGGGATACCCGTCCCGCCGCCCCACCGCCCGCCGCAATCAACGCCAACGTTTCACGTGAAACTGTTTCACGTGAAACAAATCAATGCTTCCCGCCCAACCCCAGATAGCTTTCGATCACCTTCGGATCATCCTCGAGATCGTCGCTCGGGCCCTCCAGAGCAACCTCACCCGTTTCGAGCACATACCCATAGTCGGCAATCTGCAACGCCGCCCGGGCGTTTTGCTCGACCAGCAGGATCGCCACCCCCGTGCGCTTGAGCGCCTCGACGATGTGAAAGATCTCGCGCACGATCAGCGGCGCCAACCCGAGGCTTGGCTCGTCGAGCATCAGCAGCTTCGGCTTGGCCATGAGGGCACGGCCGACCGCCAGCATCTGGCGTTCACCGCCCGAGAGCGTGCCGGCCTGCTGGTCGCGGCGCTCGCGCAGGCGCGGGAAAGTCTCGAACACCTGATCCATGGTCTCGCGCTCGTCGCGGTGCCCCATGCGGTGCCGCATGAAGGCGCCGAGCAGCAAGTTGTCCTCGACGCTCATCTCGCCGAACAGTTCGCGCTTCTCGGGAACCAGGTTGGCGCCGAGGGCGACCATGTGCTCGACCTCGATCGCGCCCTGGGCTTCACCCAGGAACACGACGTCGCCGCGCGTCCGAGGCAGCACACCCATGATCGCCGACAGCAGCGTCGTCTTGCCTGCCCCGTTCGGGCCGATGACCGTGACGATCTCCCCTGCCCTCACGCGCAGCGAAACGTGGTGCAGCGCCTCGACTTTCCCGTACGAGACGCAGAGGTCGCTGACCTCGAGGACCGATGGCGCTTCCGTCATCAATCGACCCCTCCGAGATAGGCCTCGATGACCGCCGGATCGCGCTGCACTTCCTCGGGCAGCCCGGCGGCGATCTTCTTGCCGAACTCCATGACGACCACGCGATCGGCGAGTCCCATGACGAAATCCATGTCGTGCTCGACCAGCAGGATGCCCATGCCTTCGGCGCGGAGCCTGCGCAGCATCTCGGCGAGCGCCTGCTTCTCCAGGTAGCGCAGGCCCGCCGCCGGCTCGTCGAGCAGCAGCAGGCAAGGATCGGAGGCCAGCGCGCGGGCAATCTCGACGATGCGCTGCTTGCCGAGCGCCAGCGAACCGGCCTGATCGAACATGTGCTCTGCCAGCCCGACGCGCTCGATCTGCCGCGCGGCCTCGGCCAGCAGCCTTGCCTCCTCGTCGCGCTCGAGGTGCAGCGCTGCGGCGACGACGCCGCGACGTCCGCGGACGTGCGCGCCGATGGCGACGTTCTCGAGCACGGTCATCGTCGGCAGCAGCCGAACGTGCTGGAAGGTCCGGCTCATGCCGCGGCGCGCAATCTCGCGCGACGCCCTGCCGTCGATGCGCTCGCCGAGGAAACGCACCTCGCCCGAGGTCGGCGGCGAGACGCCGGAAATCAGGTTGAACATCGTGCTCTTGCCGGCGCCGTTCGGCCCAATCAGCGCCATGATCTCCCCCGCCTTGACCGTCAGGCTCATGCGGTCGTTGGCGACCAGGCCGCCGAACTTCTTCACCGCATCGACGACCTCGAGCAGCACGCCTTCGCCCCGCGCGCGGCGCTCGATCGGCTCGGCCTCGGGTACGCGGCGCCGCCCGTCATCCGCCGGGAGGAACCTCGCCACCAGCGGCCAGATGCCGTCGCGCGCCCGATGCAGCACGAAGATCATCAGCAAACCGAAGACGATCACCTCGAAGTTGCCCGAGGCGCCGAACAGTTGCGGCAGCAGGTCCTGCAGCCACTGCTTGAGGATGGTGATCAGGCCGGCGCCCACCAGCGCGCCCCAGACGTGGGCGGCCCCGCCGATGACCGCCATGAACAGGTACTCGATTCCGATGTGCAGGCCGAACGGCGTCGGATTGACGAAGCGCTGCAGGTGGGCGTAGAGCCAGCCGGAGACGCAGGCGAACAGCGCTGCGATCAGGAAGATGACGATCTTGGAGCGCGCGGTATCCACGCCCATCGCCTCGGCCATCACCGTGCCGCCCTTGAGGGCGCGGATCGCCCTGCCCTCGCGCGAATCCAGCAGGTTCTGCGTCAACCAGACGGCAGCCAGCAGCACCGCCCAGATCAGGTAGTAGTAATGGCGCGGATCCTTCAACTCGAGGCCGAACAGCGGCAGCGCCGGGATGCCGGTGATTCCCGTGTGGCCGCCGAGGAACTCGACGTTGCCAAAGAGGAAATAAAGCGAAATGCCCCAGGCGATCGTCCCCAGCGGCAGGTAGTGACCCGAAAGCCGCAGCGTGAGCAAGCCCAGCACGAGGGCGATCGCCGCAGTCACCGCCAGGCCGGCGAACAGCGTCAGCCAGGGCGACGCCCCGAAGAACGCGAGCCAGCCCGGCAGCTCCGTCGCCGTCGTCAGCCACGCCGTCGTGTAGGCGCCGACGCCGACGAAGGCCGCCTGACCGAAGGACGTCAGCCCGCCGACGCCCGTCAGCAGCACCAGCCCGAGCGCTACCAGCGCATAAAGGCCGATGTAGTTGAGCAGCGTGATGTGGAATTCGGCAAGGATCGCCGGTCCGGCGACCAGCAACCCCAGAACCGCCAACTGGAGTCCGCGAGCCAGCACTTACTCTTCCTCCTCGACATGGCGCGTGGTGAGCGAACGCCAGACCAGCACGGGGATGATGAGCGTGAACACGATCACTTCCTTGAAGGCCGAGGCCCAGAAGGAGGAGAAGGATTCGAGCAGGCCGACCAGCACGGCGCCGGCCGCCGCCACCGGATAGCTGGCGAGGCCGCCGACGATCGCGCCAACGAAGCCCTTGAGGCCGATGAGGAAGCCGGTGTCGTAGTAAACGGTGGTGATCGGCGCGATGAGGATGCCGGAGAAGGCGCCGATCGCCGCCGCCAGCAGGAACGACAGCTTGCCGGCCATGGTCGTCGAGATGCCCATCAGGCGCGCGCCGTTGCGGTTGATCGCCGTCGCGCGCAGCGCCTTGCCGTAGAGCGTGCGCTCGAAGAAGACGTAGAGGACCACGATCAGCACCGCGCTGGCGCCGAGGACCCAAAGGCTCTGGCCGTTGACCGTCATGCCCATGACCTCGAACGAAGCCTCCGAGAACGGCGTCGTGCGCGAACCCTCCGCGCCGAAGAACAGCAGGCCCAGACCGACGAGCGTCAGGTGCACGGCAACCGAGACGATCAGCAGCACCAGCACCGACGCCTCGGCGAGGGGCTGGTAGGCCAGCCGGTAGACCATCGGCCCGAGCGGCACGACGACGCCCAGCGCCAGCAGCACCTGCAGCAGCAACGGCCACTGCTGCGGCTCGGCGAACAGCACCAGCGCCGCGACGAAGGCCGGGTAAAGAAGGTTCCAGAACAGCACGTGCGGCAGGCGCCGACGATGGCCCGAGCGCACCATGATGGCGAAATCGATGACGGCGACCGCGATGCCGAGGCCCGCGAGCAGCCACAAGGTGCCCGGCGCGCGACCTGCCTGCAGCGCAGCGAGCGTCAGTGCGCCGAAGGCGACATATTCGCCCTGGGGGATGAAGATGACGCGCGTCACGGCGAAAACCAGCACCAGCGCCAGCGCCAGCAGCGCATAGACGGCCCCGTTGACGATGCCGTCCTGGCCGAGCAGCAATGCGATTTGCAGATCCATGGGGCGGTTCGGATGCCGGTGCGAGGATGCGGGAGGGTTCAGCCTTGGAACGACAAGGGCGCCCGCAGGCGCCCTTGTGGCGAGACCGTCGCGCTTACTGCTGGAGCTTCCAGTCTCCCTTGTCGATCTTGACCATCACGCGTGCGCGCTGGTCGAAGCCGAGGTGGTCGGTCGGCGACATGTTCACGATGCCGTGCGACAGCGTCACGTTCCTCAGGCCTTCGAGGGCGTCGCGCAGCGCGTGGCGGAACTCCTTGGTGCCCGGCTGCGCCTTCTTCAACGCGGCCGGCACGGCGTTGGCCAGAAGCAGGCCAGCATCCCAGGCGTGGGCGCCGAAGGTCGAGGTCGTGCCCTTGCCGTGGGCAGCCTCGTACTTGTTCGTGTAGTCGCTGGCGACCTTCTTGATCGGGTTGCTCTCGGGCAGTTGCGCCGCGACCAGCACCGGACCGGCCGGCAGGTAGGTACCTTCGACGTTCTTGCCGCCGACGCGGACGAAGTCGCGGTTTGCGACGCCGTGCGTCTGGTAGAACTTGCCCTTGTAGCCCTTTTCGGTCAGCGCGACCTGGGGCAGCGCGGCCGGCGTGCCGGAACCGGCGATCAGCACGGCGTCGGGCTTGGCGGCGATGATCTTGAGCACCTGGCCGGTCACCGAGGTGTCGGCGCGGTTGTAGCGCTCGTTGGCGACGACCTGGAGCTTGCGCGCCTCGGCGACTTTCGAGAACTCCTGGAACCAGCCCTCGCCGTAGGCATCCGAGAAGCCGATGAAGGCGACGGTCTTCACGCCGGCGTTGGTCATGTGCTCGACGATCGCCGTCGACATCTGGATGTCGTTCTGCGGCGTCTTGAACACCCACTTCACCTTCGGGTTGGCGGCATCGACGATGCGCGCCGAGGCGGCCATCGAGATCATCGGCGTCTCGGCTTCGGCGACGACGTCGATCATCGCCAGCGAGTTCGGCGTGATGGTCGAGCCGATGATGACGTCGACCTTGTTTTCGGTGATGTGCTTGCGCGTGTTCTTGACGGCCGTCGTCGTGTCGGAGGCGTCGTCGAGGATGATGTAGTTGACCTTCTGGCCGGCGATGGTCGTCGGCATGAGCGCGAAGGTGTTCTTTTCGGGAATGCCGAGCGAGGCGGCCGGACCGGTCGCGGACACGGTGACGCCAACGTTGATGTCGGCGTGGACGGCGGCCGCGAAGGCCGAGGCCATCAGACCGACGACGAGGGTTCTGCGATTCATGGGTTTCCTCCTGATTTACGAGACGGCTTTGGTCTTCTTGGGCGCGGCGCGGCAACGCGCGTGGCGCGCTACTTTACCATTGTCAGCCAGGTGTCGTAGCCGAATTTGGCGACCAGCAAGGCCGTGGCGACGAGGAAGACGACGCGCACGAAACCGCTCCCCCGGCGGATTGCCGCCCGCGTGCCGACGAGGGCGCCGAGGACGTTGAACACCGCCATGGCGAGCGCCACGCCCCAGAGCACGTGGCCGCTCGGCGCGAAGTAGGCGAGCGCCGCAACGTTGGTGGCGCCGTTGACGAACTTCGCCGACGCAGTGGCCCGCAGGAAGTCGAGCCCGAACCAGCGCACCAGGGCGAAGATCACGAAGCTGCCCATGCCGGGGCCGAAGAAGCCGTCGTAGAAGCCGAGGACCGCACCGGCCGCCGCCGCCGCGGCCATGGAGCCGCGCGGGGCTGCGGACGGGTCGGCGGGGAGCGCGCCGAAGTTGCGCCGCGTCGCCGTATAGGCGATCACCGCAATGAGCAGCACCAGGACCAGCGGCCGTACGACATCCTTGGGCAGCCAGGCGACCGTCGCCGCCCCGAAGAACGAGGAGACGAAAGCCGCGCCGGCCATTGCCAGCGTGGTGCGCCAGGGAATGTCGATGCGGCGGGCGAAACGCCAGGCGGCGTTGGCCGTGCCGAATACCGACGAGCCCTTGTTGGTGCCGAAGATCGTCGCCGGCGACTCCGCCGGCAGTGCCGAAAACAAGGCCGGCACCTGGATCAGCCCGCCGCCGCCGGCCACGGCGTCGACCAGCCCGGCGCCGAAAGCGGCAACGAGCAGCGCGGCCAGTTGCCAGGTGTCGAGCATGCGCCTACTTGCCGATGCAGAAGCGCGAGAAAATCATTCCCAGCAGGTCGTCGGCGCCGAACTCTCCGGTGATGCGCGACAGCGCCTCCTGCGCGAGCCGCAGCTCTTCGGCGCAAAGCTCGAACTGCGCGAGCTGCGCCGCGGCGGCGTCGAGGCGGATCGCCGCCTCGGCGAGCGCCTCGAGGTGGCGCTCGCGCGCCAGGATCGCGTCCTCGCCGTGGCCTTGCCAGCCGGCCACTTTCAGCAGTTCCTCGTGCAGCAGCTCCATGCCCGCACCGGTCTTGGCCGACAGCGCCAGGTGGACGCGGCGGCGGCCGCCCTCCTCGCGTTCGCTGCGCCCGGGCAGGCATTGCGCAAGATCGCACTTGTTCTCGACGACGATGCGCGCCACACCCGCAGGCAGGCGCACGTCGATCGCATGGTCGGCCGGCGTGACGCCGGCGCGCGCATCGACGATCTGCAGCACGACGTCGGCGCGCTCGATCTCCTGCCAGGTGCGCGCGATGCCGATCTTCTCGACCGGATCGTCGGTCTCGCGCAGGCCGGCGGTGTCGATGACGTGCAGCGGAATGCCTTCGACGCGGATGGTCTCGCGCACGGCGTCGCGCGTGGTGCCGGCGATCTCGGTGACGATCGCGCGCTCCTCGCCGGCGAGGCGATTCAGCAGCGACGATTTGCCGACGTTCGGCAGGCCGGCGAGCACCACTGTCAGGCCGCTGCGCAGCACGCTGCCCTCGCGCGCACGCCGCCGCAGGGCGGAAAGGTCGGCGCGCAAGCGCTCGAGCCGCGGCACGGCGTCGGTGTCGCGCAGCGGATCGATCTCCTCCTCGGGAAAGTCGAGCGTCGCCTCGACCAGCATGCGCAATTCCTTGAGCGCCTCGGTCAACGCATGGACTTCTCGCGAGAACTCGCCGGAGAGCGAGCGCAGCGCGGAGCGCGCGGCCTGCACGCTTGCGGCCTCGATCAGGTCGGCGACGGCTTCCGCCTGGGCGAGGTCCAGCTTGTCGTGGAGAAAGGCGCGGCGCGTGAATTCGCCGGGCTCGGCCAGGCGCGCGCCGAGTTCGAGGCAGCGTGCCAGCAGCATCTGCATGACCACCGGGCCGCCGTGGCCGTGCAGTTCGAGGACATCCTCGCCGGTGAAGGAATGCGGCGCCGGGAAGTAGAGCAGCAGCCCCTGGTCGATCGCCGCGCCCGCGGCGTCGGCGAAACTGGCGAGCATCGCGCGGCGCGGTTCCGGGACCTTGCCGGCGATGCCGGCCGCGAAGTCGGCGAGGCGGCTGCCCGAGACCCGGACGACGCCGATGCCGCCGCGACCGGGCGCCGTGGCGACCGCCGCGATCGTATCGGCGCTATTTCTTGCCGCCACCGGCCTCGATCATCCGGTTGATCTGCCACTGTTGGGCGATCGACAGGATGTTGTTGACGGTCCAGTACAGCACCAGGCCCGACGGGAACATCAGGAACATGCCGGTGAAGACGATCGGCATGAACAGCATGATCTTTGCCTGGATGGGATCGGGCGGCGTCGGGTTGAGCTTGGTCTGGATGAACATGGTGACGCCCATGATCAACGGCAGGATGTAGTACGGGTCCTTGGCCGAGAGGTCGGTGATCCAGCCGAGCCAGCTCGCCTGGCGCATTTCGACCGAGCCGAGCAGCACCCAGTAGAGCGCGATGAAGACGGGGATCTGGACCAGGATCGGCAGGCAGCCGCCGAGCGGATTGACCTTCTCCTTCTTGTACAGCTCCATCATCTCCGTGTTCATGCGCTGGCGATCGTCGCCGTAGGTCTCCTTGAGTTTCTGGAGCTTCGGCGTCAGCACGCGCATCTTCGCCATCGACTTGTACGACGCGGCGGAGAGCGGGAAGAAGATCAGCTTCAGCAGCACCGTCAGGCCGATGATCGACCAGCCCCAGTTGCCGGTGAACTTCTGGATCGCCTCGAGCACCCAGAACAGCGGCGCCGCGATCACCGTCAGCCAGCCGTAGTCGACGACGAGGTCGAGGCCGGGCGCGATCTGCTGGAGCTTGTCCTGCTCCTGCGGACCGGCGTACAACGGGACGTCGAACCTGACCGTCTGGCCGGGCGCGACTTCGGGAACCGGCACGATCACGCCGGCCGCATACAGGTTCTCACCGAGCTTGCGCGTGAAGAACTCACGCTCGCCCTGGCCGCGCGGCAGCCAGGCGGAGACGAAGTAGTGCTGGACCATGGCGACCCAGCCGTCGTCGGTCTTGCCGATGTGCGCGTCCTTCTTGCCGACGTCGTCGAAGGCGACCTTTTCGAACTTCTGCGCCTCGCTGTAGATGGCCGGACCGGTGAAGGTCACCATCATCATGTTGCCGCCTTCGGGCTCGGTGCCGTCGCGCTGGAGCTGGAAGTAGGCATGCGGCGCGATCGAGGTCTCGCCGCCGTTGACGATCTCGTGCTCGACGTCGATCAAGTAGCTGCCGCGGCGGAAGACATAGGTCTTGGCGACCTGCACGCCGCCTTCGGCGTTCGCGGTCAGGCGCAGGCGCACCTCGTTCTCGCCGGCCTTGAGCTCGCGGCTGCCGGCCGGCAGTTGCCAGACCGTCTTGTGATTGGGCATGCCGGCGCCGATCAGGCCGCTCTGGGCCGCGTAGCGATGCTTCTCCTCGAACAGGACGAAGTTGCGGCTCTTGTCTTCGGTGGCACGGTGCTGAAGGACCTCGAGGCGCACCAGGTCGCCGCCCTGGGCCGACACGTCGGCCACATAGAGGTCGGTCGTGACTGAGATGCGGGGCGCGGTCTGCGCCGGGGCCGGAGCCGCCGACGGCACGGCGCCCGGAGCCGTCGCGATCGCCGAAGGCGTCGGCACGGCGGCATCGCCGGCGGGAGCGTTCGCCGCGGGCACGGCGGCAGTCGGCGGGGCAACCGGCTTCGGCTCCCCGCGCTTCTGCCAGGCCTCCCAGAGCATCAGCAGCGAAAAACTGAAGACCAGCAGCAATATCAGGCGACGGTTGTCCATGTCTCGATCAGGCTTGTGTGGAGCGGAATGACTCAGGGAACGGGATCATAACCGCCCGGATGCCACGGATGACAGCGGCCGATGCGGCGCACCGCGAGCCAGCTGCCCTTGAAGGCGCCGTGACGCTGCAGCGCCTCGACGGCATAACGCGAACAACTGGGCTCGAAGCGGCAGCGGCTGCCGAGCATCGGGCTGATCGCATATTGGTAGATCTTCACCAGCGCAACCAGCGGCAGCGCCAGCAGGTAACCGGGGGTCAGTTTCATCGCGGCAGCTTCGCCAGCAGTTCGTCGATCTCGGCGCGCCAGATTCGCTTGGCCGCGGCATCGACGGCAGCCACCGGCTTCGCCAGACGCAGGATCAGGTCCATTGCCGGCAGGCCGGGCCGAGCGACGCGGAAGGCCTCGCGGCCGACGCGCTTGACGGCGTTGCGCCAGACGGCGCGCTTGGCCAGCTTCTTGGCGATGACCAGCCCGAGCCGGGCGGAATCGCTGCCGTTGGGTCGATAGTGGATATTGAAGCGTTCGCCGCGCAACACGCGGCGTTGGTCGAAAACCGCCGCGAACTCGCGGGCTTCGCGCAACCGCCGGTTCGGTCCGAAGCCGGCGTTTTCAGCCACGCGCCGCGGTTCGGTCGGCGACTCAGACGCCGAGGCGGTGACGACCCTTGGCGCGGCGGGCGCGGATGACGGCACGGCCGCCACGCGTCTTCATGCGCACGAGGAAGCCGTGGGTGCGCTTGCGGCGCACGACCGAGGGCTGATAAGTGCGTTTCATAGCTGGTTTCCTTCCAAGAGAAACGCGCGATTACATCGTTTAAGGGTCCTGTTTGTCAAGACTTTTTTCTGGCGGGGCTTGTGGATAACTCTGGAGGAAACGGCTAGAATGCCTGCCTTCGCCGCGGCCGGCCGACGCATCCACGCCGCCGCCGCCGCAAGTTTTTCTCCTTGTAAAACAATAAATTCCAGCCCACGTGGCACGATGAACGAATTCTGGTCAGCCTGCCTTTCCCGCTTCGAGCGCGAGCTCCCGGCGCAGCAGTTCAACGCCTGGATCAGGTCGCTGCGCCTCGAGGAAGAAGCGGACCGCCCGTCGCACCTGCGACTGGTCGCGCCGAACCGCTACGTCCTCGACTGGGTGCGAAAGCGCTACCTCGCGCAGATCGAGGCGGTATCGCAGGAGTTCTATCCGCAACCGGTCACCATCACCTTTGCCGTCGAAGACCGCGCCGTCGAGGACGACATCATCCCGATCGCCGAGGGAGCCGATGCCAAGCCGGCGCCGCAGCCAGTCAAGACGGTCTCCGTCAGCGTCGACCCGGCTTACGAGAAGACGCGCCTCAACCCGGACTTCAACTTCGAGATGCTGGTCACCGGCCGCTCGAACGACATGGCGCGCGCCGCCGCCCAGCAGGTCGCCCTGAACCCGGGGACGTCCTACAACCCCCTGTTCGTCTACGGCGGCACCGGCCTCGGCAAGACCCACCTGATCCACGCCATCGGCAACGCCGTCTATATGGCGAATCCCGCGGCGCGCGTCTTTTACACCCACGCCACGGACTACGTCTCCGACTTCGTGCGCACCCTGCAGCAGAAGTCCTTCGACAACTTCAAGCGCTTCTACCACTCGCTCGACCTGCTGCTGATCGACGACATCCAGTTCTTCAACGGCAAGGACCGCACGCAGGAGGAGTTCTTCTACGCCTTCAACGCCCTGGTTGGCGCCAAGAAGCAGATCGTCATCACCTGCGACACCTATCCGAAAGACATCCAGGGCTTCGAGGACCGCCTGATCTCGCGCTTCGGCTCCGGCCTGACGGTGCAGATCGAGCCACCCGAACTCGAGATGCGCGTCGCCATCCTCAAGAAGAAGGCCGAAACCGAGCGCATCGACCTCGGGGACGACGTCGCTTTCCTCATCGCCAAGAACCTGCGCTCCAACGTGCGCGAGCTCGAAGGCGCCCTGAAGAAAGTGGTCGCCTTCGCCCACTTCCAGGGCCGCGAACTCAACATGGACATCGCGCGCGAGGCCCTCAAGGACGTCATCGGCGCGCACAACCGCCAGATCACGCTCGAACTGATCCAGAAGACCGTCTCCGACTACTTCAAGATCAAGGTCGCGGAGATGTTCTCGCAAAAGCGCACGCGCGCCATCGCCCGCCCGCGCCAGGTCGCCATGTGGCTGTCACGCGAGTTGACGCCCCACAGCCTGCCCGAGATCGGCGACGCCTTCGGCGGTCGCGATCACACCACCGTCATGCATGCCTGTCGTACCATTGCGGACTTGCGCACCAAGGACGGCCAGCTCAACAACGACCTGCACGTCCTGCTGCAGACCATCAAGGGATAAGTCTCGGGATAAGACCTGAACAACGACGGGACAGATTGTGGACAACTCGACCAAAAACGCTGCGGCCGGCTTTCATCCACAATCCCCCACAGGCGAAGCAGTCACTTCCCCCACGACTTGTCACGAACGCAAGCGGATGACACAAAAAGAAAAAATGGCATTACCCACAACAACTCACGTCGCCTATTACTACTAAGGGGATTTAAAGAATGCTCTTATTTAAAGGACCTCGCGACCAGATCCTGGCACCGCTGCAATCGGTATGCGGCATCGTCGAAAAGCGTCACACGCTGCCGATCCTGTCGAACGTGCTGATGGAAAAGGACGGCGAGCGCCTGACGCTGCTGGCGACGGACATCGAGATCCAGATCCGCACGGCCACCACCGCCGCCGGTCCCGAGAAGGCGGCCATGACCGTCGCCGCACGCAAGCTGCAGGACATCCTGCGTTCGCTGCCCGAGTCGTCCGAAGTCAACCTGTCGCTCGACGAGAAGCGTCTGACGCTGAAGGCCGGCAAGAGCCGCTTCAACCTGCAGACACTGCCGGCCGAGGATTTCCCGCGCATGGTCGCCGCCGACGGCGCCAAGAGCGCCCTGTCGCTGACACAGAAGCAGTTCAAGCGCCTGCTGGCACTGGTGCAGTATTCGATGGCGCAGCAGGACATCCGCTACTACCTGAACGGCCTGCTGCTGGTCGTCACCGGTTCCGAAATCCGCGTCGTCGCCACCGACGGCCACCGCCTCGCCTATGCCGCCGAAGACATCGGCGGCAATCACGAGCGCCTCGAAGTCATCCTGCCGCGCAAGACCGTCCTCGAGCTGTCGCGCCAGCTTGCCGACAACGACGAAGCGCTCGAGATCGTGCTGACGCCGACGCAGGCGCAGTTCCGCTTCGGCGACATCGAGCTGGTGTCGAAGCTGATCGACGGCAAGTTTCCGGACTACGAGCGCGTCATTCCGCAGAACCACAACAAGGTCATCACGCTCGAGCGCAGCGTACTGCTGCAATCGCTGTTGCGCGCCGCCATCCTCACCAACGAGAAGTTCCGCGGCGTGCGCCTGGTGTTGTCGCCCGGCAGCCTGAAGATCATCTCGACCAACGCCGAGCAGGAAGAGGCCCAGGACGAACTCGAGATCGACTACCAGGCCGAGACGCTCGACGTCGGCTTCAACGTCACCTACCTGCTCGACGTGCTCAACAACATCGCCGCCGAGACCATCGAATGCCGCCTCGCCGACGCCAACTCGAGCGCCCTCTTCACCCTCCCCGGCAACGACCGCTTCAAATACGTCGTCATGCCGATGCGCATCTGACCCAGCGGAAAAACGCCACATGACCCAGGACACCCCTCCGGCCCTCCCCGCCGATAACGGCGGCTACGACGAAGACTCGATCCAGCAGCTCGAAGGCCTGGAGGCCGTGCGCAAGCGTCCCGGCATGTACATCGGCGACACCTCCGACGGCACCGGCCTGCACCACATGGTGTTCGAAGTCGTCGACAACGCCATCGACGAGGCGCTCGCCGGCCATTGCGACGAGATCGTCATCACCATCCATACCGACAACTCGATCTCCGTCACCGACAACGGCCGCGGCATTCCCACCGGCATCAAGTTCGACGACAAGCACGAGCCCAAGCGCTCCGCGGCCGAGATCGTCATGTGCGTGCTGCATGCCGGCGGCAAGTTCAACCAGAACTCCTACAAGGTCTCGGGCGGCCTGCACGGCGTCGGCGTTTCCTGCGTCAATGCGCTTTCGAAGTGGCTGCGCCTGACCATCCGCCGCGACGGCAAGAAGTACCAGATGGAGTTCAACCGCGGCCACGCCGTCGATCGCCTGATCGAAGTGCAGAACGGCGTCGAGGTCAGCCCGCTCAAGGTCGTCGGCGACACCAAGAACCGCGGCACCGAAGTGCATTTCCTCGCCGACGAGGAGATCTTCGGCGCCATCGAGTTCCACTACGACATCCTCGCCAAGCGCCTGCGCGAGCTTTCCTTCCTCAACAACGGCGTCAGGATCAAGCTCGTCGACCAGCGCAACAACAAGGAAGAGGACTTCGCCTTCTCCGGCGGCGTCAAGGGCTTCGTCGAATACATCAACCGCACCAAGAGCGTGCTGCATCCCAACGTCTTCTGCTCCACCGGCGAGGCCAAGGTCGGCGACAGCGGCGTCACCATCGCCGTCGAAGTCGCCATGCAGTGGAACGACTCCTACGCCGAGCAGGTGCTGTGCTTCACCAACAACATCCCGCAGTCCGACGGCGGCACCCACCTCACCGGCCTGCGCACGGCGATGACCCGCGTCATCAACAAGTACATCGAAGAGAACGAGATCGCCAAGAAGGCGAAGGTCGACATCGCCGGCGACGACATGCGCGAAGGCCTTGCCTGCGTGCTGTCCGTCAAGATGCCCGATCCCAAGTTCGCCTCGCAGACCAAGATGAAGCTGGTCTCCAGCGAGGCCCGCCCGGCCGTCGAGGAAGTCGTCGCCCAGAAGCTCGCCGAGTTCCTGCTCGAAAGGCCGCTCGACGCCAAGACCATCACCGGCAAGATCGTCGAAGCCGCCCGCGCCCGCGAGGCCGCGCGCAAGGCCCGCGAGATGACGCGCCGCAAGAGCGTGCTCGACGGCATCGGCCTGCCCGGCAAGCTCGCCGACTGCCAGGAAAAGGATCCCGCGCTGTGCGAGATCTACATCGTCGAGGGCGATTCCGCCGGCGGCTCCGCCAAGCAGGGCCGCGACCGCAAGTTCCAGGCGATCCTGCCGCTGCGCGGCAAGGTGCTCAACGTCGAGAAGGCCCGCTTCGACAAGGTCATCTCCTCCGAGCAGATCGTCACCCTGCTCACCGCCCTCGGCTGCGGCATCGGCGCCGATGACTTCAACATCGCCAAGCTGCGCTACCACCGCATCATCATCATGACCGACGCCGACGTGGACGGCGCGCACATCCGCACCCTGCTGCTGACCTTCCTGTACCGCCAGATGCCCGCGCTCGTCGAAGGCGGCCACATCTACATCGCCCAGCCGCCGCTCTACAAGATCAAGCACGGCAAGACCGAGCTCTACATCAAGGACGACCACGCCCTCAACCAGCACCTGCTGACGCTGGCCCTCGACGGCGCACAACTGGTGCCCAGGTTCGGCGCCGCGCCGATCGAAGGCGAGGCCCTGGCGGAACTGGCGCGCGGCTACCTCCTGTCCGAGGCCATCATCAAGCGCCTCGCCGACTTCATCGATTCCGGCGTGCTGCACAGCATGCTCGCTTCGGACATCCCGCTCGACCTCGCCGACGAAGCCGCCGCGCGCGCCTCCGCCGAGCGGCTCGGCAGACACGCGCCGAAGGGCGTCACCATCGTCGCCGCCGTCGACGACAAGAAGGAAAGCTGGCAGATCCGCATCGAGAAGATGCGCCACGGCAACCTGCGCAGCGGCATCATCGACGACGACTTCCTGCACTCAGGCGACTACGTCCAGATCCGCAAGACCTCCGAAATGATCGCCGGCCTCGTCGACCCGCACGGCAGCGCCAGCATTCGCCGCGGCGAGAAGTCGCAAGGCGTGGCGAGCTTCGCCGAGGCCATGAAGTGGCTGCTCAGCGAGGCCGAGCGCGGCCTCAGCAAGCAGCGCTACAAGGGTCTCGGCGAGATGAACCCCGAGCAGCTCTGGGAAACGACGATGGACCCGAAAGTGCGCCGCCTGCTGCGCGTGCAGATCGAAGACGCCATCGCCGCCGACGAGATCTTCACCACGCTGATGGGCGACAACGTCGAGCCGCGGCGCGCGTTCATCGAAAGCAACGCGCTGTACGCGCGGAACATCGACGTGTGACGATGTAGGATCCCACGAAGATTTAGATTTTTCCCAAAAGATTAGATTTCATGGGAATTGAAGAACGGCTCCCTCGCGGAGCCGTTTTTTATTTCAGCGATTCGGCCGTTGGCCGTTCGGATTAGCCCGGTCGATCGATCGGTGTCAGGCAGATTGCGGACGGTTGCCCCCAAACGCGTGCTAGTCACCGAGGATCGGCAACTACCGACCCCGAGGGTCGTACAAAATGCCGAACTGGTGTCGTTGAAGGAGCTGCTCGGGATCCCTTTAGCCTGTCTTTCTCGACCGCTTGGCTGCGGGCTTCCCTGCCTTCTTTGCATTTTCTGCCTTCGCCTTCTCTGCTGCTTTCTGCTTCGCGAACTGGCGCACGTCCTCAGCGATGTCTTTCGGGACATACACGTACTTGACCACCTCATCGATGATCTCGGGATGTAGGAAGAACGGCGAGTTGCCGGCTTCCCAGTCCGGTCGCATCTTCACACGCGTGCGTCGTGACGGACCGAAGAACAGGTTGTTCCAGATCAGTGCTTCACGCGCGGGGTGCTCCCTGCTTTCGACGATCTTTTCCAGAATGCCCCCTATGACGCACGTCCCCTTTTCGTGCTTCGCTTTCGCCCGATGAATGCGATCAAGCTCATGGGTCAGCAAGTTCACCGTCTTGCCGTTAATGTCGACGGCATAGTCTAGCGGCTGACAATACCGTCTGACCTCCCAAACTGCGCGGTCGAATCGAACTATGTCGAACGGCCGGACGTCATATGAAACTTCGTAGTACCGATATTCGGCCCCATAGTCTTCGAGCTTCTTGATGAAATTGACAGTTTCGCCACTAAGATCGAGTTCAAACTTGCCGTGCTGCTTCATCCTCTCGATGCCCGGGAGCACGCTGTGGCCCTTGTGTGCCTTAAGTCGATTGAGTACGAGAATGCCTTTGACGTACTTCTCCAGGCAATGCAGGGCAGACCATAGGAACGGCTGAATTAGTCGCGCTCGGTAAGCCATTCTTGCCGCGATGTAATCCTTGTCTGCCGTCTCACGGAAGCTTCTAATCGCGAAGTCGTTGACTAGGATGTGCATCGGGTAAGGCATGCGAATTCTCAAAAGCTGTAGGCCTTGATTGCATCGAGAATGCACAGAGCATAGCAGAGAACGTGATCAAGCAAGCTGTTAGCGCGGTCACTGCAGGCAAGTGGCACGCACGCCAACTGCGCGAAGGCACGGTCGCACACATCCACGTCTTCGATCCCCTCGCCAAGGAGTACATCCGGGTACCGGCGAAGCTCGCGGAGTACGCAGAGGGCTTGCAGCGTGACATCCACCGGCTGGTAACGGTTTGGGGGAGAAGATCCAACCCCAAAAGGTAATCCATGATTGCCGTATCTTTCCGGTCGCAGGCACGGCGCATGGCATAGGTAAGCGGGCCTTCACCAGATTCCGGGATACAGTCATTGGGATCTCCGCCAGCCGCAATCAACTCCTTCACGTCATCCAACGCGCCTTCGGAAATGGCCTGCATTAACGGCGTCCGTCGGGTTCGACCTTCGGCAAATTTCACCTTCTGATTTGGATTTGCCAAATGCTTGTGACCTACATGAAACGCCTTCTCTCTATGTCTGATTTCCATCGGTGGCGGAACCCGTGTCTTGGCCTTCTGGGGACAAAACATGCTTTCGAACCCAAACGAAATCCGCCGTATCTCTTGCTCGTCAAGGTTACGTTTAGGTCCCCTGTTTAGGCCGAGAGTGAAAGTCTTGTCCCAGTACCTCTCCGCCGCGACTTTGTCACCGACACCTACAGCGTAAAGCAGGGCCTCATTCAAAATCGCATGCTGGTTTGGTCCTGCCGCCCACCAGGAGCCGTTAACCGAGCTGGCATAAAGAGTGAGGGCGGTATCCTCGATCCTCTGTAGCAGCTCTGCGGCCACAGACGGGCGCGCTTCCGCAGCAAGATCATCCAGATCCTTGTCCAACCCTTTGCTGTGGATAAGAGTTCGGTAGCCGCCAGACTTGATCAGGGCTCGTAGTGCATAGCCCGGAGTCGGAATAATGGTTTTGGTTGCCATATATGGTCTTGGGGCGGGGACTCCCGCCCCTGCCTCGCTAGTGTTTCCCGCCCTTTGCAGCGGTGCTCTGGGCCCGGGACGCAAAGGTGCCCTTAGAAACGATGCCGCTATTGGCTTTTGATGTCGCGCTTTGGATGCGAGATGCAGCCACGTGAGTCATCGGTGTCGCGGGAGTTTTGGGAGCGGAGTTCCTTGCGGTCATAATTATTCCTCTTGGACGGGTTAGTGCCAAAGCTGGCACAGGGTCATCATGTAAGAAGGCGCTTTGCTACTCACGACTTCTTACCGAAGGAATTTTTGTCTTTTGAAGCGCAGGGCGAGGAAGCGCCATCTGCACCCGCCCATGCGGGGTCGATTCCCGGCTCAGGGACGCGCCGTTGACTAGGGACGGGCCAGTAACCCTTTGATTTCTCGTGATACCGAAATTACCCTTCAAGTTACCCAGCTATTAGCCGTTTGCTAATCTGTCAATCAGATTGTAAAGTGAACACCGTTACTAGGAGGTAAGTCAATGGGAACCCCGCTCAAGAATCCACCCGTATACCTCACGTTGGCCCAGGTGCGATTCAACCCTATCCTCAAGCTTGCCGAATTCCTGCCCGAAATTCAGGAAAGCTTTCGACGTGCTGGGTTCCCTGACTTCGAGACGCAGCGCGGCATCTCGATTCAGGTAATCGTGCAGGACAACAAGTCCGGGCAACAGCCGATTCCGCAGCAGGTACCGCAGGAGCGGTTCTTGATCGGCAATGCGGAGAGGACACACTCCTTCATTCTGGAGAGCAATAGCCTGACGGTTCAATCGACCGACTACGGACACTTCGAAGCGTTCTCGAAATGCTTCAACGATGGCCTCGCCATCGTGCATAAGGCCGTGCAACTGGCTTACATCGAGCGTGTGGGACTGCGCTACCTCGACCGCGTCATGCCGCAAGCCGGCGAAACCGTCGACCAATACCTTGCCGATAATGTGCAGGGGCTGAAATCCAAGCTGGGCGGCAAGTCGATCTATTCGTTCTGCGAGGCGATGAATGTGGTCGACGACATCAGTCTGATCAGCCGCGTTGCCATTCAGGATGGGCCGCTTGCGTTCCCTCCCGACCTGCAGCTCGGCAAGATGGCTGTCGCCGACCCGTTTCTCAATTACGTAGGACCGAGCGCGATACTAGATAATGACGGCTTCATCGAGGGACGCGAACCCTTCTCCGATAACAAAGTCGTTGAACGCCTAGATGCCATACACGGCGTAATCGGGGCCGCCTTTAAAGCGACCGTCACGCCATACGCATTTACAGCCTGGGACAAGTGATCATGTTCTTTGGAGTTGCCGTAGCGGAAGTTCCAGCCTACGCCCAGTACAGACTGACCCCTGCCGTTTATCAAAACGCGCCCGTCGCGGAAGGGCGACCGCTGCCGTTCTTCGGCGGCGTCGGCACGGGAGGTGTGGAAAGCGTGGAGTTCATGACGAACCGGCAAGGCTATGGACTGGTCACTGTCGTTCGAGTCGAGCATACCGAGCCGGGGCCTACCTACGAGCCTTATGCCGCCCTGATGCAAGAAGTGCAGAGGGGCTTTGGCCGCACCCTTTCGCATCTGCCACCGGTATTCGGCGTTTCCAGGCAGACGCTGTACAACTGGATGAAAGGCGAAGTCCCCAAGGAGCAGCATCGCGACAGACTCTTGCAGCTCGCGGAGGCTGCCAAGGTCTTCGCTGCTGCCGGTTTCAAGCCATCGGCGGAATCGCTCGGTCGCACTGTTGCCAAAGGAAAGTCGTTCGTCGACTTGCTCAGTGACGGCGCCAATGGTCGAGAAACCGCAGAGAAGCTGATCCGGATCGTGAAGCGCGGTGTGGCCGAGCGCGAAAGCCTAGATGCGGTTCTAGGAGACAGAAAGGCCCCCGCTCTTTCCGTTTCCGATCTCGGGCGTCGATCTTTCCCTGAAGGTGCGTAAGCCATGGCAGGGGACGCTGTCGCTTGGACACGCGATACCCCGTGGCGGCAAGGCCACGTTCTGACGGTCGAGGCAGTCAAGACGCTGGGGCTTGTCCATACGGGCGGCCTAGAATCCGCGTGCGTTGTAGTCGTAAGCCATGACTGCGATCTGGCCAACGACGATTTAGATGCCGAGCCGCAGGTTGAAGTCATCGTCGGCTGCATCCCGGCGAAACCCAATGGAAACTTCTCGTGGGCCAAGTCACCGCGGACCCTGCACTTCGAGATTGAGCGCAGCGGAACTTCCGTTCTCGTCGAGCTGGTGGCGACATTCAAGGCACTGGTGCCGAAAGAAGCTCTCGGGTTCTACGAGCCGAACCCCGACTGGTCTATGTCGGGTCAATCACTGGCGACACTGAGGGCGTGGCTCGCCGTTCGCTACAACCGGGTCGCGTTCCCCGATGCTTTCGTAGAGCGGCTCCGCGATTGCAAGATAACGAATGCCTTGCAGAAGCTCGTCGAGCCGAACCACAAGAGCCTTTCGCACATCTTCTTTGATGTTGACGGCGGCAGAGAACTCGACCGGACAGACGGCGGCGCCTACGAACTGAAGATTGTTCTGGTCTACCCACCTGGAGACGATCCCGAGGAAACTGCAGACGAGATCGACAAGCTCGCCGAATCGATCAAAGGGCTATTCGAAAAGCGCTGCTACAACAGCGACTCGGAGGCTTGGGCGGGCATTCATCTGAAGTCGTGCATCGCCATATCCGAAGACAGTCTGCCGGTCAGCAAGGCGAAACTGATGAATGAATGGCGCTTCGAGCATATGTCGCTAAAGGATCGCATTCAGAGCTGCCGGCGGCCTCGGCCGCCGGCATCAGCCCCATCACTCCGATCCGCTCAATCAGCAATTTGCGCCCTGCAAAGGTCGTTCTGGCATTCTTATGACTGTTCATCCGGTTGTGTTCCTTGG
>Ga0075012_10000617_pt1 | contig 37323 bp, 31 predicted proteins | sample All_14_2_FD_71474 | JGI IMG/M metagenome (GOLD analysis project Ga0075012, IMG submission 71474) | Freshwater microbial communities in response to fracking from Pennsylvania, USA - Allegheny Zone_MetaG_DW_15 | ecosystem: Environmental > Aquatic > Deep subsurface > Groundwater > Drilled...
CAACTGCCCTGGTTAAATACCCCTCATCCGCCTGTCGGCACCTTCTCCCACAAGGGGAGAAGGCCCACTTTTTTACTATTTGTGCGAACGCAGACCGCTTCAGTCCTTAACCTGACGGCCATGGGCCAGGGCCCAACCTACCCGTTCGCAGCAAGATCAGGCAGGTTGGGTCAGGACCAACAAATCATGGGGCGGAGGTTTTATCCTTTATTTTGATATACACCGCCGGTAATACAAACAAGGTGAACAGGGTTCCCAGACACAGGCCGCCGATCAACACAACACCAATCGCGTGCCGTGATTCGTATCCGGCGTCGTGAGACAGAATCAGCGGGATGGCGCCAAACACCATGGCGGCGGTGGTCATCAACACCGGTCTCAAACGCAGCACAGCGGCTTTTCGAACGGCTTCGCGGTACGATATGCCGTCTTTGTAGAGTTGATTGGCAAATTCAACGATCAAAATACCGTGCTTGCTGATTAAACCGGTCAGGGTGATCAAGCCGACCTGGGTGTAAATATTCAGCGATTGCCCGAAAATCCAGGTAAACAACAAGGCACCTGAACAAGCCAGGGGCACGGTGAATAAAATAATAAAGGGATCAACAAAACTTTCAAATTGCGTGGCCAAAATAGCATAAATAAACGCCAGCGATAAAAAGAATAAAAACAACATGGCATTCGATGATTCATAAAAGGCTTTGGCAGCCCCTGTCCAGGTGAGTTTATATTGGCCGGGCAAGGTTGCTTTCGCCATCTCCCACAGCTTGTCAATGCCGGTCGCCATAGAGTCGCCCTTCTGCAATTGAACATGCAAAGTGGTGGAACGCATTTGCTGAACGTGCTCCAGAACAGCCGGTTGCGCATGAGGAACCATTTTGGTAAAGGCCCCCAGCGATACGCGTTTGCCAGCCGGCGTTGTTACATAAAGCTCGTTTAACGTTGAAGGCGTTGTGCTGCCTTTGATGGTCAGCTCATAAACCACGCCGTCTTTTTCAAAATTTTGCGTTTTATCGCCGCTGAAAAATACCTCGATGGTCTTGGCGATCGTGTTGGCTGACAGACCCAGTTTGGCCATTTCGTTTCTGTCCAGTTCGATACGATAGCCCATGGTGTCAAGCCTCAGCTCAAAGCTGGACTGTTCGAATTGTTTGCTGTTGTCCAGGGCGGCCTTCAGCTTTTCGGTTTGCTCAAAGAGTTGGCGATAGCTGTCTGGCGCCGAAATCACCAACGCCAATTCCGAACCGGTTCCCGCATTGTCAATGCCGGGCAAAGCGCTATCCCAGCTCCAGACAAGCGGATCCATGGATGGATAATGGCTAAACTGCGGACGCAAACGCTCGACCAGATCCGTAGACGATGACTGGCGCTGCTTATGCGGTTTCAAAGGCAAAATCATGTTACCGCCCCAATCTCCGATAAAGGTCAGCTGTTGATCGGCTTCCGGCAACTGTTTGACGATTTTTTCAATGGCGGCAATTTTGCTGTCCAGCGCAATAATATCTTCACCAGCGACCACCGGCACGAACACCCCTATCAAACCGCGATCCTCTTTGGGCGCTGTCTCATGCGCAATCACCTGATACAAAACGAGGCTTGCCACCATGGAAAACCCCGCGGCGGCAAAGGCGATGCGTTGGCGGTTCAGCAAGCGATCCAGCAGCCTGCCATAGCCTTGCGCCAGACTATCCAGCAGGCGGTCAATCTGCGGCCACCAGTTTTTGGCATCGGATTTCAACAGCGATGCACACATCAAAGGCGACAAAGTCAGGGCAACCACGCCGGAAATCACCACGCTGCCGGCCAGCGCCACAGCAAATTCAATGAACAATTGCCCCAGCATGCCATGAATAAATGCGATGGGCAGATAGACGCTGGCGAGGGTAAACGTCATGGCGACAATGGCGAAACCGATTTCGGACGCGCCTTTTATGGCAGCGTCTCGCGGCGGCATCCCGTCTTCCATATGCCGCCAGATATTTTCCAATACAATGATGGCATCATCCACCACCAGACCAATGGCCAGCACCATGGCCAGCAAGGTCATCAAATTAATCGAAAAGCCAAATAATTTCAGAAACAGCAAGGAACCCAACAACGAGATGGGAATAGTGGCCAGCGGGATCAGCGTCGCGCGGACGTTGCGCAAAAACAAAAATACAATGATCAGCACCAGCACAATCGCTTCAACAATGGCTGAACGGATATTTTTGATGGAGGCATTGATAAAATCAGACTGGTCAATGATCACATTCGCTTTCATGTCATCTGGCAGCCCCATTTTGACCTGTTCCAGCAATTTACGCACATCCCGGGATACCTCGATGGGATTGGCGTCATTGGCGCGATTAATAGACAAAACCAAACCCGCATGCCCGTTCACACGAATACGCATATGGCTGTTATCGACTTCCAACTTCACCTGAGCCAGGGATTTCAAGGCGATTGGATGGTAAGGATTGGCCTTGATTAACAGGTTTTCATATTCTTCTTTGCTTTTGGGCTCTGAATCCAGGGTGCCGGGAATTTTGTTTTTATACAGACCAACCGGCAGGGAAATACGGCTTTTTGCCAGAGCCTCGGTCACTTCATCGACATTCACGCCAAAGGAATATAATTTGTCTGACTCCAGGCTGATGTTGTAGGTATAGGGCTGGCCCCAGACGTTCACGGAGGACACGCCCTGCACGCTGCGAAAGAGATTTTTCAGATTCAGATTGGCGTAATGGGTCAGCTCGCCAAAGCCGCTGCTGCCGGATTCCAGCGAGATGCCGATAAAAGGCAAGCCGGTGGATTTGCTCTGTCGCTCGACCGCCGGTGATTGAACCTCGGCGGGCAAGCGGGATTGCGCCATGGACACGGCGTCCCGGGTGGCGCTCATGGCGCGATCCATGGAAGCGCCGGCATGAAAGAGCAGGGTAAATTCAACGCGTCCCGCACTGGATTGCGAGGTGATGGTATCCAGCCCTTCCACGCCGGCCAGGCGATCTTCGAGAATATTGGTCACTGCACTTTCAACCAGCTCGGGGCTGGCATTGGGGTAATCGGCGCGCACGGTGATGACCGGAAAACTGATATTCGGATATTCTCTGACCGACAGGTTCTGCCAGCAGAGCACACCAAGCAGCACAATCAAGCTGTTGAGAACAATGGCCACCACCGGGTGTTTGATGAAATATTCTGTCAGCTTCATGATGTGGCTACGGGTTGATAAATATCGACCGGCAAGTCAGGATACAAACGTTCCTGCCCTTTGCTGATCACCTGTGCGCCGCGTTCCAGGCCGGCGACAATTTCGGTGTTATCGTCTTGTTGCAAACCGGTTGTCACTTTTTTCAAGGCGATTTTTCCCTGTTTAACGACATATACAAAAGTCTGGCCATTGCGTAGAAACACGGACTGGGAAGGCACGACAAAGGCATCGTTTTTCTCAAGCAACACCAAATCTACGTTTACCGTTGTGCCAATGAGGCAATCGTCGCAGACAATGTCCACATCGGCCGGACACATGTGCGATTCGTCATCCAGCATTTTTTGTATGTGACTCAGGCGGTAATTTTTACCCTGCACCCGCACGGTTTGCCCTTCATGGATGCTGCTTACGCTGGCGCAGGGGATGTCAAAATCGACCACCAGGGTGGCGGGATCGTAAATCGCCACCACCGCTTCTCCCTGATTAACCTGTGCGCCTTCGCGCTTTTTATACGCGCCGATCACGCCATCAAAGGGCGCATAAAAACGCAAATTATCCAGCTCGATTTTGGCCATAGCCACATTCTTTTGCGCATCCAGCAGGGCCTGTTTTTTTTCTTCAATTTCTTTGGTGCTGACGTAGCCGGTTTTCAACAAAGGTGTGAAACGATCAAACTGGGTTTTGGCTAATGCTTCTGTGCTTAAGGATAGCTCGAGGCTATGTTCCAGTTCGGGTTTGTCGATTTTGGCAATCAGGGTGCCTTTGCGAATTTTTTGTCCGCTGGGAAGCAGCGCGTCCAGCATGCCGTCTCCTTTGGAAACCAGCACGGTTGCGTGGGTGGGGTGCACTGTGCCGAGCAGGCGAATACTGTGTTGAAAGGTTTGTTTTTCGAGGGTTACGACTTCGACCAGTTTATTTGGGGTGGGCGTGGGATGGGTTGCAGGCCGCATGAGGTACCAGGTGGCGATGCACAGGGGTAGCAACAGCAGTAATATTCGTTTTGAGCGGAACATTTTTTTTATTATCATATTCTTTCCATCAAGTTTGGACTATTCCGTCATTGCGAGGTACGAAGCAATCCACGTTCGATGCTCTGAACTCTGGATTGCTTTGCTTTGCTCGCAATGACGGAGACCTACTCTTTCTTCGCAATAAAGAACTCAATCAACAACAAAACCGCGCCGATGCAAATGGCGCTGTCGGCGAGGTTGAACACTGGCCAGTGATGGTTTTTATAATACACGTCTATGAAGTCCACCACAAACCCGTAACGCGCCCTGTCGTACAAATTACCCAGAGCACCGCCGAGAATCAAGCTGATGGCCAACGATTGCAGCCGTTCTTTGCCTGGTATCCGCAGCAACCAGACGACCAGCACCACGCTCATCACCAGACTGAACAGCGCAAAAAACCAGCGATGCCAGCCCCCTGCTCCGTTTAAAAAGCTGAAGGCGGCACCTGTGTTAAACGCCAGGGTCAGATTCAACATCGGGATAATCGGCTTGGCCTGATAAGGCTCCAGACTGATTGAAGCCCAGTATTTGCTGAGCTGATCCGCTAGCACCACCACAAGGCTGACGAGAAACCAGGGCCATTTTTTCATGCGAAATGCCTCACTTCATCTTCACCCGACAAATTACCGGCGCAACGCGCACACAAATCGGCGTATGCAGCATTGGAACCGATGTCTTCACATCGATGCCAGCAACGGGCACATTTTTCAAATTCGCTGGCTTGTACCGCTATTGCCAGACCCAATTCCTCATTAACGATGGCGTTGTCCGGCTTGTCGGCAAAGGGGTTCAGTGTTGCACCCGAGGTGATCAACACAAAACGCAATTCATTGCTCAGTCTGGCCAGACGCGTATACAACTCGTCTTTGGCGTACAGGCTTACTTTGGCGGCCAGGCCTGAGCCTATCACGCCTTGTTGCCGTTGTGTTTCGAGCGCCTTGTTCACTTCATCGCGCACAGCTTGTACTTCTTGCCAGAACGCCATGTCAACGTTTCCAGTGCGCGGCCATTGCTCGTACCAGGTTTCCAGAAAAACCGATTCGCTGTTTTGGCCGGGAATGGCTTGCCATATTTCTTCCGCGGTGAACGAAATGATGGGAGCCAGCCAGCGTGTCAACGCCTGAATGATATGATACATCGCCGTTTGACAGGAGCGCCGCGCCAGGCTGTTTTGCGGCGTGGTGTATTGTCTGTCCTTGATCACATCCAGATAAAAACTGCCCAAATCAACGGCGCAGAAATTATGGATTTTCTGATAAATGTTGTGGAAACTGTACGCTTCATAAGCAGCAACAATCTCTTGTTGCAATTCCTGAGTGCGCTTGATGGCCCAACTGTCCAGCTCTACCATGTCCGCTACGTCAACGGCGTGTTGTTCAGGAACAAAATCCACCAGGTTAGCCAGTAAAAATCGGGCTGTATTACGGATACGGCGGTAGGCATCGCCGGTGCGTTTCAGAATTTCCTCGGAAATACCGACTTCGTTGCGGTAATCGGTGGACGAAACCCACAAACGCAAAATATCGGCGCCATGCTGGGCAATCAATTTGTCCAGAGCAACGTAATTGCCTTTGGATTTGGACAGCTTGTGCCCTTCGCCATCAACCGTGTAACCGTGGGTCAACACCGTTTTATAGGGCGCATGACCGTACATGGCAACTGCGGTGGTCAGCGAGGAATTAAACCAGCCGCGATGCTGATCCGAGCCTTCGAAATACACATCCGCCGGTAAACCCAGCTCTTTGTTGTTCATCAATACACAATAATGCGAGACGCCAGAATCAAACCAGACATCGAGGGTGTCAGTGATTTTGTCATATTGTTGTGCGTCTTCGCCGATCAGGTCTGCCGCGTCAAGTTCGAACCAGGCGTCGATGCCCTGCTTCTCAACCAGGCAGGCTGCTTTTTCAATCAGTACCAGCGTGTCCGGGTGCAGTTCGCGGGTGGATTTGTGCACAAACAGCGGCATGGGTGTTCCCCAGGCTCGTTGTCTTGAGATACACCAGTCCGGTCGCGTCTCTACCATATTGATGATGCGCGGTCTGCCCCAGTCAGGTACCCAGGTCACCTCATCAATCACCGACAAAATCTGTTGGCGCAAGCCATTTTTATCCATGGAGATAAACCATTGCGGCGTGGCCAGAAATATCATGGGTGATTTATGTCGCCAGCAATGCGGATAACTGTGGCGAATGGATTCGCGATGCAGCAGCACGCCGCGTTCCTGCAGCAAATCCATGATCGGTTCGTTGACTTTCAACACGGACATATTCGCGAACAAGGGCACGTCGCTGGCGTAGCAACCATTCATCATCACCGGGTTGATTAAAGGCAGGGCAAAGACTTTGCCGACTGCATAATCGTCAGGGCCATGTGCCGGTGCGGTGTGCACGCAGCCAGTGCCTGAATCGGTGGTGACGTGTTCGCCAAAAATCATCGGCACCTGGCGATCCTGGAACGGATGGCGCATCAGCAGTCCGGCAAAGGTTTTACCCAAAGCACGGCCACAGGATTGATACGTGTCGATTTGATAGCGGCTCATCACCGTTTCAACCAGATCGGTGGCCAGCAGAAAATACTGTTCGCCTGCATCGATCAGATCGTATTCCAGATCGGGATGCAGACACACGGCTTCGTTGGCCGGCAGCGACCAGGGCGTGGTGGTCCAGATAGGAACAATCACCGCTTTGCTGGTTAAAGAGGACGATACTTTTGCCAGAAAGGCATCAGGATCGACCGCATAAAAGGCGACATCAATCGATGGGGAGGTTTTGTCTTCGTATTCGACTTCGGCTTCAGCCAGTGCTGATCCACATTCGATACACCAGTGCACCGGTTTGAATCCCTGTTGCAGATGGCCGTTTTGAATGATTTTACCGAGGGCGCGGATGATGTTGGCTTCATAGCTGAAATCAAAGGTGGCATAGGGATTATCCCAATCACCGAAGACGCCGAGGCGTTTGAACTCGTCGCGCTGAATGTCTATCTGGCTGGCGGCATATTCACGGCATTTGTTGCGAAAGTCGCGATGACTGACTTTCATGCCGGCCTTGCCGATCTTTTTTTCCACGTTCAATTCAATGGGTAAACCGTGGCAATCCCAGCCGGGCACATAAGGCGCATCAAATCCGCTCATGGTTTTGGATTTGACGATGATGTCTTTTAATATTTTGTTCAACGCGTGACCGCAATGCAAATGACCGTTGGCATAAGGAGGCCCATCGTGCAGAACGAAATGTTTTTGGCCGGCGCGCAGTTTGCGAATTTTTGCGTACAATTGTTCTGATTGCCATGCGTCCAGTCGTTGTGGCTCACGCTGGGCCAGGCCTGCTTTCATCGGGAAAGAAGTCTCGGGTAAATTGAGGGTGTCTTTATATTCTGCCATCTGCTTCTGCTCCACGTTCTTTATGTTCAAACCAGTTTTTGGCGATTGCTACATCGTCATGAATTTGCGCTATCAGGGCGTCCAGTGATGCAAAACGAATTTCATCACGTAATTTGTGCAGGAAACTGACTTCCAGCAGGTCACCGTATAGTGTTTGATTGAAATCAAACAGGTGAATTTCCAGTACATTTTTGCTGCCATCGATGGTGGGTCGGGAACCCAGATTGGCGACGCCGTTCACCTGACGGCCATCTGGAAGCCGAGTGCGTACGCAAAACACGCCGCTCAAGGGCAGCGCTTTGCGGCGCATGGCCAGGTTGGCGGTGGGAATACCCCATTTGCGCCCCTGCCCTGCGCCGTGAATCACGCGTCCGCACATGCTGTATGGCCTGCCGGACAAGACAGCCGCGCTGGTCAAATCACCTTGTGCCAGCGCAGTGCGAATATGGGTAGAGCTGACGCGTAGACTTTGCACACGATACTCAGGAAAAATATCTACCTGACACGCCGCATTGGCGGCAAGGGATTTCAACAGCGTCACATCGCCGCTGCGATTGCGGCCGAAGCGGAAATCTTCGCCCAGCAATAAATACGACACGTTCAGTTGGGAAAAAAAATACCGATCAGCAAATGTTTCAGCCGTCATGTTGGCCAGGACTTCGTTAAAGCGCAGGCAATACACATAATCAACCTGACATTGTTGCAGCAAACCCAGTTTTTCCCGCAGACTCGACAAGCGGGCCGGTGCCTGGTTTCCCCGAAAATATTCCCCTGGCTGGGGTTCAAACAGGATGACCAGCATGGGTTGTTGTTTTTGTATGGATTGCGCTTTCAATTGCGCCAACAAGGCCTGGTGCCCCAGATGCACGCCATCAAAATTACCTATAGTCGCCACGCATCCTGCGGCAAAGGCAGGAATCGGGCGTGAACCAAACAAAAGCTGCATATGTTATTCATTGGGGATAAAAAAGGTGATTATACCGGGTTTGCGATGGATTGCGAATGATTGATTGGGGCGAGTATACCTTGCGCAGATGAGTTTTGGTGTATAGCGGACAACCGCCATGTTATCCAGAGCGAAGAGTCTCCCGATTGTGGCACGGTGCCGACTGCGGGAGATCCTTCGCTGCGCTCTGGATGACATGCATGGTCTTTACTGTGTAATTACACTCTCACCGGTTCAATTACGCGTGCAGGTCTTACTTCGACGCGTTCTTTTCTTACCTCGGGAACCACTGCCGATTGTCTGACGACCATCTCTATCGTTCTCAAATCAATAGGCCGCGCGCCGTTGGCATAGGCGATTTCCAGGGCTTTGTTGAAATGAGAAATGATTTGCAGCGGCGTTGACAGGCTGTCGGTCAAATGTTTCAAGGCATCTGGCGCTATCACGTCGCCGAGACGTCTGTCTTTTGACAGGCATTGAATAATCGCCCATTGCAGGTACAGATCTTTTTGACCAATCAGACGATGCTCTTCCAAATCGAGAACATAAGCGCGGGCGCCGATTTCTTCCATCTTGGGTTGTCGAATGGCCTGCTTCAGCTTGGGTTGACCCGACAAGATAATGGTCAGGGTCTGCTGACTGGTTTTGGCAATTTCGGAGAGTTTTTTCAAAGATGACAAGGTATTGCCATGCAGATCCTGGGCTTCATCAATAAACAAGACCACCGGCTTATTGGTGAGCTCCATGAGCCGAACCAGGTTTCGGTCGCGAATCTCGGGTGAGGAGGCCACCTTGACTGGCTTGTCGGAACGGGCCAAATCAATATGCAAAGCCGTCAGCAACGTTTTGACGTTAACCTGTTGCCGGTCAGAGCTGTAAGAATAACTGACCAGACATTTTTTTTCCTGCTTCAACTCTTTCATCAACTGATTAACGAAAGTCGTTTTACCGGAGCCAACAGGCCCGCTGACCACGATCAAACTGCCATAACTCAACGACAAGGTTTTGATTCGATCAAACAAACGTTTAATCGTATCGGTTGCCAGAAAGCCTGCTTCTGACAAAGGTTTGTGAAGCCCGTAGGCTTCGAGTGCATCTAAAATCATCCCTGAATCCTTAATAAAAAAACATGCATACGTCGCACTATTACAGCAATCCGGTTAAAGGGAAACGCTGACTACCTTTTTGTTATGCTTTATGCCTGACTATCAGCACATCACATTCCGCGCCATGCAGAATCGCTGAAGCCGTTGAACCCAGCAACAAGGCCAGACCATGTTTCCCATGACTGCCGGTTACGATGAGGTCAATTTTTTTCTCTGCCGCAACGCGCAAGATTTCATTTTTGGTTGAACCCAGTTCAATCATGCAGTGTGCACTGTCCACACCCAGTGACTTGGCCAGCTCAGCCAGTTCTTTTTCAGCTTGCTCGCGAATGGATACTTCCACTTCCGCAAAACCGGCAAAACCCGGATAAGCGTAAGCTGGAATGGGTTCAACGACATGAACCAATAGCAGATCAGCCCCATTTTCATCCGCTATTTTTTTGGCTTTGTGTGCCGCTTTAATTCCCACTTCATCAAAATCCGTGGCAAACAGAACTCTTTTGTACATGTTATTCTCCTTAATATACAGCCCGTACCATCATTCAGAACAAAGTATAGATTAGACTATCAGATACCGGTAAAATTTCCCATAATAGTTATCCAACAGCCGAAAATTCGTCAACTGCACGCACCCAGGGGTGCAGTTTGATCAACTGAGGCGACAGGCGTCTAATCGATCGTTGAGCCAAATCTTTTCTACCATAATCTCCCATGGTCAACACATACCATTTCACACCGTCTTTCAAGATAGTACGGGTGCGAACCTTGCCAACCAGATGCTGTTTGATAATAAAGCGCCGTAAATCATGATCCGCCACACTGGCCAGCAATTGAACGGTAAAGTGATGCGGCCCCTTGTCTTTGGCTGTTGCCAGGGCAATGCGCTTGCCAGGCAAGAGATTATATTGCGCCACCGCTGTCGTGATATTGCCAACTACAGGCATTGGTTTTGGAATAACCAATACGCTGTCTCTGACCACCAGCTTTTCCATACTGTCATCTTCTTCGTTGATGATCCTCAAAAACGATGACTGCATGGGAACCCGGGTGGCTGCCACAGTCAAGGCAGGCACTTTACTTTTCAAAACAGGGACAGGTGCTGGCGCTTTCGCCATAAAAGGAACGGTATGCAGGGTTTTTTTCATGATCGGCGTCGGTTCCAGTTCCGGCATGGTCAGGTTTTGCCATAGGCCAACGGATAAAAACACAGTACCGGCAAGTGCGAAGACATAAGGCAAGCTTCGCGAAACCTGGGGACGACTATCTTGAATAACCGCAGAGGAGGATTCCCCGAAAAAAATCGCCTTGACGTCCCAGGTGAAAAATTCGCGGACGCTTTGGCTAAACTCAAGCGCACGATTCCACGCGCGTCTGGCGTGCAGGGTCAATACAGCCAGATTGCGATTGCGTTTCGGTTTGACAGGCTTTGCATCGGGATCATCGCGGCAAAACAAATTCCAGTTTTGTCCACTCAACCCATTTGCCGACGGTATGCGAGTATGAATGGTTGCAAGCTCTTTGATGCTGTCTATAGCTTGCTGCAACCTGCACCAGATGGATCGAATGCGATTTTTCCCAGTATCGAGACTGTCAATAATACCCTCCAGCGTTTTGTGGTATACCGCTTGTACCCGTTTTGATTCCATACGAATAGCTGACTGTTCCCTGTCGCGCGCGGGAACCCTTCCGGTCAAACCGTCACCCGAGGGTATACGGGTATGGATAAACAGTGTTGAGCCAATACCGTAAAATCTGCGCTTCAAGCTCAATACTGCCGCTTGGGCAGATCCATATATTTGTTGAACAAGCGAGCTTGATTTTTTACGAACAGATATCAGAGCAGCGGCGCATTGCTTAGGCACAACACCAATGCTGGTCATGATAGTCTGGAATCGGCCTTGCACAGCCCAGATAATGCGGCGAACTTTACTTATGCTGACATGAAAAAAAGCATCCCGGTTTTGATTGATTTGTGCCATCGAACCCGCGTTTTGCTCAAAGAATGCCTGAAATTTTTCTTCACTCGGTGTTTGGACGAGTGGATGCGCGGGCTTGAGGGTTTGCAAGACGTAGGCTTTGGTTTCTGATTCGGACAACGCACCCAGCTCCATGCTGTAGATCAGGTTATTAAATCGGCGGGTGCTCAGGGAATTCAAACGCGGTATGATGGAAAAATCAGAAAACAGGCAAACGTGAAAATAATTGTTGTCGCCATGCTTTTGAATCTCCAGCAGCATATCCTGCAACAAGGTATAGGGAACAAAATGAGCATCGTCGATAGCAAGGACAAAGTGTTCCTTTTTTTCATTGATATATTCAACCAGCATGGACAGGGTTAAAGCCCGGCTCCAGGGGATATCCAGACAATCAGCAAGATGTTTGTTGGCATGAGCCGAGGTAAGATAGACATTCGCATTCAACAATGCAAAGTGAATATCATGGGCAAGGCCTTCACGCAACAGGGAAACACAAGTCGTCTTTCCCCCCTTATGTTCTGCCAGCACGGCAATCAACACATTATTGCATTTGATCAGACGATTAATAAAACTGACCGTAAACTGCCATTTTTTTGGCTTGAATAGAGCAGTGGTCACTAATGCGCCTTGAACATCCTGCTCGCACATTTCATCATGCATCTACTATTCTCCCTCTACTGCCGCTTGTAATATGGTTTGCAGCTCGACATCGGTGATGTTGTCATCCAGATAACATTCACCCATTGCCTTGATCAAAACAAAACGCAATTTGTTATGTTTGATTTTTTTATCCGCATTCATTAACTGCCGTATTTGCGACAAATCCACATCTGCCGGAATGCGTCGCGGCAAGCCAGCCAATGACAGTAATTCGTCAATTTTGTGCACATCGTCCGATGCAAGCCCGCAATGTTGTTGAGACAACAAGGCTGCGGCATACAAACCAATGGCAACCGCCTCTCCATGTAACCAGCGGCTGTATTGTGCACTGGCCTCCAGGGCATGCCCCACAGTGTGTCCCAGATTTAACAAAGCCCGCACACTGGTTTCACGTTCATCCTGCTGAACCACATCCGCCTTGATTTGGCAGCAGCGGGCAATGCACTCAGCCAAACCTTCGGGTTTTTGCATAAAGGCCTCAACATCATCAAGCTTGGCCCAGGCGAGTAACAGTGCATGTACTTGCTGCAAAAAAGAACCGCCGACCAATACAGCGTATTTGATCATTTCAGCAAACCCGGCGCGAAACTCACGCAGCGGCAGTGTTTTCAATGTTTCCATGTCAATGAACACAGCGTCCGGCTGATAAAAACTGCCAATCATGTTTTTTCCATCAGGGTGGTTAATAGCCGTTTTTCCCCCAACGGAAGAATCAATTTGCGCCAGCAGGCTGGTGGGTAGTTGTATAAAACGAACACCACGTTGCCAGGTTGACGCCGCAAAACCGGCGATGTCGCCAACAACGCCGCCGCCCAGGGCCACAATTGTTGTATCGCGATGATGACCATGCTGGATCAACGCGTCATAAATCTGCCAGAGACTGTGATTATTTTTGTACGTTTCCCCATCGTTCAATATGACTGTGTCACAGTGCTTGTCAGACAGCGTAGCCAATAAATCTGGCAAATACAGTTTGGCCAGAGTGGTATTGCTGACAATCATCAGCTTCTTTGTCGTCAGATGGCGACAAAGAAACGTTTTGTCCTGCAAAATTGCACGACCGATGTAAATGGGGTAAACATGTGACGATAATTGTACGGAAAGCTCACTAAAAAGCTCAATTTTCGCCATAAATATACTTTATTATGTTATTTGCTACGGCTTTTACGGTTAATTTATCCGTTTCAAAGCTGATATCTGCAAGCTCTTCGTAAAAGGGCTCCCGCTCATCTCGTAACATTTCAAGACGCCCTTCCAAATCGTCCGTTTGCAACAAAGGACGTTTTGTATCGCGTTTGGTGCGCTCAAATTGTTGTTGCAGAGATGTTTTTAAATAAATAACGGTTCCACGACCAGCCAGAGCATTGCGATTTTCGGAGGTGATGACAACGCCGCCACCGGTTGCCAACACAATATTGGTTTTCTGTGTCAACTCTTCAATCACTTTTTGCTCTCGACGGCGGAAACCATCTTCGCCTTCAATATCAAATATCCAGGAAATATCAGCACCGGCCCGATCCTCAATCACTTCATCCGAATCGAAAAATTCCAGTTTAAGCTCTTTTGCCAAAGTACGGCCTATAGTGCTTTTCCCTGCGCCCATTGGCCCGATTAAAAAGATATTTCGTACCTTAACTATGCTCATTTTTAATTACATACCTCTTCTAGCTAAGGAAACCAGCCAAATAATCTGACCTGTGTTCCTGATTCAGGTGAATACAACCCCAAAAATCCCGTTAGGAGGATTGCTGTTATCTATTATCATCGTCTTCAGACTGCCTGTCCGGATACTCCGACTCTGTTATTTATAAACGTCTGGCTTTCGTGATACGTATTGTCTTACCGGCTTGCCAAACTTGTCCAGTTCGGCGCCTCTTGCGAAAGCTCTGCCTCGCCCTTCTATCGTTGTGATAGACAAGGTATTGGTTATTATCCTGGGAGTAATGAAAATGAGCAACTCCTCATTTGCAATTGTTGTGTTTTGATTACGGAATAATATACCGACCACTGGCAAAGCACCTAAAAAAGGAACCCGGTTCATCGAACTTTTTCTGTCTTGCTTGTAAATGCCTCCCAGTACAATCGTTTGACCATTATCAACCAGAACGTTGGTTTGAATTTCCTTGGTTAAAATAGATGGGACTCCGTTAAAACGCTGATCTGACGGTCTATCCTGGTTAATAGCGAGATCCATCATGATTTTATTATCCGGCGTAATCTGCGGTGTTACCTTCAGACTCAACACGGCTTTTTTAAATGCAACAGCAGTCGCGCCACTGGATGTCGCTTCCTGATAAGGAATTTCCTCTCCAGACTCAATCACCGCCGATTGCTGGTTAGTGGTGATCAAACGCGGGCTGGCAATAATCTCTCCACGTCCTTCGCTTTCGAGAGCCGACAACTCCAGGTCAAGCAAAATACCGTTACCGAGTTTGGCCAGGGCAATCCCCACCGAGGCAGGCGATGCCGATACTGGAATAGCCGCCAAATCAACGTTTAATCGGTCAGAGAGCGGAATAACATCCGCTGGTGCTACACCCTGAACCATTTGGTTGGCACCGCGCAGACGACCACTTAAATGGGTTGGTTTGGATACCCCGAAACGAATCCCCAAATCTTTGGCAAAATCCTTGGTCACGTTTACAATTCGCGCCTCAATCAGTACCTGCTTGACCGGCACGTCTAACTGTTTGATCAACTCCCGTATATCTTCAATTTGCGCACCGGTATCCTGAATCCAGATGGTGTTGGTACGTGCATCCACACTGACTGCACCACGTTTGGACAGCAAAGACGTGTTTTTGTCTTTCAGCAGCATCGCAATATCTGCGGCTTTGGCGTAATTGATTTGCAAGAGATCAGACCGAAGCGGCGCAAGGTTGGTCACCTCTTGCTGCGATTTTAACTCGATCTTTTCCTGGCTCAAAAAATCCGCCGTCGGCGCGATCATCATGATGTTACCATTTTTACGCTTGTCAAGGGAATTGGTCTTTAAAATAATATCAAGAGCCTGATCCCAGGGGGTATTGTTCAAACGCAAGGTAATCTCGCCCTGCACTTTGTCACTGACTACCATGTTGATGCCGGTAAACTCTGCCAATATCTGTAAGACAGCACGAATCTGAATGTTCTGGAAGTTCAGGGAAATCAGTTTTCCTGAATATACTTCTTTTTTCAGTTTCGCCAGTCTGATTTCTTCTGCCGACAAGGGATAGACTTCAACAATAAATTGTTTGTTAACCTGATAGGCAAAATGCCCGTAATCGCCTTCACTGACCATAATCAGACGCGCTGTCTTGCCTTCTTGTTGCAAGGTAAAGATTTTTGCCGGACTTTGAAAGTCGGCCACATCATAACGCTTGGCCAGCGATCGGGGAACACGTGTGCTGGTAAAATTAACAATAATTTCCTTGCCTGTTTGCGTTACATCGATAGGAATACTGGCGTTGGATACATCGATAACAAGACGTCCGGATTGTTTGCCAGTGCCTCTGAAATCAACGTGGGTGATATCAAAACGGGCGTTTACGGGCCGATTGGTAACAAACAGTTCGCGTTGCGGCTGAAATAACTCATGGCCTTTTCCGCTCAAGGTCATGGAATACACTTTTCCAGCCACTGAGCCTGAGTAAGATACAGAGCCAGTCAGATTCAAAATCGCCCGTACGCGGTCTTTAACCGAAACGATGTTGTAATCTTTCAAGGTGCCCAATTCGATTTTTTGATAGTTATCGGGTTCGTTTAATTGATTGTGCGTATCAATAAAATCAAGAATGAGGCGTGCCGGCTTTTGCGTTATAAAACTGGCTGGTGAGTTGACCAGGGTATCGGTAAACTGGAAATCAATACGCACTCGATTATCTGGCAATGGAATCACTTTGACGCTGATCAAATTGTTGACCTTTGCGAGCACAGAGCCACACAAAAGCATAAGCAATACCGTTAAAATTATTTTTGTTCGCAAAATTGAACCCCTACTCACTGGTGTTTAAGTTAAAAGTAGTGATTTTTGAATCCCACTTCCCTGACGCTTGCACCCGCTCCTCCAGCTTCAATGAGGTTTCGGTAATACTGATTATCCTGCCAAAATTCTGTCCCATATAAGTACCTACTTTCACGCGGGTTACGACGCCGCCGGGCTGACTGACCAGCCCCCAGGTAACACCGCCCTGCTTCCATATGCCTACAAATTTCAAGGCATCCAGAGGAAACATTTCCAGAGGCTCTTTCGGTCGCGCAGTATTGGGTGCCAGCATGTCCACCTGCTGCGTTTTGACAGCCTTTAACTTGAAGGGGTTTCTGCGCTCGGGATGCTCTGGATAAATATAAGTCTCCAACGGCAGCAATTCTGGAATTGGCTCAATAGGCGCTGATTTTCGCAATTTGACCTCATAGATATAGCGAGCCAGCTCGGAATCAGCAGACGAGCTGCAGCCAACGATGAGGCATACCAAAAGCAAATAAATAAATCCTTTTATCATACGATTGCTTGTCATTGAGATCGATATCGATAAATTTTAATGATGATGGACATTTCCAGCGTGTCCCCCGATGCTACTTTTTCATTTTGCGACTTGACCACAGCAACTTCAAAATCATGCAAAGTAACAATCCTTTTCATCTCCGCAACGCGGCTTATAAATATTGCAAACTGCTCATACGTCCCATTAACCCTGACGTTGATAGGTACTTCGATATAAAAATCATGGGTCACTTCCGGCATGGGGGCAAACAACACAAATGTCAAACCACTGGCCACACCCGTTTTGGATATATCATCCAGCAAACCAACCATTTCGCTTTGAACAGGCAACTGTTTTAACATCGCGCCAAAACGCTCTTTCATTATCTGTAACTGATTTTCATACAATTGTAAACTGGCAGCTTGTCTCTGTTTTTGCTCGAAGGTCGCTCGCAGTGTCACCTCTTCGGCAACCTGGTTATCATATTGAGTCAAATTGCCACTGGTGAAAAACCAGTAACTCATACCAATAATCAGGACCATCATTAGTGCGGCCATGGCGTATTTAATCAGTAACGGCCACTGTCCGACATTTTCCAGGGTCAATTCATTAAATTTCATATTACTCATGATGATGGCGCCGGTTTGGGTGCAAGATGCAGCTTTGGTTTCAGTATGAAACTGAGAATAAACGTTGGATTACTATCACCCTGGTCTTTGGATTCTGCCTTCGCGGCGGTATCTGTTACCTTGATTTCCGTGAGTGAAGGCTCTTGTATCCACGTATTTGCTTCAATGTTGCGCATCAAGATAGCTACGTTACTGTTTGATTCGGAAAATCCTGTGACAGTTACCCGATTCCCCACCCGTTTCACACTGGTAAAATACACGCCATCAGGCATGATTTTGATAAGCTCATCAAACAAATGAACTGTCAGGGCTCTTTTTGACTGCAGAGACTGGGCAACTTTCATTCGAGCAACCAGATTGTTTCGCAACGCCTTCAACTTTTTGATATTGGCAATTTGCTTATCAAACACAGCAATTTCCTGGGTAAGTCTTTGATTGCGGGCAGTCTGGGCTTCAACCAGTTTAATAGAATAATAATTAACGATAAAGGCGACAAGCACAGCCACACAAACAGCCACACTCATCAGAACAATAAACGATTGTTTATCTTTCTCGCGCTTGGTTTCCCGCCAGGGTAAAAGGTTAATTTCTGTCACAGGATTAGTCCCCCCTTCTCATGGCGAGGCCACAGGCAATCAATAACGAAGGACCATGCAAATCGATCAGCTTGGCTGGCAAGGTCATACCGTGGATGGGGTTGGCAATACTCGCTGGAATGTTCAGCGCTTCATGAACCTTTTTTGACAGGTCGGGCAATAAATCGGCGCTGCCAGCCAGCAAAATATGATCCACGAATTCAATATGCATGCTGGAAAAAAAGAATTGCAGGGAACGTTTGATTTGCAAGGTCAGCAGATCAATGAAGTGCGTAAAAACCGCCTCGTAATAATCCTCAGGCAATTTTTTTTCCTGATGCATTTGCAAAGCTTCCTCGTAACTAACGGCATAATGCTGGGCAATTTCTTTAATGAGATTATTTTCACCAAACTCTTCTTCGCGACTGTAAATTAACTTCATATTTTGCATAACGCACAAACTGGACAGAGTGTAACCAACATCCATCACAGCAATAACCTTGCCTTGCCCCAGAGCAGGCAATTCATTCTGCATCAGGCTGACTGCACGCTCGATAGCAAATGATTCGACATCAACCACTTTTGCCTGTAAACCGGCTTTGCTGATCGCCTCAACGCGGCTGCTCACATTTTCTGAACGAGAGGCAACAATCAGGACATCGAGCTTGGAGGCGTTCTTCGGAGAGGGCCCCTGAACGACAAAGTCCATGTTGACTTCTTCAATCGGAAAGGGAATGTATTTGTCTGCATCCATGGCGATGAACTCTTCCAGCTCCGAATCTGCCAGACCATCGTTGATCTGTATCACTTTGCTGATAATGGCCGAATCACGCACGGCAACGGCGGCATATTTGCTGGTGAAGCGGCCACGGGAAATCAGTCGACGAATGCAGCTGGCAACTGCATCGACATCTCTGATGATATAACCATCCATTACGTTGGCGGGCAAGGGTTCGATACCGAAATCAACTACCGATCTTTGCTCATCGTCTCCTGACAATTCAATTATCTTGACGCAGGATGCACTGATATCAATGCCCAATATGGCGCGTTGCTTTGATTTAAAAAGCTTAAGCACGTTCTCCAGTCTCCATGTGATCAGCCAATATCACCAAAGCTTCGGCTTTAATATTACCCGGATAAAAATCAACTACTACATTGATGCTAACGTAAGTTATTAAAAATTGGAATCTTTTTATAATACAACAGAATCAACGCCGAGGACAGCCTCTGCAAACCGTCTGTCATGCACATTCGGTACAAAGATATTCTGATTGCGCAAGGCTTGCGCCAATGAGACAGATTAAATATAGTGATTGACCGGGGATACGATTTCGCATCCCGTGTTTCAGCAAAGGAGTTGCTATGTCACGTTTACAGGTTCTGATCAATCAGCTGGTAGAAATGCTTACCGAGTATTATTCAAAACAAACCCAAAGCCCCCTTGACCCGAGAAAATATACCAGCATGGCAGACGCAGAATTACGCCAGGCGCTGAAAAAAATTAACCAGGACGCCGTCGCAGGCACCAGAAGCATCAGACATTCTTTACTTGAATATGTCCGCTTTACCATTACGGTTGTCCGGCCACTGGTCAACAATGGCAGGCTGCTGAGCGCGGACGAAGAAGTCAAAATAGTTAATACCTTATCCAGTTTGCTTAATGATTGTTTGCGCCTGCTTGGACAACGTGAAACGCTGCGTGTTGTATATGAGCATTGTGGTTTACTTAAAATGCCCACTGATCCGGCAAGCCTGTCGGGTGATGAACTAAATCGCATACTGCTTAATCCATCATCCTATGTTTTATTTGACTCAAAAATTTATTATATAGAACTGAATAAATATCCTGATCCCGCAGCTCCACAGAGTTCAAGCTCTCCTGCTTCAATCGCATCCAATTCTACCCACATATTTACCTGCACAACAGCTGAGCAATTAAACAAACTTGAGAGACTCTTCACTGATCATTACAGCGATGCAACACAGGCGAATCTCCAGGAAATCAAGGCGCTAACGGGCCACACCTATAAAGTCAAGCAAGTCGACATGCCGGGAATGTATGGCACTGTGAGCAACACATCCAGTACGGCTGCGTTTAGAAGCGCAGTTCTCAATCCCTTTGGTATAAAAGAGTCATCGAGCGAAGCAGAGATCACTGCATGGATAAAAAAACAAGTGGTCAAACATCAAATGCCTTTCAAGCTGGATGAACTACTGCTACTCACTCAGCTACAAGAAACTCAAATCTATTCTCTGCAGAAAACACTGGAAGCCGAAAAGGCCAAATCTGCAGAGTTGTCGCTCGATTTGGCGGCGGCAAAAATGAAGATTGGAGATACAGAGGTACTGGAAACAAAATTGCATGCAAAATCGGGAGAAATAGAGCTGCTTCGTACACAAGTCAGTGACCTGATTGCAAATCAAAGACGTATTCCAGGATCGGCACTACTTCGAGTCAAGCTTGCCAGCGATCAACATCTTGAACGAACCAAAAGCCTCTATCCCGGCTCTCTCTTTAGCGCCCCTGCCGTTAAGCCCATCACGATCGAACCCGATAGCGTGATACAACAAAATTCATTAGATCGACGCAAAGCCTGATCTTATCTTGAACCAACAGCGCACATATGAAACATGTGCGCTGTTTTTATCAACAAATCCGGCGCAAGGTTCGCAATGTCTGTTAAAATAGCGTTATAATCGCTGTAATCAGACCATCCAAAACAAACACGACCAACATGACGAAATCCGCTTACTTCCTGCGTAAGGGACTCTGGACGCTATTTAGCCTGTTCTTTGTCTTGATTATTGGCGTGAGTTTCCTCTATCTCTATCTGGAAAGTCAGTTGCCGGATGTGGATTCGCTTAAAACCGTGCGCTTGCAAGTTCCCCTGCGTATCTATACCCAGGATGGCAAACTGATTCAGGAATACGGTGAAAAGCGACGTATTCCGGTTACTTATGACGAAATCCCCAAAACCCTGGTTTATGCCTTGCTGGCGACCGAAGATCAGCGTTTTTTTGAGCATCCTGGTGTGGATGTGTTTGGTCTGGGGCGCGCAACGCTGCGTATGATCAAAACCGGTACCAAATCCCAGGGCGGCAGTACCATCACCATGCAGGTGGCGCGTAATTTCTTCCTGACCCGCAAAAAAACCTTTCTGCGCAAATTCAACGAAATTTTGCTGGCGATTAAAATTGATCGCGAACTGAGCAAGGAAAAAATCCTTGAGCTGTATTTGAACCGTATTTATCTGGGTAACCGTGCCTATGGCGTGGCGGCTGCGGCGTATACCTATTATGGTAAAACCCTGAAAGAACTGAATCTGGCGGAAATGGCCATGATTGCCGGCTTGCCGCAGGCACCGTCCACCCAGAATCCGATTATCAATCCCAAGGCAGCCAAAAAGCGTCGTGATCACGTGCTGGAACGCTTGCTGGAAGAAAAATACATCACCGATGAACAATATAAAGAAGCCGTCAACCAGCCCGTTCTGGCCAAATATCATGGTATCAACATTGAAGTTCAAGCCCCTTATGTGGCGGAAATGATCCGTCAATCGCTGTATGACAATTTTGGCGCCAAAGCCTATACACGCGGTTACAATGTGTACACCACCATTATCAGCAGCAAACAGGCAGCTGCCAATCAGGCGGTGTTCGATCAGTTGATGGCTTATGATCGTCGTCATGGTTATCGCGGTGCGGTTAGCAACGTGGGCAGGCTGAAAGATACTTCGCCAGCCGCCATTGACAAGCTGTTGAACACGCACCCGACCCTGCAGCATCTGGAACCTGCTGTTGTTGCCACGGTCGGCGATAAAAGTGCTACGGCTTATACGCGTCACGGTAAATCGATTAACATTGCCTGGGATGGCATGTCCTGGGCCAGACCTGCGCTGAAACGCGGCTGGATGGGCAAATTGCCGGTTAATGCCAGACAGGTGGTGACGGTGGGCGATATTGTCTATGTTACACATCAGGAAAAAGGTTGGTATCTGTCCCAGGTTCCGCAGGTGGAAGCCGCACTGGTGGCGCTGAATCCCAAAGACGGTGCGCTGGAAGCGCTGGTCGGTGGCTTCAGTTTTGAAAAAAGCAAATTCAACCGGGCGACCCAATCGATTCGCCAGCCTGGTTCGAGCTTCAAACCGTTCCTGTATGCGGCGGCATTGAATAAAGATTACACCCTGGCAACGCTGATCAACGATGCGCCCATTGTGGTCGACACACCTGGACAACCCAAACTCTGGCGTCCGCATAACGACAAAAGAACCTTTAACGGTCCTACCCGCATGAAAGATGCGCTGGTGCATTCGTTAAATATGGTGTCCATTCGTATTCTTGATGATTTGGGTTTTGATTACACCATCGATTTTGCCTCGCATTTTGGCTTCCGCAAAAAACAAATGCCGCGTGCCCTGTCGCTGGCCTTGGGCAGTTTGTCGGTCAGCCCTATCGATTTGACCACGGCTTATGCAGTATTTGCCAATGGCGGTTATAAAATCGAGCCGTATTTGATTGATCGTATTACAGATAATGACGGAGATATTTTACTCAAAGCCACGCCCGCCATCGTGTGCGATCCCTGCGAACAGGACCCGGAGCATCCGGCCACCCTGGCACCACGTGTTATTCCGGCGGATGTGGCCTTTTTGATGTATACGGCGATGAAAGACGTTGTGCAGCATGGTACGGCACGTGGCGCAATGGTGCTCAACCGTCAGGACATCGCGGGTAAAACGGGCACAACCAATGATCAGGTCGATACCTGGTTTGCCGGCTTTAACCCGGATTTGGTTGCGGTCGTTTGGGTGGGTTATGACAATCCGCAATCCCTGCATGAATATGCAGCCGGGCTCGCCCTGCCCTTGTGGGTTGAATTTATGAAGGTGGCCTTGAACAAGCAACCGGAAAAATTCCTGGCGCAACCGGACAATGTGGTGGCGGTTCGTATTGATCCAAAGAGTGGTTTGTTGGCGCCGGAAAATCAGACCAATGCGATCGTTGAATATTTCCGCGAAAGTGATGTGCCAACGGAAGAAGAAGTTGCGGTGCCGCAAGGGCAGCCGGACAGTGATGATGACGGCAACAACGCAGCCGCCGCACCCGTAGATGATGGGTCCCAGGATAATTTGTTTTAATGAGACCCGTCCAGGCAATCCAGCGTTCGGAGCACGGAACTGTGGATTGCTTCGCTTTGCTCGCAATGACGGAGCGGATTCAACACCGCCTGATGCAACACATGATGATAATGCCGCAAAGCCTGCTGCAAAATGCGAAACTGTTCAGCAGACAACAGCCCATGACTGGCCAATTGTCGCAATAACCTCAAGGTATGCGTATAACGGCTAATCGTTGGAAGGGCGCTGACCAACACCAGATACTGCACGCGAAACTCCAAATCAATCAAAGCCCCAGGTGCATGTTTAACCCCCTCCTTCCCCATTTGCTGCCTGATTTTTTCCCGCATGTTGTTCACATCGGTCAAGGTATCTTCCTGATCACGCTGTCTGGACAAAATCCCTTGCTTTAACTGGCGAAAGGTCGTTCGAACTTTGGCGTCACCCAGAACAACCCGGGCGCGAATCAGCGCCTGATGCTCCCAGGTCCAGGCATTGTTTTGCTGATACGTCACAAAAGCCGACAAGGTACTAACCAGCAAACCCGACTCGCCCGACGGACGCAAACGCGTATCGACCGGATATAACACGCCAAATTGCGTGCGCGCACTCAGCATGTGCATGATTTTTTGGGTCAGACGAATGATGCCCGGCTCCTGCTCGGCGGAACAGCTGTGCAGAAAAACCAAATCCAGATCCGAATTGTAATTCATCTCCCGACTGCCCAGCTTGCCATAAGCGATGATGGCCAGCCTCCCGGCTACCACCAGCATATCAGGATAGCGCTCCTTCAAATGATCTGCCGCCAACGCGACAACCTGGGACAAAATAACCTGAGCCAAATCTGCCAGAAAGGCAGCCGCACGCAACGCGGTCAAATGACCCCGCATTTCAGAGCGCGCTGCAAGAAACCAATACTGTAATTTGAATTGCCGCAACGCGTCATCGCGCGCTTCTGCGTCGTCACAGTGCAGCAACTGCTGCCGCAATTGTTGCTCCAGCGCAACCCGGGACAAGGGCTGCCAACGCTCATCTTTGCCCAGCAACAACTCGAGAAGAAAAGGATGCGCCACCAGCAAATCGGTAATAAACGGACTGTTGGCAAACCAGTAAATCAGTTCATGCAAAGCCGATACATTTTCAGTCAGCAAGGCCAGATACGCGCTGCGGCCAACAATATTTTCCAGCAAATGAATCACATGGAACAAAACCGATTCGCTATGCTTCACTTCCGCCAACTGACGCAACAACAGCAGCATAAAACGGTCAAGCCGCAAACGAGATACCTGACTCAAACGACGGCAACGCGGGCCATGGCGAAAAGCATGGATAAGTTGGTAGCAACGTTCAGCATCCTGATAACCCATGCTGCTCAGCAAATTAACGGCCATCCCGGTTTCTACATGCCCCTGCCACAGACTGGTCAATTGATTGCCCAGCAAACGCGAGTCGTCTTCTTTGTCTTCTTCCGTATGCAAAACCGCATGGAACAGATAACTGATAATGCGCCGATATTGTTGCAGGCGATTCATCAGCGCATCCCAGGTGCCATATCCCATGGCCCAGGCAATTTGCGCCTGTTTCCCGGCATCCACAGGCAGAGAATGGGTTTGTTGATCGTTTTCACTTTGCAGGCAGTTTTCCAATTTACGCAGAAACAAATAAGCCTGTTTTAATACCGCGGTTTTGGGCAATAATTTTTCTTGTTGAATGGCATCCAGCGCCCGAAGCAGACTTTGTTGACGCAGTGACTGCATACGTCCGCCGCGAATCAATTGCACATTCTGGACAATGAATTCCACTTCGCGAATACCACCCATCCCGCGCTTGATATCGTCCAGGCGCGGATTCAGTCGAATTTCCCGTTCAATCATGGATTTCATGCTACGCAGAGAATCAATCACACTGAAATCGATATAACGTTTGTAGGTGAAAGGCGTAATCAGTTGCTGAAACCAGTCGGCCTCTTTACCGACCAGGCGCGCTTTCACCATGGCGTAACGTTCCCAGTCTCGTCCCTGCTCCTGATAATAGGTTTCCATGGCCGCCAGAGAGCTCACCAGTGCGCCACTGTCTCCGTTGGGGCGCAAACGCAGATCAACGCGAAAAACAAAACCGTCTTCACTTACATTTTGTAATAATTGTATAAAAGATTGTACGACACGGGTGTAAAATTGCTCATTGCTGAGCGATTCGCTGCCATTTGTGTATCCGGCGCTGGACATCACCATGATCAAATCGATATCAGAGGAATAATTCAACTCACGACCACCCAGCTTGCCCATGGCCAACACGTACAAGCTGGACGGCGAACCATTGGCATCACAAGCCTGGCCGTAGCGCAGACTCAATTCCTGCTGACACCAGGCCAGGGCGTGTAAAATAACGGCATCGGCGAAATCAGACCAGGCCTGCATGCTGTCTGCGCAATCCGACAGACCGCCTTGTTCCCGCAATAGCAGACGCAAAAAATGACGATGGCGGAAACGCCGCAGCGCACGCGGAAAATTGGCTGTTGTCAGCGCGACCTGGGAGTTGAGCAGCTTTTGATAATCTGCAAGCCCCAGAGCCTGTTGGCAATTGTCCTCGCTCAGCAGTTGTTGCAGGTCATCAATGTGCCGGCTGGCATAGCTGCTGACGAGCAGCACATTCTGCAGAGCCGCACGCAAAGGATGCACACTGTCAGAAAAATGACGTTGAAAAACCGTTAAACGCGGCTGCAATAATTCGGGTATGGCTGACACTGGGTTCCCCGGGTTGTTAATTTTAGTACTATACTATTATACTGAAAAAACAAGATGATGCGGCTAAACAAGGATGAATAAATGAAACGTCTGGGTATTTTTCTGAGTATCGGCCTGTTTTTCGCTGCACCTGTCCGTGCAGCCGAGTTAACGCCTCTCAATGTTGCCGTTGATACGTTTTCGCCGCCCTTTGTTATGCAGGCCAATAATCAGTTTTATGGGTTTGATATCGCCATGATGCAAAGCATTTGCGACATGATTCAACGAAAATGTGTGTTTACACCCATGGCCTTTTCTCAATTGATCGATGCCGTAGAAGCCGGTAAAGCGGATGTTGCGGTAGGCAGTATCACCATCAACCCGGATCGGGTGACGCGAGTTAATTTTTCACAGACTTATCTGCCCAGTATGGGTCGTTTTGTGACGCTCAAAAAATATATTAAAGGGCCGTTTAGCCTGGCGTCATTGAACAAGCAAAAAATCGGGATTGAAAAAGGAACGATGTTTGCTGAAGCCTTGGCGTCTTTTCCAATCGACAGCCCGGAGGTTGTAGAGTATTCGACACCGGAAGCGTTGATCAGTGCCCTGGAAAACGGCGATGTTTTGTATGTTGCGGTGGATAATCCGGCTGCGATGTTCTGGCAGGCACAAACCTCGGGAGAGTTTGTTGTGTTGGGTCGGGCGTTTAATTATGGTTTTGGTTTGGGGATAGCAGTGAACAAATCACAACCGGCCTTGCTGGAGAGTATTAATAATGCGTTGACGGAGTATTTGGTCAGCCCGCAGTTCAAGACGAATTATAGTAGTTATTTGACGTATTTTTGATGGCGGTTTGGTACCAACTGCAGGAGACCCTTCGCTCTGCTCTGGGCGACACGTTTGGACTGCGTTGTGGGTTGCGAGATCGCCGCTTCACTTTGATGTTTAAGCGTGTCGCCCAGAGCGAAGCGAAGGGTCTCCCGATTGTGGCACGGTGCCGATTGCGGGAGATCCTTCGCTTCGCTCTGGATGACAGGCAACACTAATGCAAGGTCTCACCATTAATCAAACAACGGCTCACCACCTTTCGCGTCACGAAATCACCCTGCTCCGCGCCATAAGTGGATACGAAATATTTCGCCAGCGCCAACACCCAGTTGGATAAGCGGAAGGCCATTTGCCGGTCGTCCGGACGATGCACCACTTCGAACAAGCCCAGCGCCCGGCTGTCTACGCTTTCCGCATATTCTTCAATCACTTTCTCGGCTACGAGCAAATCTTTTTCTTTTGTTGGCCAACTTTGATTCATAACATCCTCCTCCAACATTCAGGCCCTGCTACTCTGCGGTTCTTGCCAGAGTGTCATAAATAATACCATAACTATGGGGCCAACGAACAAGCCCAATATGCCTAATGTTTCAACACCACCCAAAATGCCAAATAATACAGCGAGAAAGGGCAACTGAATCGCGCCGCCAATCATCACGGGTTTCACGAAATGATCCGCGACAAACATCACCAGCGTTCCCCAAACCAGTACAATAAACGCGCCCATCAGTGAACCGCTGGAAAACAATATCATGGCCACGATAACAAACACCACCGGCACCACAAAGGGAATCATGGCCGCACAAGCCGTGATAAAACCGGTCAGGGTTGGGCCGGGGAATCCAACCAACACATAACAAAGCCCCATCAAAATCCCCACGCCCAGGCCCACCAGGATGGTACCATTCACAGTAGACCGCAAGGCAGCCGGCAAGCGATCAGCGTAGCGGAACCAGCGTTTGCCGAGGCATTGCTCGCCCAGTTGATTGATTTGTTCAAATAATTTGTCGCCATCGCGATAAAAGAAAAACAAGGTCAACATGGTAAAACCAAGCTGAAACCCGCGATGAACCAGGTTCGCGCCGATTTGTTTAATGTAATAACTGGCCGGCGTCAGTGACAAATGCAGATTGGACAACACCTCACGCACGCTGCCTGGCTGGCCAATATGCGCATCCCAATAGGCAACCAGATCACTGCCAACCATCGGAAAGCGTTGCAACACCATGGGTGCCTGGCCGCCATCGCGATTCACCAGCTGTAAATAATTGATAAAATACTGCAGCTCTTTGACCACCAGCGTCACCAGCCAACTCAAAGGCACCAGCAATAACAGGCTTAATATGGTCGTAAACAGCAGCGCAGCAACATTGTCGTAACCACCAAACAACTTGCGCCAGCGTTTGTAAAGGGGGTAAGTGGCGATAACGATAATCGCCGCCCACACCATGGAGGGAATAAAACGGTGAATAATGAATACCGTAAACACCACGATGCTCACTGTTAATCCAATGGATATAAACTCTTTATGATTGTCATTCATAAATGAACACCCCATGCGATGCCTTGTAAAATCAACCAGGCCGGTACGGCCGCCAACACATCATCCAGCATAATCCCGAACCCGCCTTTGACCCGTTTGTCGGCCAGGCTGATGGGCCAGGGTTTCAAAATATCAAAGATACGGAACAGAATAAAACCCGCCAGCATCCATTTCCAACCGGCCGGGGCGCAGGTCATAGTCAGCAGGAAGCCGACAACCTCATCCCAGACAATACCGGAAAAATCATGCTCGCCCAGCTCTGCGCTCACCTTCTCGCTGACCCAGACACCCAGAATAAAGAGCAGTGCGGTCAATGACAGATAAACGATAGGTGACAGCGACATCATCAGACAATAAACCGGGATGGCGGCCAGGGTTCCCCAAGTGCCGGGGGCTATCGGCATCAAGCCGCTGCCGAAGCCAAAGGCGATAAACCAGACAGGATCTTGCCAAACTTTCAACGCTATATTTTTTACATTCATGAATGCTCAATCCTGAAAATGCGAATAACCACGCGGAGTCAACAACCCGCTTGCCGTATGCAAACCCGGTTCTTTGACCATGTTACCAATCGGATAACAGGATAACCCCATGTCGGCCAGTTCAGCAAGAAGCCTGGCCTTATCCGCGGATGCGGTGGTGAAACAAAGTTCATAATCATCCCCGCCACTGAGGGCCAGATCCAGCGCTTGATCGGGTCGATGTTTTTTTAGCAGCGGATGAACGGGAATGGCGTCGAGGGACAAACATGCGCCCAAAGCGCTGGCCTGACAAAGATGGTTGAGATCGGCGCTCAGGCCGTCGGATATATCGAGTGCAGCGGTCGCATAGCTGCGCAAGATTGGCAGTAAATCCAAACGCGCCCGGGGCCGTTTTAATTTATTCATCAAGATGCTTTGATCAGCAGAATCCATGTCGCTGCCCGTCAACAAGCTCACCGCCAAAGCCGCAGCACCCAGATCGCCAGACACCCAAATCGTATCACCGCATTGCGCACCCCGCCGCCGAACCGCCCCGCCCTCCGGCACGGTTCCGTGCACGGTCATGGTGATGCTCAGCGGGCCGCGGGTGGTATCACCGCCAATCAGGGCAATGTTATAAAGTTGAAGTGCGGCGTGTAATCCTTCAGCAAAACGGGTCAACCAGGTTTCGTTGTTATCAGGGAGGGTCAAGGCCAGACTGAGCCAGCAAGGGGTGGCAGCCATGGCTGCCATATCACTGACATTCACCATCACGGCGCGCCAGGCAATATCAAAAGCATCCCAGTCGTTTAAAAAATGAACGCCGGCAACCAGGGTATCGGTACTGACCAGTAAATCCTGACCGGGCGCAACACGCAAACAGGCCGCGTCATCGCCAATGCCAAACAGCACGTCATCACGCGCCAGGGCGGGTTTTTTAAAAAAGACATCAATCAGAGAAAATTCATTCATTCGTATCAAGGTTGATCTCAATGGCACGAATTTGCCGTGCTACCTGGTTCAAGACGCCATTCACGTAACGATGCCCTTCCTGGGAGCCAAATTCACGGGCCAGGGAAATGGATTCATCCAACACCACGCGCCAGGGAATTTCCGGGCAATACAACAATTCAAAGGTACCCAGACGCAAAGCAGCCAGTTCAACCGGATTCAGACCTTGAAGCTCTCTATCCAGAAACGGGGTGATGCAGTCTTCAATGGATTCCAGTTGCTTGGGAACACCATGCAAAATCCGGCAGAAATAGTCCGTATCCACTTTGTCCATGTTATTGGCCACACGGAATTGTGCCTCAATTTCATGTAGGTCCTGGCTGGACATCTGCCATTGATATAAAGCTTGCAAGGCCAATTTACGCGCTCGGCGCTTGCCGTTAATAGATTGCTTTTCCACAGTTACCTCATGAGGGTTTGTCATCTTTCATTTCATCGATAGTTTGTCTGAAATCACTGACGTCTTTAAAGCGCTTATACACGGAGGCAAAGCGAACATAGGCAACATGATCAAGGCTAAAAAGCTGTTTCATCACCATTTCACCAATTTGGCGGGAGTCAATTTCCCGCTCACCGCGCCCGCGAGCCTCCTGCATAATAGCGACCAGAGATTCTTCCAGCGCATCCACACTGACGGGGCGTTTTTCCAACGCCCGTAACATACCGGAACGCAAATTGGCCAGGTTAAAAGGCTCCCGGCGGCCATCGCGTTTGATAATGACGGGCATGATTAATTCAGCCGTTTCAAAGGTTGTGAAGCGCTCCTGGCACAGCAGGCACTGTCGTCTGCGGCGCACCTGAGCGCCCTCAGCCACCAGACGCGAGTCCAGAACCTTGGTTTCTTCGGCATGACAAAAAGGACAGTACATGATCAGCGATAAACCGGAAAATCGAGGCACAATTGCTGAACCAGTGCTTTCACTTTGGCTATTTGCCCTTCGTTATTCACATCGTCCAGCACGTCACAGATCCATGTGGTCAGCAGACGCACTTCTTTTTCCTTGAACCCCCGGGTTGTAATGGCTGGCGTGCCCAGACGTAAACCACTGGTCACAAAGGGTGAACGCGGATCGTTGGGGACGGAATTTTTATTCACCGTGATATTGGCGCGGCCGAGGGCTGCGTCTGCTTCTTTTCCGGTGATATTTTTATCAATCAAATCCACCAGCATCAGATGATTTTGTGTACCGCCTGATACGATGCGGTAGCCGCGTTGCATCATGGTGTCGGCCATAGTTTTGGCGTTGATCAATACTTGTTGTTGATAGGTTTTAAACTCAGGCTGTAAAGCTTCCAGAAAGGCAACAGCTTTGGCAGCAATCACATGCATCAAGGGGCCGCCCTGATTGCCCGGAAAAACGGATGAGTTCAATTTTTTTTCAATGTCTTCATTGGCACGCGCCAGGATCAAACCACCGCGCGGACCGCGCAGGGTTTTGTGGGTGGTGGTGCTGACTACATCAGCATAAGGCACCGGCGATGGGTACAAACCTACCGCAACCAGACCGGCCACATGCGCCATGTCAGCGAACAAATACGCGCCGATCGAATCGGCAATGGCACGAAAACGCGCCCAGTCGAGTTCCTGCGAATACGCAGAAAACCCGGCGATGATCATTTTGGGTTTGTGTTCCTGCGCCTGTTTTTCCAGGGCATCGTAATCAATCAGACCGGTTTTTACATCGAGACCGTAGGATATGGCGCGATAAATTTTACCGGAAAAATTCACGCTGGATCCGTGCGTCAAATGGCCGCCATGCGGCAGCGCCATGCCCAGCACCAAATCGCCGGGTTGCAGCAAAGCCATCATCACCGCTGCATTGGCTTGCGAGCCAGAATGCGGTTGCACGTTGGCGTAGGCCGCGCCAAACAGTTGTTTGGCGCGCTCGATGGCCAGTGTTTCGGCCACGTCGACAAATTCACAACCACCGTAATAGCGTTTACCTGGATAGCCTTCCGCATATTTATTGGTCAGGATGGATCCCTGAGCCTCCAGTACGCGTGGGCTGGCATAGTTTTCCGAGGCAATCAGCTCGATATGATCTTCTTGCCGTTTGCTTTCGGATTGCATGGCTTGCCAGAGTTGTTCATCAAACCCGGCGATGGTGTATTGTTTATCAAACATGGCTAGTCCTGAGTTGTTTTACTGCGAAAGCCTATCACATTATGCTTGATTAGTCATGACCATGATATTGCTTGTCAACATGTCCATGTACTGTGTTGTTTTTACTTTGATGTCCGTGGATGTTGGGTTGAACGCGTCCACGACGGGCATGGGCTGGTAAATTTCTGCGATGATGTTGCCGGGCATCGTGACCATGAACCTGAGGCGGCGGTGCTGTGTTACGGTGAGCGCCAACCGGCGATCCGGGAACCTGAACAACAAGCGCAGACGTTCTATGCAATGAATTGCCGTAATAATGATCATCCATCATGGTGCAGGCACCAAGGGTGGGGAACAGCAACAGGGCCAGGGATAAAGGTTTTATCATGTTGAATACCTCTTGAGAGTTACAACACCGGCACAGGCGTATCCTGCGCCGGTTATAGATTATTTGGAGCTGATTTCTGCTTTAAGCTGATTTTTCAGATACGGTACAACGCGAACAGTTTGACCTACGCGGGTGTAACCGGAATAAATGTGGTAGCCGCTGAATGTGACAATATCCAGATACATATAAGGATGACAGGCACCATAGTAAAGCAGGTCAACAGCGTGCAGTTCGCCAGTGTACATGTTGAAAGGACTCATGTATGAATTGTCATCGAATCGACCATATACTGTTACGTTGTCATAACTGTCATTGATCAAATCAATTTGGCAATAGCCAGGCACCATGTTATTTTTTACTGACTTTTCTGCAGAAGCCGCTACAGCATTCGCATTTGCTTGTGGATGAACATGGACATTGGCCGCAACAGCCGTTCCCATGAAAGCCAAACTACAAGCCAACAACAGCGATTTTATTTTCATGATACTTCCCTTCACAGTTAATAGAAATCGCATGGTAGCAAAGGGTTGAATTTAGTCAACAGGTTTTTTTTGTGCCCAGTGCCAGCCTGCAAGATGGTCCGTCATTGAACCCAGGCGTTGCCTGATGGTATATTATCGAGGATTAATACCTGTCAGAGGAAAAATATGAATAAGCGTATGACCATTATGGTTTCGGCACTGGGGATCGTTTTTGGCGGAATCATCGGGTTTAACCTGTTCAAAGGCTTCATGATCAAGCGTTTTTTTGCCAGCTACGAAGCACCGCCCGTCACCGTTTCCTCTGTTAACGCCAAAAAAATTGACTGGAAACCCAGTATTGGTGCGGTGGGTAACTTTGTGGCCATCAATGGCGTGGATGTCAATTCGCAAGCCTCTGGCAATGTGGTATCCATTCATTTTGATTCCGGACAGTTCATTGAAAAAGGCAAACCGCTGATCGATATCGATGATCGCATTGATCAAGCAAATTTGAAGTTTGGCCAGGCAGACATGGCCCTGAAAGACCTCAATTATCAACGTCAGGTCAACCTGTTCAAACGCGGCGCCACCCCCAGTTCCAGCGTGGACGAAGCCAAAGCCAGTCTGGCCCAGGCCCAGGCCAATGTGGAAAAAACCTCAGCGGAAATACAGCAAAAACACATCACCGCCCCGTTTTCCGGCCAGCTGGGGATTCGTCAAGTCAACCTGGGTCAATATATTACGCCAGGGCAGACCTCCATTGTGACCTTGCAGTCTCTGGATCCGCTGTATCTTGAATTCAACCTGCCCGAACAATTGTTCAAACTGCTGCATGTTAACCAGGGTATTCGCTTTCATGTAGAAGAGTTCCCCAACGCGCTCTTCCAGGGAAAAATCAGCGCCATCAACTCTAAAATTGATCCCAACACGCATAACATTCTGGTTCAGGCCACCCTGCCCAACTGTCCGGCGCTTGCCGGTGAAGATCCGGCCAAATCGCCATTGGTCAGTGTTAAAAAAGTTGAGGGAACCGATAAAAGCATCATCAGTTGCGACACACAAACCAACAATAAAAATCAGATACAAAAATTTGTTCTCATGCCCGGCATGTTCACTTCTATCGCCGTTGAACAACCATCCGTTCCCAACGTGATTGTGCTGCCGTCCACCTCTATTTCCTACAGCCTGTATGGTAACTCGGTGTTTGTTATTGAACCGCTGGCAGAACCGAAAAAGACGGCTGACGGCAAGGAGATCATGCAGGTCAAACGTGTGTTTGTCAGCACGGGCGAGCAGGAAGACAATTACACCATCATCAAAAGCGGTGTCAGCGCCGGCCAGTTGGTCGTCAGCTCTGGCGAGTTAAAGCTGCAAAATGGTGCTCACGTGGTCATCAACAACGAGGTCAAGCTGAATGAAAATGCTGATTTCAACAAATTGAGCCAATAACAGCCTATACCAAATAATTTGTCAGGATGCCCCATGAATTTTACCGATATTTTTATCAAACGTCCGGTGCTGGCGACTGTCGTCAGCCTCTTGATTTTCCTCTTTGGTCTGAACTCCATCAGCACCATGCAGATACGTCAGTATCCGCGAATGGACAACACGGTCATCACGGTGACCACCAGCTATCCGGGCGCTGACTCCAATTTGATTGCCGGCTTTATCACCACGCCGCTTGAAGCCGCGGTGGCCAGTGCCGAGGGCATCGACTATATGACTTCGTCGAGCACCCAGGGTTTAAGCACCATCACCCTGAACATCAAATTGAACTTCAACCCCCAGGTTGCCTTTACCGACGTCATGAGTAAGGTTCAGCAGACGCTGAACCAGTTGCCGCCGCAATCGCAACAGCCCGTGATTGTCAAAAGCTCCGACACCTCGACAGCGCTGATGTATATCAGTCTCGACAGCGTGGACATGACGCCGCAACAGATCACCGACTATGCTGTTCGCGTTGTACAACCGCAGCTTGAAACGGTAGATGGCGTGGCCAAAGCGGAAATTCTCGGTGGTGCGACGTATTCGATGCGAGTGTTTCTTGACCCGGTGAAAATGGCGGCTTTGGGTGTTTCTCCGTCTGAGGTAACCAATGTACTGGGACGCAACAATTTTTTGACCGCTGCCGGCAGTACCAAAAACGAATATGTGTCTATCAACATGACGGCCAAAACGGATTTGAACGATGCAAAAGAGTTCAGCGAATTGATCGTGCGCAGCGACAAAAACTCCATCATTCGTCTGAAAGATATTGGCTCGGTTATTTTGGGCTCACAAAGCTATGACACGACCGTAACCTTCGACAGCAAAAAAGCGGTGTTTATCGCCATTACGCCCACGCCAACGGCCAATCCTTTGACGGTGATCAGCGATGCACGCAAGCTGTTTCCGTCGATTGTGCGTGAATTTCCCCCGTCTCTGAACGGCACGATTGTATACGATGCCACCAATTTTATCCGGGCATCGATCAAAGAGGTGATATACACCATTATTGAAGCGGCTTTGATTGTTATTATTGTCATTTATCTGTTTCTCGGCTCCCTCCGCTCGGTATTTATCCCGGTCGTGACGATTCCGCTATCCTTGATTGGCGTCTGTACCTTCATGCTGTTTCTGGGGTATTCCATTAATTTGTTGACCCTGCTCGCTTTCGTATTGGCGATTGGTCTGGTGGTGGACGATGCCATCGTGGTGGTGGAGAACGTGCATCGGCATATTGAGGAAGGCAAAACGCCGCTGGAAGCGGCTCTGGTGGGTGCGCGTGAAATAGCGGTTCCCATTATCGCCATGACCATCACCCTGGCTGCGGTGTACGCGCCGATTGGTTTTATGGGTGGATTGACCGGCGCATTGTTTAAAGAGTTTGCCTTTACCCTGGCCAGTGCCGTTATCATTTCCGGCGTGATTGCCCTGACGCTGACACCGATGATGTGTTCCAAAATCCTGTCGGCTGAAATCAGTAGCGGCCATTTCGCCCACTTTCTGGATCGAATATTCAATCGCTTGAAAGAGATATATCAACGCACCTTGCACAGCTTGTTAAACACACGCGCGATTATTCTTGTGCTGGCGGCAGTTGTGTTGCTGATGCTGCCCTATCTGTACAGCACGACCGCTAACGAAACCGCACCAGAAGAAGATCAGGGCTTCTTTTTCGTGGTGGGCACAGCGCCGCAATACGCGACCATCAACTATGTGGAAGCGTTCACCAAATCCTATGACAGCATTTACAAAAGCTTTAAAGAGACAGAGCATTACTTCAGCATCAATTCCAAAACCCCTTTTTCGGGCATGGTATTGAAAACCTGGGATGAGCGTGCGCAGAGTCAGTTTAAATTAAAAGAGCCTTTGCAGAAAAAACTGGACGCCATCGCCGGATTAAAATCCTTTGCGGTCATCCCTCCCCCGCTGCCGGGTGGCGGAAATGGTACGCCGATTCAGTTTGTGATCAAAACCACCAATGATTTCCAGACGTTGTTTGATGTGTCGAATCAGTTGTTGACCAAGGCACAAAACAGCGGTTTGTTTATTTATCTGGACAACAGCCTGAAATTCAACCAGCCGGAAATCGAGTTTCAAATTAATCGCTCCAAAGCCTCGGATTTGGGTCTGGACATGCAGGACATTGGCAGCAGTTTGACCAGCGCCCTGTCGGGCAATTATGTCAATTATTTTAATCTGCAGGGTCGCAGTTACGAAGTGATTCCGCAGTTGGACCGGCGTTATCGTTTAAGCCCGAATCAGTTGGGTGATATTTACGTCAAGACCCACAGCGGCAGCATGGTTCCTTTATCGACTGTCGTGATTCCGCTGGAAAAAACCCAGGCGAATGCGGTCACACATTTCCAGCAGTTGAATTCGGCAACGATTCAGGGCGTGATGATGCCGGGTACGACCTTGGGACAGGGTCTTGCCTTTTTGCAGGAACAGGCCAACACGGTATTACCCAAGGGCTTTACCTATGATTTCGGCGGTCAGTCACGACAGTTTGTCCAGGAAGGCAGCGCGCTGATTTTTGCGTTTTTCCTGGCGATCATCGTGATTTTCCTGGTGTTGTCTGCCCAGTATGAAAGTTTCCGCGATCCGCTGATCGTATTAATCAGCGTGCCGATGTCTATTTGCGGCGCCTTGATCCCGCTGAATCTGGGGGCGGCATCGATTAATATTTATACGCAGGTTGGGTTGATTACCTTGATTGGCTTGATCAGCAAGCATGGTATTTTGATCGTCGACTTCGCCAACAAATTGCAAAAAGACAAGCAACTGGACAGACGTGCGGCGGTTGAGGAAGCAGCAGCGATTCGTCTGCGTCCGATTCTGATGACCACCGCAGCGATGGTCTTCGGGGTATTACCTCTGCTGGTCGCGTCTGGCGCGGGCGCGGTCAGTCGATTTGATATCGGTCTGGTGATTTCGTCTGGCTTGCTGGTTGGAACTTTGTTTACCTTGTTTGTGGTGCCAACGATGTATACGTATCTGGCGGCTGATCACAGGCATGATGAGTAAAGCAGGATAAGAACGCGTAGGTTGGGCCCTGGCCCAACATGGTTTTACCCCGAAAGATCGTTGTTGGGCCAGGGCCCATAGCCGTCAGGTTAAGGGAAAAATGGTCGACGTTAGCACAAATAGTAAATCCGTGCGGCCTTCTCCCCTTGTGGGAGAAGGTGCCGACAGGCGGATGAGGGGTATTTAAACGGGGCAGTTGTTCCACGCCTAACCATCGCCACGCCCTGGA
>Ga0075012_10000618_pt1 | contig 37252 bp, 26 predicted proteins | sample All_14_2_FD_71474 | JGI IMG/M metagenome (GOLD analysis project Ga0075012, IMG submission 71474) | Freshwater microbial communities in response to fracking from Pennsylvania, USA - Allegheny Zone_MetaG_DW_15 | ecosystem: Environmental > Aquatic > Deep subsurface > Groundwater > Drilled...
GTATTAAGGCTGTAATTATTAAGCTTGCTTATCGTATAACGTTACTTGAAAAAGAAGTTGAGCAGCTAAAAATGAAAAAACCTAATGCTCTCTGACATTCAGTGTAAATTTCGTGATCCACAAAATAAATACAAGCGCGACCATCTGTGTCAGGAATAAAATCTGCCCCTGGGCTGGGCTATGCTTTATATGTGTTTTACTTGTGTTAAAAAGTCGAACGCATCTGATCAGGTATGGCAAAAAACGCTTTTGGTTGTGCCGTAGGCCAGGGCTTCTATTGCCTGTTTCTATTTTGAATTGCAAAAAAAATACTTACTATTATCAATAACAGGTGAGTGTTGATAGGGTAGCGGTTTGAGAAAACTGATAACAATCACCGAAGTGGCTGTATTATCAGGTCATCAATTTACTATGGCAGAAAATATGAAGCACTTTATTATGTGGCTACAAGCTATTTTGCTACTTTTATGGTTAAATGTTACTCTTTGTAATTTTATATTTATAAACCATAGGTAATATTATGAGAAAAATACTGGGTCTGCTGGTTCTGGGAGCCATGATCGCATCTGTAGGATGCATCAGGAAAAAGGACTTTGACTTCAAAAATGTGACAATAGATGACTGGCAGCCAGACTGGGCATTGCCGCTCATCAGCTCCAACCTCACTTTGAAAAACATGGTGCAGACAGGAACTGTTGTTTCGGAGGATGCACAGGGGCTTTATTCTTTGCATTATTCCGGCGATTTGTTCAGTGCCAAAGCATCTGATTATGTACATATACAGAATCAGAGCTACAGCATGCCTACTATAGGTTTTACCATTCCTCAGACCACTCCCGGGTTCTCCGGCAGTATTACCGACTCCTTCTCCAGCAGCTTCAGCTACAGTGATACCAGCGGGGCACAACTGGCTCATATTAATGTAAAGACCGGTACCATTACATTTAACGTGGTTTCTAATTTTCCACACAATGTGACGGCAGCGCTCATTTTTCCGACTGTAAAAAAATCGGGTCAGCAGCTGGAGGTAACCGTTAGTGTGGGACCCTCTGCAACCGGAACTACCAACATTAGTCTGGACGGATATTCGTTTGATATGACAACAGGTGGAAGCAATAAAAACTATCTGCCGTATAAAGTAAGATTTACTGTAGCAGGAACAGGTCAGCCACTAAGCCCGGCCAATAACTTTTCGGGCTCTGTGACGATGCAGAATATCACTTATAGCTTCATAGATGGTTTCCTGGGTAGCTATGATATACCACTGCCATCAGATACTATATATGTAGGTGTGTTTGATAATACACTGTCTGCCAATATATACATCCGTAACCCGATGATACATCTTACATTCCGTAACTCTATAGGGTTGGGTGTAGCAGCACAGTTTGATGAGCTTTTCGGTCGTACCAACAAGGGCTCTGTAGTGAATATGGCACTGCCTGCTATCAATGTAGCAGGTGCAGGAGTGCCGGGACAGACAGCGGAGTCTGTAACGACCATAGACAGTACCAACAGTACAGTACAAAATATGTTTAACCCTGCGCCAAACGAGGTGATATATGGCGGGCGTATACGTATCAATCCCGGAGGCACGGGTAGTACTTACAGCTTTATTACGGATAGCAGTATGATATCACTGGCAGCAGAGGCAGAACTACCGGCATGGTTTAAAATCATTGACTTCTCATTACAGGATACCGTGGATCTGAAACTGCCTGAAGACAGCAGCATACTGAACAAAGCAGAGTTTAAACTGCTTATGGATAATGCACTGCCGCTGTACGGTCGTGTGCAGCTATACTTTGCTGACTCCAACTATAACTTCCTTGATTCACTGGTGCCGACAGTAGACGATATCATAGCGGAGGCTCCGGTAGATGCCAACGGACAGGTAACCGGAAGAACGGCTGCCGTAACAAGGTTTGTGATGACACATGACGAGTATAATGCTATGGCGCCACATGTAAGATATGCAGTACTGAGAGGTACGCTGAAAACAAGTGGTACCAATGACATTAAAATCCAGTCTTCCAATAGTCTTATTGTGAAACTGGCATTCAGATTTTCACTAAAAGTTTCTTCTACTGATCTATAACAAGACCTCATGAAAAGAATTTTAGCAGCATTAATTACAGGACTGCCACTATTGTCAATGGGGCAGGATACTTATACTATGAAGATATTGCCACAGCTACATCAGTCGCAGTGGGTAAATGCATCCAACCAGACCGATGCCCACATTTCAGTGGGATTGCCGGTACTCTCAGGAATTTCATTTTATATCTATAATTCAGGGTTTACCTATAACTCTCTGTTTCACAGAGTGAATGACTCGACAATAGCCATTCATCCATCGGACTTTATTGATAAGCTGAAGGATAAAAACATTGTTTCATTCGGGGCAAATGTTTCTATACTGTCTGCCAATGTTACTTTTGATAAATTCACGGTAGGGTTTTCTGTGGCAGATAAGGCCGATGTACGTTTCTCATATCCTAAGGATTTGTTCAAATTTGCCTGGTATGGAAACGGTGCATACATAGGCCAGTCGCTGAACATAGGTGATTTCGGGCTTAAAGCATCGTGGTACAGAGAGTATGCGCTACATGGCACCTATAACTACAATAAGTGGACGTTTGGCGCCAGCCCGAAACTGCTGTTTGGTAAAACAAACATCAATACAAAACAATCATATCTGCAGGTGTATACCGATGCCGACTACTATGCTATTACTGCGCAGACGGAGATGAACATTCAGACCAGTGGTTTTGCTGACAGTGCTGACAGGGCAGAGAACAGGATGAGTTTTCCCGGATATGCTTTTAATACAAAAAACAGAGGATTGGGTATAGACCTGGGAGCCAGCTACCAGTATAATGATAAGATAACTATAGCGGGTGGTATCAATAATCTGGGGTATATAAACTGGAAAAGCAATATCCATAACTACACAACAGGACCAAAGTCTATCACATTTGAAGGGTTTGACCTGGCTACTATGCTTCAGGGAGACTCATCGGAACTGATATCAACATCGCAGTATCTGGACTCGGTGGAGAATCTGATAGATTTTGATAAAAATACCGATGCATACCGTACTTCACTGCCAACGGAGTTTTATGCTATGGGTACCTATGCTATCAATGATATGCATACTGTGGGCCTGCAGCTAAGCACACAGCGGTTTGCAAAACGTATGATAGTGGCGTCTACGCTTTACTATCGTATAGCCCTCAGTAAGCACTTTACCGGAGCACTTACCTATACTGCCAAAACCAGCTCTGCTTTCAACATTGGTGGTGCAATAGTGGCTCGTTTTGCAGGTATGCAGTGGTATCTGGCTACAGACAACTGGTGGGCTTCTGTAAAACCACTGGATGCAAAAAACATGAACGTGAATATGGGTGTAAACCTGGTTTTTGGTGACCGGTTCAAAAAAAAAAATAAAGTAGCAGATGAGATGATTTATCATGAACATGATATTCGTCCGGGCAGTATATCGGACATTATGGAGCGGGCAGCTGATGATGATGAGGAGACTTTAATGAACCATGACCGCCCCCAATAAAATATTTTTTCATTACTGAAACCCGCTCCTGTAGCGGGTTTTTTGTTGTCAGAGACGTGGCAACTGTAAAGGAATATTTGGATGTTTCATTTTCTGTCATTTACCTTTGTGTCAGTTCTTTATTTCACTTATCAAGAAAGGCAGAGGGTAATGGCCCTGTGAAGCCTTAGCAACCTCCCTGTATGGCAATACAGGAACTGGTGCTAATTCCATCCCCGAAAAGGGGACAGATAAGTCAGACGCAATATGTAAAAAGAGCATCGCTGCAGCGACTCAATGATATATAAAAGCTCCTCTGATCTGTCCGGGGGAGCTTTTTTGTTTTCACTAATCCGGACATGTGAAAGCAGAAGAACTCTTACCGCAGACTTTCCTGATAAGTGGTTTAAACAACTGTATTGTTTCACCCACAAAAAACATTCAGGAAATGAACAAAGCAACCAAACTGATACACAGCATACCAGCCGACAGGCTTACAGGTGCAGTTTCTGTACCTATCTACCAGACATCGACATTTGTACAGGATGCCCCGGGCCAGCATAAAGGATTTGATTATGCCCGTAGTAATAACCCCACAAGGGCAGCACTGGAGCATACCATAGCCGCACTGGAGGGTGGGGTATCGGCATCAGCTTTTGCCAGTGGACTGGCCGCAATAGATGCAGTGGTAAAACTGCTGAAGAGTGGCGATGAGATACTGGCCGTAGACGATATATATGGCGGTGCATTCCGGCTCTTTACCCATATTTATGAAGGTTTTGGCATCAAAGTAAATTATGCGGACACCACAGATGTGCGGAATGTAAAGGCTGCCCTTACGCCTGCTACAAAGCTCATATGGCTGGAAACACCCACTAACCCCACACTGAAAATAAGTGATATAGAGGCTATAGCCGCCATAGGGCACGAGCATGGTGCGCTGCTGTGTGTGGATAACACATTTGCCTCTCCCGCATTGCAGCTGCCGCTGAAGTATGGCGCCGATATAGTGGTGCACAGTGCCACCAAATATCTGGGTGGGCATAGCGACCTGATAGCGGGGATTGTGATATGCGCTGATGAGGCAACAGGTGCACGCATACGGTTTATACAGAATGCCAGCGGCGCTATATTGTCGCCACATGACAGCTGGCTCACCCTGCGTGGTGCGGAAACATTATACCTGCGTGTAAAAGAACACTCGGCTAATGCGCTGCGTGTGGCACAGTTTCTGGAGACTCACCCTGCGGTGCGGCAGGTTTTCTATCCCGGGCTTACCACACACCCCAATCATGACATAGCGGCAAGGCAGCAGCAGGGTGGTTTTGGAGGGGTAGTGTCGTTTTCGTTGAAGGAAGATACAGAGGCAGCAGCTACGCGGGTGGTATGCAGTACCAGACTATTTAAGCTGGCCGAGAGCCTGGGTGGGGTGAAAAGTCTGCTGTGCCATCCGGCAACAATGACACATAAAAGCATTCCGGCACAGCAGCGTAGAAATGCTGGTATAGCTGATAGTCTTGTGCGGCTGAGTGTGGGGCTGGAAGATGCTGCCGACCTGATAGCAGATATAGGGCAGGCGCTGAACCTTGTGCACTCTGTACATAAAAACGCTGCTGCACCTACGCCGGCTGCTGCAGCACTATGGCTTTCTTAGCATCTTATTTTTTTACACGATTTCTTTATCAATAACTGTTTCAACAAACGAAAAACCATGTCTATACAAAATAGTAATAAAGAGCTTGTAATCGGCCTGTTTGGCTTTGGGGTAGTAGGTGGCAGCCTGTATAAGGTACTTAATGATACGCCGGGATTGAATGCACGAATAAAGAAGGTATGCATCAGAAACGCAGATAAGGAGCGGGATGCACCGGCCACCCTGTTTACCACAGATGCTGCAGCGATACTGGACGATGAATCAATAAATGTGGTAGTGGAGCTGACCAGTGATGCAGACGCAGCATACCGTATTATCTCTACAGCACTGAGCCGGGGTAAGGCAGTAGTGACTGCGGGGAAAAGTACGGTGGCAGCACACCTGCCGGAGTTCATAGCACTGCAGCGGCAGTATGGTGTGCCGCTATTATATGAGGCGGCCTGCTGCGCCAGCATTCCTGTTATTCGCAATCTGGAGGAGTATTATGATAATGACCTGCTGCGGTGTGTACGCGGCATAGTAAATGGCTCTACCAATTATGTGCTTACACGCATGAGCAGGGATGGAGTATCTTTCTCAGATGCGCTGAAGGAGGCACAGCAGGCGGGTTTTGCGGAAGCTAATCCTGCACTGGATATAACCGGGGCGGATGCAGCAAACAAGCTGGCAATATTACTGACACATGCTTATGGGACTACTGTGCAGCCCGGACAGATATTGTATACCGGTATTACCAACCTGCATGCCGCAGATGTAGCTTATGGGCGGCAGAAAGGGTATGATGTAAAACTGGTGGCTGAGTCCGGAAAGATGGATGATGGCAGGGTGGCTGCATTTGTGCTACCTGCATTTGTGCCGCATGATAGCAGGCTGCATGGCGTGGCTAATGAGTATAATGGTGTGGAGATAGAAAGCAGCCTGGCAGATAAGCAGTTCTTTTACGGTAAGGGCGCCGGGGGATTCCCTACTGCATCGGCAGTGTTAAGTGACCTTTCGGCACTAAGATATGATTACCGGTATGAATACAGAAAGCTGCAACCGGAAGGAACGGTACATGTGTCTGCAGATTATTACATCCGTGTATGCATCAGCTGTAACGGGTTGCTGCAGGTGAGACATTCGGAATTTGCAAGGATAGATGAGTGGGTAAGTAATAATCAGCGGTGCCATATATCAGGTATCATACATGCAGGCCGGCTTGCTGAGACTGACTGGTGGCGGCAGGAAGGGATATCCCTGATAGCTTATCCGGAGTGTATAGAGCAGTATGGACCAGAGCCGGTAAGCGCAGAAAGCGGCTGGGTACATGAAGATGTGTATGCAGACTGATGATATGAAAAACGGGATGGTTTAAAACCATCCCGTTTTGTTGTTTATGCCGCTGTTTCTTCTACTTTTTCAGGAGCCGTACTTTTTGGCTTTTTCATAATGGCGAATGCCTCTATGGCAAAGCCCAGAACCATCAGTATGGGGGCCAGCGTTATACGCCGGAAACTATATATTTCTTCATAATGGAACTCGGCAGGGTTTTCTGCTTTTCCGCCAGACATGAGCAGGAAAGACAGGAATATCAGCGCCAGACCAATGAGCATCCACATGTAGTTATCTCTGGTAAAAAGAAAATGCTGTGGGGAAGTTACCGGTGTAGCTGGCCTTGGCCTGCGTGCCGTAGGGGTTGCAGGTCGTGGAGTTGGTGTCGGAGTGGGGGTTGCTGCGGTTGGTTTTACGGGAGTTGCCATTCGGAAATCCTTTTATTTTTTGTGCAATTTAATAAAGATCGTCAACATGCATTTTGAGATATTTCACCACCGAGCGATGTGTGCTGACCATGGAGATGATTATACCCAGCAATATCATGCCTGATATGAGTAATGCCAGCAGTGCAGGATCATTGAGCGTATCCAGTACCGGTAGCTGTGCTTTGGCAAAAGACATGACCATCCAAAGGCCAATTACTGCTATGACACCACTGGTGAGACCATTGACGAGTGCCCTGAGATCGAACGGCCGGGTAATGAATGATTGTGTAGCACCTACCATTTGCATGGTTTTGATAAGGAAACGATCGCTGAACATTGCGAGGCGTACCGTATTATCAATGAGGAATATAACCACTATAAGCAGTACAACGGTAATAGATGCGAGTACAATACCTATCTTCCTGAAGTTAGAGTGCATCTGGTCTACAACCATGTTAGGCCATGTAACATCCCGCACCACATTGCTCTGTAGTATGAATTTTTTTATTTTCTGCAGGCTATCTGTATTTACATATCCTTCTCTCAGTTTCAATGATATGGAAGCAAAAAGTGGATTATACCCCAGAAACTCAACAATATTGCTACCCTCTATCTGACTTTGCATTGCTGCAGCTTCATCTTTGGTGATAACCCTTGATTTGCGTACAAATGCCTGCTTGTCCAGTATAGCGCGCATTTTGGCAACATTTTCATCGCTTACGTTATCATGAAAGTCAACGTTTACTTCCAGATCTTCCTTGAAGGCGCGTGTAAGTGTTCTGCCATTGATAACGAGCCAGCCAAGTACTCCCATAAGAAACAGCACCAGTGCTACCCCCATTATGGCGTTTAAGTACGTAGGTTTGCCTTTTTTGCCTGTTGCCATATTTATTTATGATTGACGTGCTTAAGCACGAAAATGCTGTGAATTACAAATGAATGTGAAGTTTGTCAAAAGTATAAAAAAAGAAGCGAACAGTCTGGCAAGGGTTTGCTGGTTCTCTCTTTTTAACAATAGTATAGAGTGCGGGTAAATCTGTTTGCTGTCCGTGCGGGAACAGAACATTTCACTATTTTTAGAGCGCGATACAAACGATACAAGCAATGAACGACTTACACATATTTCTTAATGATGACCACTTTCTTAACAGCCGTAAGGCATCACCATACGAACCTTCACATTTGGGTAGCTCTGTAATGCATCCTGGTATGGATGGATTTGACATTGCCGATGCAGATGTAGTACTGATAGGCTGTGCCGACTGGAACGGGCGTGATAAGAGCAGAGGAATGGGGAGCGGGCCCGATATTATAAGAAAGCATCTCTATGGTATGTATCACTGGCATGACAGTGTGGCTATAGCCGACCTGGGCAATATAAGGGAGGGCGCTACACCGGCCGATACACGGTCGGCACTGCTGGCGGTACTGAAAGAAGTGCATAGTATGGGTAAGACGGCCATAGTGCTGGGGGGCGGGCATGACCTGATGCTGCAGCAGTATGATGTGTTTCGTGCTGCCGGACAGACTGCTGTCGCTACGGTGGTAGATATGCTGATAGACCTGGATGAGACGGAGGATATATCAGATACCGGTTTTCTGATGGAAATGCTGACAAGCACTCCTAATTTTATATCTCATTATAATCACCTGGGTTTTCAGATATATTACTCTCACCCGCAGATGATGGATACACTCAATAAGCTGAGCTTTGATATGTACCGGCTGGCAAAACTGAGGGAGGACTGGGATGAGATAGAGCCTGTGGTGAGAAGGAGTAATATAATGAGTTTTGACATGTCGGCCATTCGATACAGTGATGCACCGTGCAACATAAATGGGTCGCCCAACGGACTGGATGGGGAGGAGGCATGTATGCTCACGCAGTTTGCCGGACTGGCAGATAAGCTGTCATCTCTGGGTATATATGGCTATGATGATGCAAATGACAAAGACGAGATGACAGCAAAACTCATAGCACAGATGATATGGTATTATGCAGATGGTTGTTACATACGTAAGAAAGGACGTATGGAAGAAGCAGATGCTGAGATCAATCTGGAGTTTCACATAAGTCTTGATGAGACAGATGCCGTATTTATAAAGAATAAATATAATGGGCGCTGGTGGGTACGGCTACCTCAGGGTACGGTAATGCCGTGCTCCTATAACGACTATCAGGTAGCTAGTAGCGGGGAGCTTCCCGAGCGCCTGTTGAGAGAACTGGAGCGTCTGGCATAGTGCACGAAAGATTTTTTTTGGTATATTTTATATTTTTATACGAAAAGAAATATTTAACTACGGGTGATTTTATGATTAATTAAATTGCTTTTGATTAAAGTGCGTTCAGCTAAAAAAATGTGCCTGTGTGAATGAGTGTATTTGTGTCCCAACTATAGTCTTTCATGGTCCGTCTCTGGTATTGTAAAAAATACACACCATGAATAAACTATTACAAGGAATCGTGCTCTCTGCAGCACTGGCATTTGCCGGAAGCCGGGCAGATGCACAATCACTTCCATTTGACTCCTCCTTCGGGGATAATGGAGTTGTAAATTTTGACTTTCTTCCAGCTTATAATGTAATAGACGTAGCGCTGCAACGAGACGGCAAAATACTGTGTCTGTATGGCAGCAGTTCTTATACTTATATGTTGCGTGTCAATTCGGATGGCAGCATTGATAATACCTTCATGGGGGGAGATGGATATGTATTTTATGCTCCATACCCTACGCCTGTACGTGGTGTTTGGCAGATAGGCGGAAAGTTATGTGAGATAGATGGCTCGCTGATAAAACAGATGTATGATGATAAGATTCTGGGTGTTTTCAGTGGTTATGCCATTACCAGGCTGAAAGTTTCCGGTACAACAGATTCTGCATTTGGGAATAGCAGTATTGTACCCGGATTCCTTGATATAAATGCCAATAGTCCCGCGCATCCTGTAAACTTTATTTATGATGCTTTTGATGCTCATGAAGCTGGTATCTACTATGCCAGCCGTACATCAATGGGAGCTGCCGGTCTTACTGATACCCTTCTAATAGCAAAGAGTACTAAAGATGGCGACATTGTAACATCCTTTGGTGATGATGGGATAATGGCTATTCCACTGGATACGGTAAAATTTGGTTATATAAACGAGATATATGAGTGTGTTTATGCTCAGGATGGTAAGCTGATAGTAACGGGTAGTTGTTATCGCAGGGATTATGCTGCTGATGGCCGTGATATGTTTGTAGCACGCTTTAATCAGGATGGCACACTGGATAATACTTTTGGTACAGGTGGTGTCAATATTCTGGATATTGATCATGAACAACAAACTCCTGCCAAAATTGCGATAGGCACCGATGGTAGCATATATGTAAATGGTATTTCTGATGTGATAGCTGCAACAAATCCCCGCTATTTCAATGTAAAGTACACTGCAGCTGGTGTACAGGATGTCACTTATGGCACATCGGGTATAATTATAAGAACTCCTCCGGCCACTGCAGAAAGCGCATATCCTGCGTCAATGGCTATTACCAGCTACGGAAAAGCATATATGTCCTGTCTGTACACTGTAGGATTTATGGACTGGAGGGATGAGTATTTTTCTTTCAATGCTAATGGTACTGCCAATACGCAGTTTGCCGCAGGAGGTGTCACCAATCCGCTGGGGGCTATCAATAACGATTCTTATGACAAAGCATTTCGCATGTTAACGCAGCCCGACAATAAGATACTTATTATGGGTGCAGGAGATATGCATCCGAAGCTGATGCGAATAACCGGTGATGAAGCCCCGGTAACAGCAGTAAGCGATGCCACAGCAGGAAAACTGAAACTGTGGGTAGCTGAAGGCAACGCTTATATTTCAGGGCTTAATACAGGTGAAAATATGGATGCGCGTCTCATGTCGGCCGATGGTAGGATAATAACCAACTGGAGCGCAGATAATCTTATAAAGATGGGTAACACCGGCATATTGCAGCTTCCCGATGGCCTTATGCCTGGCATGTATATACTTTCTGTACAAACCAGGGCAGGCAGGCAGCAGGTGAAGTTTATCTTCTAAACCTTATATTTTGTGTTACCGCAGGCGTCTCGTAAGGGGCGCCTTTTTTTGTGGAATTTATTAAAAGTAATGGTTGCCAATAGTGTTGATGGCTGTATAGTCATAGTCAATGGCTGTAAGGGTACGTTATAGTACCTTTGCACCTTCAAATAAGGACTCATGGGTAAAGTAGCCATCAACATAGCCACAGGTAGTTTACAGACAGAAGAAATAATAGTAGGGATAGACCTTGGTACTACCAACAGTCTTATAGCTATAGTAAGGAATGACAGCAGAGAGCCTATAGCCCTGCGTGAAACAGATGGATTGACGCTGGTTCCCTCCATAGTACACTTTGATGCCTATGGTAATGCAACGGTAGGAAACATTGCGAAGGAGCAGCTGGTAGCACAGCCGGATCGTACTATCTACTCTGTAAAGCGCCTGATGGGTAAGTCTTACCGGGATGTGAAGGGTGAGGCTGGCTTCTTTGCTTATAATGTGATAGATGATGACACAGACTCTCTGGTGAAAATACAGATAGGGGAGCGCTTTTACTCGCCTATAGAGCTATCTTCCTATATACTGAAGGAGCTGAAAGCACGGGCAGAGCATATACTGAAAACAAACATAACCAAGGCTGTAATAACGGTGCCCGCATATTTTAATGATGCACAGCGGCAGGCTACCCGTGATGCCGGCAGGCTGGCGGGGCTGGATGTATTGCGTATAATCAATGAGCCCACTGCGGCCAGCCTGGCTTATGGCCTGGGGACAGGTAGCAGTAAGGAGCGTACGATAGCGGTTTATGACCTTGGGGGAGGTACATTTGACATCTCAGTACTTACTATAAGCAATGGCATATATGAGGTGCTGGCTACCAATGGCGATACCTATCTGGGTGGTGATGATATGGATAATGCTCTGGCTGCTTACTGGGCGGCGCAGATGAATGCAGATAGCAGCAATAAGCAACTGATGCAGTCACTTCGTGTAACCGCAGAGGAAGCCAAGAAATACCTTACGGATAATGATAGGTTTGAAGGAAGTATAGATGGTGTGGCGGTATCTGTAACAAAAGAAAAGTTCAACGAGCTGATAAAACCACTGGTAGATAAAACGCTTACTGCATGTGCCAATGCACTGCGTGATGCAGGCCTGAAAAAGGAGCAGATAGATGCGGTAGTAATGGTAGGTGGCAGCACCCGTGTACCGCTGGTAAAAGAAGGCGTGAAAGAATTCTTTGGCCAGGAGGTGTATAACAAGCTTAACCCCGATGAGGTAGTGGCACTGGGTGCGGCTGTACAGGCCGATATACTGGCCGGGAAAAATACAGACATGCTGCTGCTGGATGTGACACCGCTATCGTTGGGTATAGAAACTATGGGGGGGCTGATGGATGTGCTCATACCCCGTAACTCCAAGATACCTGGCCGTGCCGGACGACAGTACACTACGCAGAAGGATGGGCAGAGTGGTATGCGTATTTCTGTATATCAGGGGGAGCGTGACCTGGTGAAGGACAACCGGAAACTGGCAGAGTTTAACCTGACAGGCATACCAGCCATGCCGGCAGGGCTGCCTAAAGTAGAAGTGACCTTCCTTATAGATGCAGATGGAATACTACGGGTAAGCGCTACCGAGCTGCGCAGCGGCGTGGCCCAGACAATAGAGGTGAAACCTCAGTATGGCCTTACTGATGAAGAGGTGGAAAATATGCTGCTGGACAGCTTAACGCATGCAAAGGAGGACATCAGCACCCGCGCACTGGTAGAGGCAAGCACTGAAGCACAGCAGATGCTGGATACGACAGAGAAGTTTCTGGTAAAGTACAGTGATACGCTTACTGCAGAAGAAGTAGCTACTACCAATGCTCAGATGGAAAAGCTGAAACAGGCTATTACTGCTGCTGATAAGGACCAGATACAGCATCATACGGAATTGCTGAACGAAGTAAGCAGGCCATATGCCGAAAGGGTGATGGAAGGTGCACTGAAGGATGCAATGAAAGGCAAGAAGGTAATGTAGCCGGCATAAAGCAGTATATACAGATGGTGTAGCTGCTTACCGGCTGCACTTAGTATATATTTCCTCTTTATTTTTGCGGCGCTTATATGAAAATTTTCAAATTTGGTGGGGCATCGATTGCTGATGCCGGCAGAATGACTGCACTGCTGCCTATTGTGGCAGGGGAGCAGGGACCATTGGTAATAGTGATGTCTGCATTGGGGAAAACGACCAATGCACTGGAGCGGGTGCTGAAAGCATCTGTAGCCGGCGATAAGCCGGAGGCGATGAAGCTGGCAGCAGAGCTGGTTATGCAGCATATTAATTATGCAGCATCTTTACTGAATGCCGACTTTTATGAGCAGGCCCATGATGGCATGAAGCCGCTGGTAGCAGAACTTACCCAGGCTGTGGAGGCAATAGACGCTAAGGCGTATGACCGTAGCTATGACAGGGTAGTGAGTATGGGAGAACTGCTGTCCACTACTATGTTTTATTATCTGCTATTGCAGCATGGCTATGACGTGGAGTGGGTAGATGCCCGCAAGGTGGTACGTACTGACAATACATGGCGCGATGCTGTTGTGGACTGGGACTACACAAAGCTGGAGGCTGAGGCTATCATAGGGCGCAAGCTGAATAAGGGTAAGATAATCATCACACAAGGATTTATTGGCTCTACAGAGGCGGGTGAGCCGGTGACACTGGGACGTGAGGGCTCTGACTATACTGCTGCCATACTAGGCGCTATGCTTAATGCTGCATCTGTAACCATATGGAAAGATGTGGACGGATTTCGGAATGCAGACCCGAAACAGTTTCCCGATACGGTGAAAATTGATGCCATATCCTATGCGGAGGTGATAGAAATGGCGTTTTATGGTGCTCAGATTATTCACCCTAAGACGATAAAGCCGCTTCACAATTTTGATATTCCCCTCTATGTTAAATGTTTTCTCAATAAAGACTTATCGGGCTCAGTAATAAAGGGTAAGGTAAAGGAGGCGCACTATCCACCACTACTGGTGCGCAAAGATGACCAGGTACTGATACAGGTAACTACCCGCGACTTTTCATTTATTACAGAGGATAACCTAAGTAAGATATATGCTACATTTCACGACCTGAAGGTGAAAATAAACCTGATACAGAATGCAGCCATCAGTTTTGTGGCCTGTATAGACAACCGGGCCGATAAGGTAAGCAGCCTGATTAAAGAACTGAAAAAGGACTACAGGGTATCCCGTAATGAAAATGTGAGCATACTTACGGTGCGGCATTATACACCTGAAATATTCTTTGGGCTTACAAAGGGGCGTGAAGTTCTGATGAAGCAGGAAACACGAAAAACATTACAGGCAGTAATAAAGTAGCCATTCTTCCTTTGCATTTATACAACTGTTAAAAAGAGTTGTATGATATGATAAGGCGCATATAAGTGGTATTTTACATCAGATAGCAGCACAGATGCCGGTGCATCCTGCTTCGTGCCTGCATGTTACTATCCGATATCATGGATAGTATTTCTGTCACTTATCACTTTCTGCATGCGAAGGACGAAAACATTTCTGAAGGTTGCAGGTGTTTTTACAGCGCTGGTGCTTGTATTGTTTACGGGCATCATCCTGTATGTGCATAAAAACAGTGAAGGTGTGTTCAGTTATGTCAGTGCACAGTTAGCGGATAGGATAGGAGGGAATTTATCTGTAAGAAAGGCAGTGCCTGATTTTTTTCATGATTTTCCACATGTGTCGCTGGATATGCGCGATGTGACGGTGCGCGATAGTATGTGGGAAAGCCACCGACATGACCTGCTGCACGTGAGGCATGTTTATGTATCGTTCAATATAGTATCTCTTATTTCCGGAAAGCCTCAGATACGCAGTATACTTGTGGATTCCGGTACTGTATATCTTTACACAGATACTGCAGGCTATAGCAATACTTACCTTTTCAGAGGGCAGCAGGATGATACCGGCAGTAAAAGCAATAAGCCTTTGCCGCAGATAGCGAACATAGGGTTCAGGCAAGTATCTGTAACAATAGATAACAAGGAGAAGCTGAAGTTTTTTCAGTTTGGAATAAGGAGGATGGATGCTGCTATGGCAGAGGATACAAGTGGATGGGTGGCAGATGTGCAGTTAACTGCGAAGGTGCATAATATGATGTTTCATACCGGCAGGGGTAGTTTTCTCAAGGATAAAATGCTGCGTACCCGCTTAAAAGTGCACTATGAAAGGGAAGTGCAGATAATAACCGTATTACCATGCAGGCTTATGCTGGATAATGATATGGTGGAGGCGGGAGCAACTTTTCTTATGAGGGATAAGCCGGTAAGTTTTATCCTGGATATCAGGGCCCCGGGGATACGCTATAAAAATGCATTGTCATTGCTGTCATTCCCTATTACTTCAAAGATTGAGAAGTTTGACTTTAAAGATGCCATAGATGTGCAGGCGTTAGTAAAGGGGCATGTAGCATACAGGGATACGCCTTATATAACTGTAGCATGGCAGGTAAAAGAAAATACGCTTCTTACACCGGCAGGACCTGTAACGCATTGCAGTTTTGCCGGTTTGTTTAATAACGAGCGTGTAGCCGGTGCCGGGTATAAGGATGATAACGCAGTCATAGAGCTGAAAGGACTAAGAGGTACGTGGCAGCATATACCGTTCAGGGCAGATACTGTAAGTATTACCAATATATCAAAACCGGTATTGCAGGGGCGGTTCACATCTCATTTCGATATTTCCAGTCTGAATGCGATTACAGGGCGAACTGCATTCCGGTTTGACGGAGGACAGGCCGATGTAAATGTACTGTACAAGGGTGGGGTATTTGGTGCAGATACTACACAGCCATATCTGTATGGCTATATGCAGGTGCGGGATGCAGGTTTTACCTATCTGCCACGCGGGCTTGGTTTTTCTCATAGTAATGCCACCCTGAGGTTTCATGACAGTGAGTTGTACATTGACAATGTGCGGCTGCAACGGGGCACAACCGTACTTCATATGGAGGGGCGATTACTTAATTTCCTGAACCTTTATTACACAGCCCCTGAAAAGATATTGTGGGATCTGAAACTATCGGGGCAGGCTGTAAACCTGAATGATTTTGTGCCGGTTTTAATGCCCCGGAAAGCAGCAGGGATAACTGATGACAGTACTGCCTTAGGGCGGTTCATATCCCGTATAGGTACATTTCTGGATGCAGGTATCGTGCGTATGAAAGTGGATATTGATAGTATTTCATACAAACATTTTGCCGGGCATAATCTGAGAGGTGACCTGCTGATGGAAGGGGCAGATATAGCACTTGAAAACCTGAGTTTACACCATGCCGGAGGAAAGCTGAGGCTGAATGCACGGATGAGACAGGAAGAGCAAAGAAGTACTTACCGGCTGAAGGCAATGGCAGACCATGTAAATGTGCAGCAGTTTTTTACTGCATTTGAAAACTTTGGTCAGAGTACTATAACTGACAGGAATGTGGCAGGTATCCTGACAACGAATGTAGCCGTATCCGGCTCTGTGATGGCCGATGGGCATCTTATGCCGCATACCATTGATGGCACTGCTGACTTCAGATTAGAGCGGGGATCTCTGGTGAACTTTGAGCCATTTCGCCGTATAGGTGGATTGATATTTCGCAGAAGGAGGCCTGACAGTATATGGTTTCGGGATATAGACGGACGGTTTACTATACGGGGCGACAAAATAGAGATACACCCCATGTTTATAGAGTCCAGTGCATTTAATATGCATGTGAAGGGGATATATGCAATAGGACCGGTGGGTACGGATATAGACATAGATTTACCGCTTCGTAATCCGCGCAGGGATGAGTACCTGCCTGATATAGAGGAGCGAAAAGCCCGTAGCATGAGAGGGGTGGTACTGCATCTGAAGGCTGTAAGTGATGAGCATGGCAAGACAAAAATAAAATGGAACAGTAAGCCAGCCGAAGAGCGTAGAGAAACACGCAAAAGACGCCGGTTTCAACGCCGGTAATAACACTCGCCCCGGGAGACTACAGGTTATATCTTTTCTATAGAGTAGCTTATTTCATCTTCATGCTCGGTAAGCCAGGTGATAAGTTCATCGCTCACCAGTATTTTCCGGTTTTGAGTACGCAGCCTTATCATCATATCTGTTTCCAGGTCTTTGACACTTATTACCAGCTCCGTATTGCCAGGATTTTTACGGGCGTTGTCTTCCATGAAACCTGCAAACTCCGCACTGAGCTTATGTAATGGTATAGCCAGATGTATCTTTTTGGTCATGGTTTTACGCACCTCATCCAGCAGCATCATGCTCTGTATCTGAAACTCCATGACACCGGGGCGAAAGCGATTCTCATCGTAAGTGCCTGTTATCACAAGTTTTTGCCCGTTTACCAGATAGTTGCCGAATGTAACATAGTTGTTGGTCCACAGTACAATCTCCAGATTGCCGGAGTAATCGTTGAGTATCATTTTGCCAAACTTGCTACCCTTTTTGGTAGTCATATGTCCGGCATCGGTTACATAACCAGCTATGCGTACACTACGCCCTTTGAGCTTTTCCAGCTCAGAAATGGGTGTCATGCCATAGTTGGTCATTTCAAACTTGTAACCATCCAGCGGGTGTGCGCTCAGGTATATCCCTACTACTTCCTTTTCACGGTCCAGCAGCTCAGGCAGGCCCCATTTGTCGCATTCCGGTATGTTGGGTGGTTTTACTTCGGCCATCGTAGCCTCACCAAAAAGGCTGTTTACAGCCATATTGGATGCGGCCTGCACCTGGTTGCCAAAGCGCATGAGCCTTTCCAGACCAGTAACGGGGTCTACAGCCGGGGCATAGAAATACTGCGCTCTGTGCATATCTGTAAAGCAGTCCAGAGCGCCGGCCAGTACCAGGCTTTCCATAGACTTCTTGTTTACAGTGCGCTGATTTACACGTTTTATAAAGTCAAATACATCGTTATAGGGGCCATTGGCTTCACGGTCGCCCACTATGTCTTCTACGGCAGCCTCACCTACGCCCTTAATAGCATTAAGACCAAAGCGGATAACATTTGCCTTGGCAACTGCAAAACCTTTCAGGCTTTCGTTTACATCAGGACCCAATACTTCCAGCCCCATACGCTGGCACTCCTCCATGTAGAACTTTATCTTGTCTATATTGCCCTGGTTGTTCAGTACCGCGGCCATATACTCGGCAGGGTAGTGTGCTTTAAGGTAGGCAGTCTGATAAGCTACCAGCGCATAGCAGGTAGAGTGCGACTTGTTGAACGCATATTGTGCAAATGCTTCCCAGTCGGTCCATATTTTCTGCAGTTTGTCTTCGGGATGTCCCTTTTTCTGCGCCCCTTCTATGAACTGGCCTTTCATTTTGTCCAGAACGGCCTTCTGCTTTTTACCCATTGCCTTGCGCAGTACGTCGGCATCGCCTTTGGTAAAACCAGCAAGGCTCTGGGACAGCAGCATCACCTGTTCCTGATACACGGTGATACCATAAGTATCGCCAAGGTATTCCTCCATTTCGGGCAGGTCATAAGCTATGGGTTCCCTGCCATGCTTACGGTTAATGTAGGAAGGTATATATTCCAGTGGCCCCGGTCGGTACAGGGCGTTCATAGCTATAAGGTCGTCAAACTTATCCGGCTTCAGGCTGATGAGGTGCTTTTGCATCCCCGGACTTTCAAACTGGAATGTACCGTTCGTTTCGCCACGCTGATACAGCTCGTAAGTTGTAACATCGTCCAGTGGCAGCGTATCAAGGTCTATAGTAACGTTATAGTTTCGTTTTATGAGTGCGAGGGCATCTTTAAGAATGGTAAGGGTCTTGAGACCCAGAAAGTCCATCTTGATAACACCCGCATTTTCAATCACATTCCCTTCAAACTGTGTGATGAGCAGGTCCACATCTTTAGTGGTGCATACTGGCAGCAGCTCAGAGAGGTCTTTGGGGGCGATGATGATACCTGCGGCATGTATGCCGGTATTACGCACCGAGCCTTCCAGAGTTTCTGCTGCATGCAGTACATCGCTGTGCAGTGTACCTTCTGTATTATATATTTCACGCAGCTTACCTACCAGTTCCAGGTCCTCGGCAGCAAGGCCTTCTTTATTCTTCAGTCCTTTGTCACCCTCTATATCGGCATGGAGTACCCGCTTCAGCGATATGCCCGGTTTTTCAGGTACCAGCTTGGCCAGTGCATTACTTTCCGGCAGGGGCAGGTCCATAACCCGCGCTACATCTTTGATGCTGCTTTTGGCAGCCATGGTGCCATAGGTAACAATGTGGGCTACCTGATTTTTGCCGTATTTATCTACCACATAGTCTATTACCTTCTGGCGGCCTACGTCGTCAAAGTCGGTATCAATATCCGGCATGCTCTTACGGTCGGGGTTCAGAAACCTCTCGAACAGCAGCTTGTATTTGATGGGGTCTATATTGGTAATACCTATACAGTAAGCAACCGCAGAGCCTGCGGCCGAACCACGCCCCGGACCAATGAACACACCCAGGTCGCGACCGGCTTTGATAAAGTCGCTCACAATAAGGAAGTAACCTGCAAATCCCATTGTGCGTATGGTGAACAGCTCGAACTTTAACCGCTCTTCTACTTCCTGTGTTATTTCTACATAGCGCTCCTTAGCACCTTCCCATGTAAGATGTTCCAGGAAGGCATCCTGATCGTCATGAAATTCTGGTGGTACTTTAAAGTGGGGGAGTAGTATGTCCCTTTCCAGCTTCAGCGGCTTTATCTTGTCCAGTACCAGATTGGTATTGTCAATGGCCTCAGGCAGATCGCTGAAGAGCTGGGTCATCTGCTGTGTGTTCTTGAAAAAGAACTGGTCGTTATAGAACGCAAAGCGGGCATCCTTCATCGGCACTTCATCATCACCACCATCTTTGAACTTAGGCGTGCTTTGCTTTTCTCCGGTGTTGATACAGAGTAATATGTCGTGCGCGTTATAGTCGCTCTGGTCTACGTAGTGGCTGTCGTTACTGGCTATGATAGGTACATTGTACTTACGGGCCAGACGCACCAGCACTTCGTTTACTTTTATCTGGTCTGGTATTTCGTGTCTTTGCAGCTCTACATAATAGTCATCACCAAATATATCCAGCCACCATTTGAACGCTTTTTCACCTTCTTCCTCGCCCTTGCGCAGTATCGTGCGGGGTACATCTGCAGCCAGGCAACAGGTAGTAGCGATGAGGCCTTCATGATATTTCAGTATCAGCTCCTTGTCTATACGGGGATATTTGCCGTAGAGGCCTTCCATATAGCCCAGGGAGCATAGCTTCACCAGATTTTTATAGCCTATCTCATCTTTGGCCAGCAGCAGCTGGTGGCAGCGCTGGTCTTTGTCGTCTTTGGAAAACTGGCGCTTGTGCCTGTCTGCAACTAGGTAAAACTCACAACCCACTACCGGTTTTACCTCCGGCTCCTCTATGTTTTTACCATCGGGGGTAGTACCTACTACTTTCTTTTTCTTCCAGGCCTCTGCTACAAATTCAAATACGCCAAACATGTTGCCATGGTCGGTAATGGCCATAGCGGGCATGCCATCCTTACGTGCTTTATCGTAAAGGCGTGAAATATTGGAAGCCCCGTCCAGCAGGGAAAACTGAGTATGATTGTGTAAGTGGGAAAACTTCATTGTAATGACGGCAACACTCTATCTGCGCATTACAAAGTAACGAAATAGGCGGGGAGGGGAGCCGATAAGTTTTCCACAACTATGGCCCCGGGAGGATTAACTTAATGCAGGTAACCAGGGAAATGCCAGCTGCTCATAACTGGTAGCATGGGCTGTAAGACCTATACTCTGGCCTATAGCAGTGTAAACACTTTCAGCAGTATTATATACACTGCGCAGATGCTGAATGGACGTATCTCCAGCCGACTTGGACAGTTTCCTGCCCGCAGCATCGGTAGCCAGTGGATGATGGAAAAAGGTAGTTCCGTAGAATGTAGTATTTCCCAGTATATGTGCCAGATATAGCTGTGCAATAGTAGAATGGAGCAGGTCTGCCCCCCTGACAATGAAGTCAATGCCATAATGGGTATCATCCACAACTGATGAAAGCTGGTAAGCTGGTAGGCCATCTTTTTTCCGTATCACGAAGTCTGCCATATCTGCTGGCAGTAGATGCAGCTCTGTTCCCGTCAGCGTTTTCATATGTATTTCAGCCACCGGTTCTGTACGCAGCCGCCAGCAGGCATCGGGTGTATCGGGGGCGAGGTTTTTATGACGGCATGTACCTGTATAAATGCCATCTGGGTGTGCAGCCATTATCTGGCTGCGGCTGCAGGTGCATGCATATACCTGACCACTGTCCCACAACTGCTGCAAAGCCTGATGGTATAATGGGAGCCTATGCAGCTGAGACCAGTTTGCTTCATAGTCCTCATAGTTGCGCGGCCCTTCCTGCCATGGTATATGGAGAAAGGTAAGGGTGTCAAAAATGTCCTGCACATACTCCCTGCGCACGCGGTCCTGGTCCATATCATCTATACGGAGGAGAATAGATGCTCCTGTGCGGGCGGCAAGACTGGCGGTAATGGCAAAGGACAATACATTGCCCATATGGAGGTACCCACTGGGTGTAGGGGCTATTCTCGTTTTCAGGAATGCTTGCTGCAAAACAGATGATTAATCTCTGGCCAGAGCTATTATGTCCCGCCCTTCTATGACACTGGTATTATATCCCCGCTGCACTACATGTATCATAGCCAGGCCCAGCTCCTGCATGGTGCAGAAATTGCCGGGAGTTATAGCACGGCCAATGGGGAATAACCAGTTGATGTATTTATAAAATGAATGTGTACGTTTCAGGCCGGGTATGGGTTTTATAAAACCGGGGCGAAAGGCATAACAATGAGCAAAAGGCAGCTTCATAAGGTCGTTTTCTGTTTTTCCTTTTACCCGTGCCCAGTTGCTGCGTCCCTTCTCTGTACTGTCTGTGCCTGCACCGGATACATAGGTAAAGGTCATCCCTTCATTGAGCCGGCTTAGTGTTTCTGCCACATGCATGGTAAGGGTGTAGGTGACTTTGTAATAGTCTTCCCTGCTTATGCCTACGGAAGATATGCCCAGACAGAAAAAGCATGCATTGTAGCCCGTGAGCTGCGACGCTATGGGGGATAGGTCATAGAAGTCACTATGTATTACTTCTTTCAGCTTAGGGTGTGTAATGCCGGATGCCTTGCGGTTAATGATGAGTACTGCATCTACAGCCGGATTGTGCAGGCACATATGCAGTACTCCCTCGCCCACCATACCGGTGGTGCCGGTTATGATTACACGTATGGAGTTGCTGCTCATAAAGCTGTTATTGAATGATGGCTACACCTTTAAACCCAAACCACAGTCTCAGAGAGTCTTTAACACGGGTGGTATCCATTATACGGCAGGATATAGTGGTAACAACCAGATAGTTGGTAGAGTCCTGTTCTACCATTTCTACCTTATTACCATTCAGCGTGAGGGTACTCACTCGTTTTTCTGCACGCTCCCGGGTGTGGTAATTGCCAATAATAATTCTGAAATCATTTTCCAGAGTGCTGTCAGTAACCATAGCCGTTGCAGAGTCTACAGTGTCTATCTGTGCTCCCAGAGTGTCAATGACTGGTGTCATATCTGGTACAACAGTATCTTTTACCACAGGTGTTTCTACTATGGCAGGCTCCGGCGCGCTGTTTTCACTCATGTATTTATAGGCAAAAAAGCCGCCACCACCCAGTATGATGATGAATACTGCTACCAGTATTACCATACGCCAGTTGATAGAGTCGGCACTGGCCGGAGGAGGGTAGGATGGTTTATGAGACAGGCGGGAGTTTTGCTCTTCCAGCTGTTTGCTATTTTTCACAACCGGTATGCCGGGAGGTGTAAAGGCAAACTTCTCATCTGTTACAAACGATATTTTGCCTGCGGTTTCTATTAACTTACCGATATTGGGTATGTATATTTCCTTTCCTTCAGCAAGGTCTTTTCTGGCCTGAGTGCTGAATTCCCGCAGGGTATTTGCTGCTTTAGATATGCTTATCTGCTCATTTGTAGCAATGAAGTTGGCAAAGCTGTCGTCAATGGAGCCGCCGGGCGATAGAATTACCTCCCATGAAGGGGCCTGAAGCGCAGTGCCATCGTGAGATGCGCGTATTTTGCGCAGTTCCAGATTGCCCAGACCGTGAACGTAACAATACTGATTTTTCAGCAGGTATAACCCGATATACTTCGCTATATCCATTGTGACAAATGCCCTATGAAAGTACTCTTTTTATTTAAAATTTCAACCGTAGTCCTCCGTATATGTTGAATCCATATACCTGATAGCCATACCATCTGTAGTACTTAGTGGCGGTAAGATTATTTATCTGCATGAAAACAGAGAGGCGTGGAATGACCAGATATTCTCCGCTAAGACTTATATCAGTGGCCGGATTGAGGGTAATATTATTGAAGTTTTCATCGCGTGCGTGTATACCCCCCAGAAAATAAAAGTTGGCAGATGTGGTAAGCTTACTTGTGATATTAACTGATACATCAGCATTGATACGGGTTGTGGGCTGGTGCCATACATACTGATCACTGCCATTAAAAAATGCATATACCTCTGCACTTACACCTGCCGACCAGTGATTGGCCTCATGATAACGGGCAGATATCTGCGGCGCAATAGCCTGTACATCCTGATATGATATATAAAACGTCTTACGATCGCCGGAGTCATTGAGATAAGTAGCCAGATTTTTATAGTTAAGCCAGCTTACACGTACAGCGTAAGAGAAGTGCTCTCCTCCGCCACCGCTCAGGTGCAGGAAAAGGTCGTCCTTTTTTGTCTGGCGCACCGTATAGAGTGGCAGCATGTAAGGATTTTCCATGGTCAGCTGGCGGTATGTATTCTGACGCAGAGAAGAGTAGTAACCTGCTGCCAGCTTCATGGAAATATCGGGGAAACTGAATGCCATTTTTATATCGGGCAGGAAGTACACATCACCGCCTTTCCCAAAACCAGCACCTGCCAATGCATGACCGTCAAAGTTTTTCAGGTTCAGCGTTACACCCGGGGAGGCGGTAAGGTAGTTGTTCGCAATAGTGATGGTATCCGCCTTATAGCTTGCTATGGCAGCATTGACACCCAGATGAATGCCCAGATTTTCATTGACTCTGTATGTAACCGGTATGGCAATATCGCTGCTTATTTCAGATGTGTTATACTTTGCTCCATACCAGTTGAGCGTGAGCGATGGTGCATAGACAAACTCAGCCGATGTGTCTTTGCCATTATTCATATCTACGGTAGCGCCTATTTGTGTATAGGCCTGGCTTACAGCGTCTTTTTCGTAGTTGTATAGGGTATGGTCATAGCCATAATACCGATACCGGTCGTGAGCTACATTAATATTACCATGCCATTCGCCGGTGGACTTATGCAGAAATCCATCTACCTCCATTCCTGTGAGCGATGTTTGCTGATTGGCTATTTTCCCTTTCTGTGAAATATGATGCAGATGAATGGCGGTTTCGTAATCTTTTCCGTAAAAGCTACCGATACCGGCATCGGCATATATGGTACCCAGATTGCCTGCACCTGCTTTTAAATAATTGGGGTAGGGGCGGTTCAGCAGGTTTCTTCCCAGGGCCAGTGGGCGCAGCGGTTTGGAATTATATGCGTAATATAATGTCTGCTGCGGCACATCAAAACTCACATGCCTGTGTGTGGTATCGGCAGGCGGTAGTTGTGGTTTCCATTCCTGCTTGGGCGATTGTTTTACTCTGGGTTTGTACTGCTGTGTTACTTCTATGGTAGAACCTTTGAGCACAGTATCCATGCCGCGCTGTGCGCTAACCGCATGGGAGCACATTATCAATACCGGCAGGATTCCGTACCTTATCTTCATTTGCAATGTTTTGGTTTAGTCTTCAGAAAGTTTGCTCTGCTGCTTTTCCAGTTTTTTCACTTCCTCAAGTCGGCGGGCAGCCTCCTGTTTCAGTTCTGGTATTTTAGAGCCTTTGGCTATACCCTGCAGCAGCGACCGTGCATCAAAGTATTCTTTCTGCTTTATCAGTATGTCTGCCAGTACCAGGTACGATCTGTCTACCCAGCGGCTATAACCGGCCGATAGTTTTATGGTCTCGTTTGCTGCCTTTTCGGCCTCTTTCAGTTTGCCTTTCTGTAGCAGTATAGCTGATATGTGGTAGCGGGATTCTGCTGCTATTTCGCCATTACGGGCTCCGGCAGTTTCCTCATATGCGGTAAGCGCATCGTCAGTTTTTCCGGTTTCTTCCAGGCTTCTGGCAGTGTAGAACTTTGCTTCCGTCATACCGTCGGCAGTGGTAGTAACATCTGTAAGCAGTGTGTCGGCAAACATGCCGGCCTCTGCATACCTGGCTGTATGGAATGCGCTCTTCATGAGGCCTCTGTAAATATATTCACTACCGCTGTTCTCGGCACTATTAGTGTGCAGCGATTTATATAGCCGGTAGGCATCGTCATATTCTTTCATATCCAGCGCTATGGCAGCTGATTGTCTTGCGCTGTTTTCAGAGAAATCGTTCCATGGTGTTTCCAGTACAGCATTGTAATGCTCCCGGGCCTCGGCATATTTCTTTTGCTTAAAGTAACATTCAGCCAGGTAGTAATGTGCTTTTACCGCCGATATACCATGAGGGTAATGCAGCAGATAGTCAGAGAATGCCTGACGGGCATCCTGCCAGCGACCGGCCGCATACTGAGATTCGCCTGCAGCATAGTAGGCCGATTCTATAGCCGTACTATCGCCGGAAGGCAGATTCATTTCTGAAAGCAACTGGGCATATTTGCCCGGCTGATTGGCCTGTATATACAAACCTTTCAGGGCTTCCAGTGCACCAAAGCGCTCTTCAGCACCGGGGTGCTCTGTAACCACTCTGCGGTAAGCAGCAATAGCATTATTATTGTCATTTAGCTGCTGCCATGCAAAGCCTGCTTTCATTAGTGCTTTTGATGCATAACTCTTGTCAGTAGCACTATCATACAGATATCTGAGTGAGGAAAGCGATGCTTTATAGCTTTCCATCTCTATCTGGGTTACGGCTATTTCATATCGTGCATTAAGTGCATAGGCCGATGCCGGTTTGGCACGGGCTATCTCCTGCATCTGTGTCAGCTTTTCGGTATTGCGTCCCAGCAGCCCCATGATTACCGCTTTCTGGAAACGGGCATAGTCGGCATCGGCACCACCGGCAGCAAGTATCTTTTCATACTGGGTGAGTGCTTTAGCATAATTTTTCTGTAGAAAAACAGCATCTGCTTCCAGTACTGTAGCAGCAGCTTCTGAGCGTCTGTCGCCGGAAGCAGAAAGACGCGCCTGACTGAAAAAGTCCTGAGCGGCAACATAATTGCCCGTTTCCATGGCTGCATAACCCATGTTTACATAGGCATGAGGTACCGTGGCATGGGGGCTTATCTTCTCTACTACCTGAATATTGCCAGTGCGGCTTATGAAGTTCTGGGAATAAGTAATAGCATCGGCATACCGCTTCTCATGATATGCAATTTCGCCCCGCCAGAAGTAGGCTGCACGCTCATATTCAGGACTGGCAGCAGTAGCGAGCGATTTGGCAAAGTATTCATCAGCCTTTTTCAGATCGCCTTTTTTGTATTGCTGTACCGCAAAGCCGTAATTGGTTTTCTGATTGACCAGTGAGAAATGCTCATCTTTACTTTGTACATGCTGCAGTAGCTTTATGGCCTCTTCGTACTGATTTGTTTTCAGCAGCAGGTCTGATTTCAGTGTGCGTGCCTCATCGGCATATTTCGAGTCGGGGTAGTTATTCAGGAGCAGGTTTACCATGCGCAGCGCCTCATCATCTTTAGCCGACTCATAACTCAGGCGGGCATACAATATCATAGCTGCCTCCTGCTGAGCTTTGTTATAATTCATGTCGGCACAAAGGCCGAATGCATTCCGGGCGCTCTGGCGGTTATCTGTTTTCAGATAACAATCGCCCAGCAGGTACATAGAGGTTTGCCCAAGAGAATCCTGTGCATTACTCAGCATTTTGAACTTATCGGTAGCATTATTCCATTCGCCCAGCCGGTAGTAGGTGTAGGCCATTTTATAGAGGTCTGCCTTGTTTATTTTGGATACGTTCTTGTAATAGTATTCAAAATAGGGGCGTGCACGTGCATATTCCTGATCTTCAAACAGGCACTGAGCTGCCAGCAGATGCAGTTCTTTGTGGTAAAACGATTTGTCCTTTGCCCCTATAAGGCTGTCAGTAAGAGCCAGTGCATGTGCACGGTCTCCTTTGAAGTACCATATTTCGGCAATGTAGTAAGGGACATAATTTTTGTATTCTTTCTCGTCTTTTACAATGTAGAAACTACGCAGTGCATCATTGTATTTATTCTCATTGTAACACAATAAGCCATAGTAATAATTGCCAGCCATGTAATAGCGGGTATCTTTCAAATCCTTGATATAGGAAAACAGTGGTCTGGCTTTATCAAACTGCTGATTGTTAAAGTAACAATACGCCAACTCAAATTTCTGGTCTCCCACTTCGTCATTATCCAGATTATTTACCCCTGCCTGCTCATAATATCTGATGGCATCGGCGTATTTGTCTTTTCTGAAATAATACTTAGCCAGGTTATATGCCAGCCGCTGGTGCAGTGATGGATTTACCAGGTCATTGAGTGTGCTTTCTGCAATGTGGGCTGCATCTATAGCATCTGTATTCACAGCTGCTGCTGCAACTACGAACTTCTCTTTCTCTGCGGCAGATGCATTCTGGCTTGCCACAGTATGGTCCTGTTTTGTAAGGCCATCATTTGCCGTCTGGCCAGATACTGCATAATGTCCCTGCCTGTATTGCTCCCATGAGAGTACGGGCGGTTTGTTATGCGGTGCCTGTGAAATATTTACCTGCGCACTGGCTAACTGTACCAGTGTGGTAATACAGGTAGCTATACAGAGTGCAGACTTGTGTGGGATCAACTTCATCTGCCAGCTTTAAAAGTTCCATGTCAGGTTCAAACTCGGGAATAAAGGTAGCTGATATTTTTTGCTGTTTGTAACCCTGTCAACGTAAAATATATTGTTTCTGTTGTATGCATTTGTGACAGCCAACGTAATATCAAAGTTTGAATGGTCATTGATTTCAAACTTCTTTTTAGCTGATAAATCCAGCCTGTGATACCATGAAAGACGACCACCATTTATTTCATTAGCATAAAGTATGCCAATTGAGCCATTCTGAGTGAGAACGTTGGTGCCTATACCTCCCGATGTAGGGTCCTGATTCTGATAGTAGCCCTGTGTCTGTGTGAATGGGAATGGAGAGCGTACATTGAGACGGGTAGAAAATTCCCAGTCTTTTTTCTGGCCGGCGGTGTATGAAGCTACAAGGTTGCTGTTAAAGCGGGTATCAAAAGGAGCGGGGTATGTCTGCTTTTGTCCTTTGACGTCAATACCGGTGTATTGTACCACCTGATAGCCCATTGCAGCCCAGAGGTAAATACGGTTCTGGCTGTATTTGGCAGAAAGGTCTATACCACCTGCCGTACCACTCGACGCTACAAAGTCGGCATCGTTTACATCTTTCTTGTTTCGGCTCAGTTCTATAACAGGGTTAAAGTATTTGAACCATGGCTCTACATTCAGCTCTATCTTATTAATATCTATTTCCACACCAGCAACCGTATGATATGATTTTTGCAGGTTGGACTTCAGTTCTTCTCCATCAGCATTTTTTATACGCTGATCAGGGCTAAGCAGGAATCCTGCAAACAGGTTTACGATATCAATGTCAGACTTTGTACTTACTATGTTCTGAGAGTAAATACCAGCTGCTCCTTTAAGGCGCACATTGTCAGATATGTTGTATTTAAGGCCCAGGCGTGGCTCAGGAGATATCCTGTTTATTTCAGAGTAATACTGTACACGCATACTAGGCTCTATGATAAACTTACTATTGATATTCTGACGGTACATGAAGTATAGAGATGCAATGGTACCCTGCCTGTCCTGAGTGGTGGCAATACCTGCACTGCTGTAATAGCTGAGTGAAGTATTAAGACCGTTTATTTCCACGCCATATTTCAGCTGGCTGTAGTTTGGCAGGAAGTAGGTAAAGTTGATAGCTGCTTCAAAACCACCAATGCTGCTGGTACGTGGCAGTGTATCAGAGTTGCCGGTGTTATTGTAATTGTCCAGCTGAATATCATAGTTTGAGTAGGCAAATTTACCATCTATCAGTGCAGAAGTACCTGCAGGAGATACTACAAATGTGGCACCACCACCACGTGTTTTCCATGTGATGTCTGCTGATTTTGACCCGTCAGAGTCATTGAGTATTGATGCTTTGTCATCGAAACTGAGACCAAATACATTGAGCTTACTACCATTGTCTCCGTTAAAAGTTACTTTTCCGTAAAGGTCGCGGAAGGAGAATGGAAGACCATTTTTGTACTGGTCGCCAAGGCCGCTGTATAATGCTTTAGACGACTCATACAGATAGCTCTGCTTACCTGTAAGGAGGAATGTAATGCCTGCACCATTATCTTTTTTAGATTTTACCAATGGTCCTTCTATCATAGCGCGGGACATGATAGGCGATGCAGACAGAAGGCCGGATATGCGATTCTTGTTTCCGTCTTTTGTATGCACATCTACAATGGCCGAGGTACGATTGCCATACTGAGCACTGAAGCCGGCGGTATATACATCTACGTTACGTATAGCTTCTGTCTCAAACACTGAGAAAAGACCTATAGAGTGAAACGGATTATAAATGGTAATACCATCCAAGTAGATTCCCACCTGAGATGGAGAACCACCGCGAATGTATAGCTGACCTCCCTGGTCGCCGGTGAATACAACACCTGGTATTACCTGCAGGTACTGGGCTACATCGGGCTCGCCACCGGCGCTGGGTAGCATCTTCAACTGGCGTGGTGTTACAGTTGTTACACCCGTATTGATGCGGGTTATTTTTTCTGTTTTGCGACCAGATATCTCTACACTTTTCAGAGAGATGTCTTTACTGCTCAGCATTATTTTTTTAGTAATGATAGCATCAGGCAACAGATTGATGTCGGTGATGCTACTGTCATATCCTATAGTTGTCACCAGCAGCTTATACGAGCCGGGTGCCAGAGAAAGGGAGAAGTAGCCGTTAACATCGGTTTGTACACCTGTTTTACCGTTTAGTACAATTACGTTTGTGTATATCATTGGCTCTCCCGAGCGCTTGTCATACACAAAGCCTTTTATTGTACCATTATTATTTTGCGCTGACGCAAGAAAGGGCAATAGAAAAATAAAAGCCGCCACCAGGCCGATGCTTTTTTGCATAAGAATTAATGTGTGTTTAAGTACTTAAATAAATTTTTAATGAGGAGTATTAAGTAAGTTTTAAGCCTGACAAAGATAGGAATAACCTTATGGGGAGCAAATCCTATAATTTTGTGAAAATTTAATGCAAGTATGTATACAAAAAGGACCTCAACGAGGTCCTTTTTGTACATTTTTCTGAATGCAATGTGATATTATACTTTGATAGTTTTCCACTTCCCGGTGCGGAAAAACAGGAAAACGGCTACCGCCATAAGCGTTTCTGCTATGGGGACAGCAGCAAATACACCAGTTACCCCGGCACCTGAGTATTTGTGTAACCACCACGCAAATGGGATCTGAAATACCCAGAATCCGAAGAAATATATCCATGTGGGAGTGCGGGTATCTCCGGCACCATTGAATGCCTGGGTTACTACCATACCCATACCATAGAATATGTATCCTGCACTTATGACACGCAGCGCCAGAGATGCATAATGCAATTGCATGGTTTCATGTGCCGGTATAAAGAATCCGGCTATTTCCGGCGCAAAGAACAAAAGCAGGACGGTGACCAGCGCCATGAATGATATATTGTACTTCATGGTCAGTTTTACACTGTCTTCTGCTCTGGCAGGAAGCCCTGCGCCCAGGTTCTGACCTACCAGCGTAGCAACAGCATTGCTCATGCCCCATGCGGGTAGTATGAAGAATACCACCATGCGTATAGCGGTCTGATAGCCGGCAGATGCTGCACTGCCATACTCTGCTACCATTGATGCCAGAAATATCCAGCTGGCAGATGCAATGATAAACTGGAATGTCGCCGGAGCAGCTATTTTGGCCAGGCTTTTCTGTATTGGCCCGTCTGGCCGGAAATATCCGGCATCCATTTTCAGGGAGCCCGATGCTTTGGCAAGATGCCATAGCTGGTAAAGGACTCCTACACTGCGACCTATAGTAGTGGCTACTGCTGCCCCGGTAACACCCAGCTCAGGAAAAAAGCCTATCCCGAATATGAATAATGGGTCCAGAATAATATTCAGTGCATTGGCCAGCCACAGGCTTTTCATAGCAATAGATGCATTGCCGGCACCCCTGAATATGCCATTGATAAGGAACAGCAGAATGATAGCAATGTTGCCACCATACATGATACGGGCATAGTTTATACCCTGGCTGATAGCTTCCGGCTCTGCACCCATCAGTTTCAGAATATCTCCGGCAAACAGGTAGCCGGGGATACCAATAATTACAGAGGCAATTACCCCAGTAAGTATAGCCTGTGCCCCGCTGTGAGATGCTTCTTTTATGTTTTTCTCTCCTATGCGGCGGGCTACCATGGCAGTAGCCGCAGCACTAAGGCCTATACCCAGTGAGTACACCAGTGTTATCACCGACTCGGTAAGACCAACTACCGATGCTGCATGTACACCCAGTTTATTCACAAAAAAGATATCTACCACTGCAAATACCGATTCCAGAGCCAGTTCCAGCATCATGGGTATAGCCAGCAGGGCTACAGCCTTACGCAGGTTAATACTTGTAAAATCATATTCATCGCCACGCAGTGCCGATTTTATGACTGCTATGTAAGAGGATTTTGTTGATTTATTAGTGTCATTCATTATTATGTGTTTTTGATGTTGCAGATTCCCTGTTGTCGTTCGGCCAGGTATGTCTGCTGCTTGTTATTGTTTTGTTTGTCTCCCGCCCTTTTCTGTGCCCTGCACAGCAGGCGTACGGGTGCTATATCATTGTTTTCCGTGCCGATGGCTGTTTTTGTGATTGTCATGTTATTGGTTTTTAGATTGTTTTTTGTTCAAATAATTCTCCAGTGAGTCCAGTCTGGCCGTCCAGAATATACGATACTGTTCTACCCATTCCGATACCTCATTCAGTCGCTCCAGCTTTGCTTCACAATACCTTTCCCTTCCTTTCCTGTGTACAGCTACCAGGCCACATTCTACGAGTATTTTCATATGCTTGTAAATAGCAGTTCTGCTTACGTCAAACTGTTCTGCAACTGAGTTTACATTCATTGGCCTGGGAGCCAGCATATTCAGTATCTCCCTACGGGTAGGGTCGGCAATAGCCTGAAAAACATCTCTTCTCATAAAATGAAACCTTTTGGTTTCGTGAAAATAGGTAAACTAATTTTTGGGAAAAAGTCAGAACACTACAATAAGTATATTATAAGTGAATGAACCTGTAGCGCAGGTTGCAGTACAAGGAATCGTAAAAGTAATCCGGGAATTTTGTGGGGAGGGCGGGGGAGTTATTTATTGTCGTATTGTTTCAGCAGTTCGCTTGCTGGCACTCTTTTTATTTCCCCGTTCACACATATCACGGCCGTTTCATTGTTTGCTGCCTTCTGCTCATAAAGCTTACGTATAGCAAGCTTTAGTCCGGCTTCAATTTTATTAAGCAATTCAGCGTTTTCCTGTTTGCGGCTCATGATAACTGTTTAATTGCATTCCAAAGGTCGGGATTCTCTATGATATTATCAAATTCTGATTCCTTACGGGCTATAGGTTGCAGAATGCCCAGTGAGTTGTCTGCCACAATCCATGTATCACATATGGGCATGAACAGGTGAAACAGGTTGTGAGCGCCTTTGTAGTAACGCCGGCGAACAACATCTTCTTTAATGTTGTGGCCTCCTTTCTGCACTCTTTCTGCCACACGTTGCAATGCCAGTTCCGGTGAGCTGAGCCATATGTATATCAGCGATACCACATAACCCAGTTTATGGGCTCGTTTTACGAGCGATACATAGCTACGTGTGGCCAGTGTGGTTTCTATAGCAAAGTCGGTACCGGCAGTGAGTAATTCGTCTATACGGTGCAGCATAATGCGCCCGGCTTCCACCGCTACACTTTCAGGGTTGTATGGAGAAATACCTGCTGCTATATTATCGGCATTTACAAATTCACGGCAGTCCAGTATATCAGGCAGAATGGTAAGACTGGCGGTGGTTTTACCCGCTCCATTGCATCCTGCTATGATAAAAAGATTGGGCATTGCCTTGTATTATCTTACCTTGATAGAATAGTTGCGTGGCACAGAGAAAGGATAGGATAAATCCTGATCAAATTCGGGATTTACGATATTCATTTCCAGGTTGTAGTTATTGAGACCATTGGTAATGTTCACTGTTCTGTTAGTAGACAGCATTCTGTCATTTACAATGGCATAGTTACTGTACCCCAGCAGTGCGGTAGGTCCTTCTGCGCGTCGGGTTCTCAGGTCGCCGGTTATAAGAGTGCTGTCGGCAGGCTGGTAAGACAGTTGCTGCAGGAACAGCGTATCTTCTGTACGCAGTGTCCATTTGTTCTCATCTTTTCTGCCACTTACAGGACGGCCGCCTGCCACGGGATCGCCTACCAGCAGGTTCTGCAACTGTATAAGTCCTACAGGTACCGGCAGCACTTTGCCTACATCGGAAAGAGGGAGCATAGTTACCTCTTTTTGTGTAAAGTCTATCATAAAGAAGCTGTCTCTGGTTACCAGCATACGGGCCACAGGGTACAGGCCTCCCAATGCGGTTACATTTACCCATACAATGCTGTCTTTGGCAATGCGGAAGTTTGCAGAAAAGTCGGCAGAATTGTCAGGGCCGGAAAAACTGACTTTTGCTTTACCTGAAAAAGTATGGTAGGGCATCCGCTTATTCCACAATGGTGCCAGCTCTGCCAGCATCCCGGCATCAGCATCGGTGGCCACAACATTACCTGTCATTACGCCTGCTATTGGTTGTGTGCTACCGCTATCGGCAGTGGCAGTAACATTAGTATTATGAGCGCGTTTTCTTTTTTTGCCTTTATGCAGCAGCGAGCACGATGAAAAGAGAATAGGTAATGCCAGCGCCAATGCAATGCATGCGCCTGTATTAAAGCTTCTTTTCACTGATCTTCTTGTCGAGATTGGCATTGTCGCTTCCTTTTTCTTTTGCTTTTTTCCAGGCATCTACTGCCTGTTCGGTTTCTTTCAGCTTGTATAATATATCTCCTTTGTGGTCATAAAATGTAGCATCGTCATGACCTTTTGCTGCATCTATGGCCTTATTAATATATTCAAGCGCTTTCTGAAAATCGCCTTTTTTATAGAGTATCCAGCCATAGGTATCGAGATATGTAATTTCGTTGGGTTGTAGTTCCAGCGATTTGCGCGACATCCGTTCGGCCTCATCCAGTTTCACACCACGCTCACTAAGGTAGTAGCTGTAGTTGTTGAGCGTATTGGTATTGTCAGGAGATAATTCCAGTGCTTTTACAAATGCTTCGTCTGATAGTGTGTATTGCCGGGTGGTATAGTATATATCGCCCAGTGTGGTATACATAGCATTGAGCACTTCTTTTTCATCTTCCGGCTGAATGTCAATGGCCCGGTTTATGGCTTTGATGGCCTGAGGGTTTTCGTTTTTATACATATGCCCAAGACCATTATAAAAGTGTATGACAGCCATATTGGGGAAAAGCTTCAGCGCTTTCTCAGTATATTTTATCAGGGAATCGGCCGAGGACTTTTCAAGATACAAGCCCAGCAGCTGGCCCCATACATTATAGGTAGATGGCTTGATCGCAATAGAGCGCTTGTACATCACTGCGGCACTGTCTTTCATATTGCTGCCTTCAAGAGCCAGACCATAGTATGCCAGTATAGCAGGATTGCCAGGGTCCTGTTCCAGTATCTGTGCAGCCAGTGGCAATGCCTCGGCATAGGCCGCTGCCTCATCGGGCATGGTGCTCATGTAGGTGCTTAATAATTCCAGCGGGTCTATTTGTGCATCAGCCTCAATGGTAGGATTAGTGATGGCTTTCTTTATATAGTTGCGATACTGTACCGTATCCCCCTTGCGCAGGTAGTGCTCTGCAAGTCCTATCTGCAGCGATGCATCATCAGGTAGTTTTTTAACAGCCTGCTCATACAGTTCTTCAGCCTTATCAGCCATATCGTTGATGTCATAAAGGCTACCCAGTACTTTATAATATTTTCCGGCACGGGGCTCCAGCACTATCAGCTGCTTCACTACTTCTATTGCTTTCGCCGGATTTTTCAAACTCAGGTATAGCTGCATTTTTTCCAGCATCAGCTGCTCGTCGTCCATGTTACGGGCCAGCGCTATATCTATGTATTTAAGAGCCTCTTCTTTCTGCCCTGCCTGCACATAGCACTCTGCTGCTTTGGCAGGGTAGTCATGGTCGGCAGGTTCCTGGCGGGTAAGTGTTGCAAAAACTGCTGCTGCTGCTGCAAAGTCTTTGCGGGCCACAAGCATATTGGCATAGTACTCTTTGTACCATTTATTGGTACTGTCGCGCGCTATTGCATTTTTTATACTTGCTATGGCGGCATTGGCATCCTTTTGCTCGGCATATATACGTGCCTGCTCATAGTATGCCGAGGCTACATCAGGCCTTACAGCTATAAATTCTTTTATGCGGGTAGCGGCAAGAGCATAATCTTCATGCCTTCTTGCCGTTATAGCTTCAAAGAAAATACCGTCTGTTTTGGCATTGAATGCCTCTTCCGTACCCATAGAGTCGGTAGTGGATATGGGTGCGGTCTGAGCGATAGCCTGGGCCACCGGCATCAGCGTTACCAGCAGGGCATATATGGTATCCTTTATTGTCATTGCTGCGTAGAGAAGTCGCCAATGCTAAGTTCTGCTGGCTTCTCTTTGTAAATTACGCTTTTACCCAACATAGAATTGTCAATGCATGCATTTTTAACAATACTGTCTGATTGAACTATGCTGTTTGTAATACGTGAGTCATACACTTTCACACCTTTTTCCAGAGATACGAGTGGTCCTATTACAGAATTAGATATTTCCACACCATCTCCAATGAAACAAGGTGGTATTATTACCGAGTTGGTGATAGTAGCAGATGCTGATACCAGCTGCTCTGTATCTTTTTTGATATCCAGTATTCTGCTGTTGGTATATACGGTAGCATCCTTATTACCGCAGTCCAGCCACTCCTCTACCTGGCCGGTGTAGAAACGTACGCCGTTTTTTAGCATATGTTCCATAGCATCGGTAATCTGGTATTCGCCTTTCAGCTTAATGTCATTATCCAGCAGGCGCTGGAGTTCTTTCTGCAATCTGTCGCCATCTCTGAAATAGTATACGCCTATTATAGCCAGGTCTGATACAAAGTCTTTAGGTTTTTCTACAAAAGCTTCTATTTCGTTGGCTTCATTGAGCTTTACCACACCAAATGCGGAAGGGTCTTCTACCTTCTGTGTCCACACTATGGCATCTTTTTCTGTATCAATGCTGAATGTGGCTTTGAACAGTGTATCGGCAAAGGCTATGAATACGTTGCCCTTTAGCGTATCGCCTGCGCACAGTATGGCGTGAGCAGTACCCAGTGGCTGTTCCTGATAGCATATTTTCCCTTTAGCACCCAGTTCTGCAGCTACTGCACACAGATGGTTTTCTACATCCTTACCAAAGGCAGGATTGATGATAAACGCTATTTCTTCTACTTTTTCATTGCAGGTAGCTATAATGTCTTCTACCAGTCGTTGTACTATAGGTTTCCCTGCTACGGGCAGCAATGGTTTTGCGGTAGTGAGTGTATGAGGCCTCATGCGCTTACCCATACCGGCCATTGGGATAATGATATTCATGTTCTTTGTATTTTTCGTTATACTGTTTTTGGGGGTATAATATGTTATCTGAATATTGGCAGCATTAGCTTACTTAGTGTATCAGTGACTGCCTGAACTGCCAAAGCCACCAGCTCCGCGCTCAGTCTCGTCCAATACATCTGTTTGTTGCCATACGGCTGTTGCATATACGGCTATCACCATTTGCGCTATGCGCTCACCATCATTTATAGTCTGTTCTTCGCCTGATAGATTTATGATACCTACCTTCACCTCTCCGCGATAGTCACTGTCTATTGTTCCGGGTGCATTAA
>Ga0075012_10000620_pt1 | contig 37138 bp, 37 predicted proteins | sample All_14_2_FD_71474 | JGI IMG/M metagenome (GOLD analysis project Ga0075012, IMG submission 71474) | Freshwater microbial communities in response to fracking from Pennsylvania, USA - Allegheny Zone_MetaG_DW_15 | ecosystem: Environmental > Aquatic > Deep subsurface > Groundwater > Drilled...
GGCGGAGGGGGGGGATCGCCTCCCAGGAGTTTTTTCAGCCAGCCAAAGAAGCCGCCGCTAGGTGTGGGAACGGGTGCCGCAGCGGGCAGGGGGGCGGGTGCTGCGACCACGGGTGCCACCGGTTCGGGTTTGGGGGCTGACACGGGGGCCGGCCCATCGGGCAGCACGCCTTTGATCAGGGGTTCCTGCTTGTTGCTGCGCTCCTGGCTGCGGCGTGTGAATGTGGTGGCTTCTTCGGCTTCGTCTGCCAACTTGTAGCTTGCGTCCAGGTTCTCAAGGCGAGGGTCGTCGTGTTTCAACCGCTCCAGCTTGTAGTTGGGCGTGTCCAGCCCTTTGTTGGGCACCAACAGCACGCTGATGCGTTGCTTGAGTTCAATCTTGGTGATTTCGGTGCGCTTCTCGTTGAGCAGGAAGCTGGCCACCTCGACGGGCACTTGGGCCAGCACGGCCGACGTGTTGTCCTTCAGGGACTCTTCCTGAATGATCCGCAGAATCTGCAGCGCAGAGCTTTCCGTGTCGCGGATGTGGCCGGAGCCGCCGCAACGTGGGCAGGGAATGGATGCGCCCTCGCTCAGGGTGGGGCGCAGGCGCTGACGGCTCATTTCCAGCAGGCCAAACTTGCTGATGGCTCCAAACTGGACTCGGGCACGGTCTTGGCGCAAAGCATCGCGCAAGCGGTTTTCCACTTCGCGGCGGTTCTTGCTCTCTTCCATGTCAATGAAGTCGATGACGATCAGGCCACCCAGGTCGCGCAAACGTGCCTGACGGGCCACTTCATCGGCGGCTTCCAAGTTGGTGCGGGTGGCGGTCTCTTCGATGTCACCGCCCTTGATCGCGCGGGCCGAGTTCACATCCACAGCCACCAGCGCTTCGGTCTGGTCGATCACTATGGCGCCGCCACTGGGCAGTTGCACCGTGCGGGCGTAGGCGGTTTCGATCTGGTGTTCGATCTGAAAGCGGCTGAACAGCGGCGCGTCGTCGCGGTAGCGCTTCACGCGGTGCCCGTGTTCGGGCATCACGTGGTTCATGAACTGGTGGGCCTGCTCGAAGATGTCGTCCGTGTCGATCAGGATTTCGCCAATATCGCTGTTGAAGTAGTCGCGAATGGCGCGGATGACCAGGCTGGATTCCTGATAAATCAGATAAGCGCCCTTGCCACCTTTGGCTGCACCGTCGATAGCTGTCCAGAGTTTGAGCAGGTAGTTCAAGTCCCACTGCAGCTCGTTGGCATCGCGGCCGATGCCAGCAGTGCGGGCAATGATGCTCATGCCATTGGGGTACTCCAGCTGGTCCAGGGCCGCCTTGAGCTCTTGGCGGTCTTCGCCTTCGATGCGGCGGCTTACACCACCACCCCGTGGGTTGTTGGGCATCAGCACCACATAGCGGCCAGCCAGGCTGACGAAGGTGGTAAGGGCTGCCCCCTTGTTGCCACGCTCTTCTTTCTCGACCTGAACCAGCAGTTCCTGGCCTTCCTTGATCACGTCCTGGATGCGGGCCTGGCTGACCGACACACCGGGGGCGAAGTATTGGCGAGAGATTTCCTTGAACGGCAGAAAACCGTGGCGGTCTTCGCCGTAGTCGACAAAGCAGGCTTCCAAGCTGGGTTCCACCCGGGTGACCACGGCTTTGTAAATGTTGCCTTTGCGTTGTTCGCGCCCTTCGATTTCAATTTCGTAATCGAGCAGTTTTTGCCCGTTGACGATGGCCAGCCGACGTTCTTCCGCCTGCGTGGCGTTGATCAGCATTCTTTTCATGTTGCGGTGTCCTTCGCGTTGTCATGGTTCAAGGAAAGGTCACTCGCCCAAAAGCGGGTGACCGACTGGCCACAAGCGCGTCGAAAACTGCGAACGAGGGAGGAATTGCCGGAGAGCCTGCGGGACGTCAGACACTGTCACGAGTGGAGAAGTCCACTGTGTCTGGGACGCGTACCGGGGCATGGGCGCGTGATGGTGGGTGATGGGGCCGGAAAACCGGCCTCTGTTTGTTCAACATGGTCTCACTTCGCATCGCCACCCAGCTTTGTCGCATCTGGGTGGTTGGGGGTATTCCGTGGTCGTGTTCGCGGGTGTTTCGACGATCTGGCCGCTGTCACCGGTGTCCAATGCCTGGTTGGAAATCAGGCTGTTTCGAGGTCCAGTCAGCAGGTGGCATCTACATTGCCAGGAATGCACGGGATGGCGGGCCTTAAACTCAAGGTAAATCAACCACTTACGAAGCGTGCCTGGCGGTTGGAATTATAGGTGCTGGGCTGCGCTTTACCCAGCAACCGGGGGGGCCCGGAGACAGGAATTATTTTGAATGCGCCACAGGTCATCCATCTCACGGTGGACGAAGAAGCAGTCGGCCAGCGGCTGGACAATTTTTTGTTTCGCCATTTGAAGGGTGTGCCCAAAACCCATGTGTATCGGATTGTTCGATCCGGTGAGGTGCGGATCAACAAGGGGCGGGTGGGGGCCGAGCACAAACTGGCGCTTGGCGATGTGATCAGGATTCCCCCGGTCCGGGTATCGGCGGAGGCCGACCGTGTTGCGTCCACCCATGCGCCCGCGCGAGAGTTTCCCTTGCTGTTCGAGGACGAGTCCTTTCTTGCCGTTCACAAACCTGCCGGCGTCGCGGTGCATGGCGGGAGTGGGGTCAGTTCGGGTGTGATTGAGCAATTGAGGCAAGCTCGCCCACAAGCTCGGTATTTGGAATTGGTGCACCGGTTGGACAGGGAGACCAGCGGGGTGTTGTTGATTGCCAAAAAACGCAGCGCGTTGCGGCAGTTGCAAGATCAGTTCCGGGAGCGTTCCACCGGAAAAACATATTTGACCCTCGTCAAAGGGGGGTGGCCTGTCAACCGAAAGGTCTTGGACCAGCCTTTGCACAAATACCTTTTGCCTGATGGGGAGCGTCGGGTAAAAGTCGTTTCTGTGGAACACCCGGATGGCATGCGCAGCATCACTCTGGTTCGCTTGGTTGCCCAAGTGCCAGACCCTGCAGCCGCAGCCCCTGTTGGGGAGGGTGTTTGCAGTTTGCTGGAAGTCACCATCAAAACAGGTCGTACGCACCAGATACGCGTTCATTTGTCCCACGCAGGCCATGCGATTGCCGGTGATGACAAATATGGCGATTTCGAATGGAATCGTGGGCTTATCAGATCTGGGCACAAACGGATGTTTTTGCATGCTTGGAGGCTGGAACTTTCCCATCCTGTGACGCAGCAGCAAATGGAATTGCGTGCGCCCTTGCCTCAAGAGTTGTTGGCCATGCTGCCAAATGGCTTGTCAGAAGGTTTGTGGTTGCAAGCGAGTTGAAAGTCAAACAATTTATTTGCTAGAATAAATCGTGCCTTCGTTGGGCAATGTTCAAATTTTTGCTTTTGCAAAGGAAATCAATTGGCCTCCTACCTCGAACTCAAAGCGCAAGCTGAAGCCATGCTGGCTCAAGCTGAATTGGTCCGCAAGCAAGAATTGGCAGCGGTGATTCAGGACATCAAGGCCAAAATGAAAGAGTACGGTATTTCGGCTGCCGATTTGGGTGGGGTGGCGCCATTGGGTCCTCGCAAAGTGGCAACCAAGAGCAAATCCACTGCCCCAGCCAAATACCGTGGGCCCAATGGTGAGTTGTGGGCTGGTGGTTTGGGGCGTAAGCCAGAATGGGTGAGAGCACTTCTGGCTGATGGGAAAAATATCGATGATTATCTGATTTGAGATTCAACCCGATCAGGTTTTCTGCTTTTAAAAAACCCGACCCTAGTGTCGGGTTTTTCATTTCCGGTCGGTGTCGACTGCTCGTTCCGATATGAGCAAGCTGGCAATTTTTCCGTTTTCATGAGGCTCATTGCATCCCATGTCCTTTCATTCGTTTCGTCGCTTTGACCTCATTGCTTTTGATTGGGATGGTACGCTGTTCGATTCAACAGCAATCATCACTCGATGCATTCAGGCTGCGGTGGTGGATGTGGGGGGGGCTCGTCCCTCCGATCAAGCTGCGTCTTATGTCATAGGGATGGGGTTGCTCCAGGCGTTGGCGCATGCTGCACCTGATGTGCCTGTGGAGCGTCATGCGGTCTTGGGTGAGCGCTACCGGCATCACTACATCAAGCACCAGCACGACATCGGCCTGTTTGACGGGGTGTTGCCCATGCTGCGTGAGTTGAAAGCCCGTCAGCAACATTTGGCGGTGGCCACGGGCAAAAGTCGGCGCGGACTGAATGAGGCGCTTCGGGCGGTCGAGTTGCAAGGCTTGTTTGATGCCTCCCGAACGGCCGATGAAACGGCAGGGAAGCCTGACCCCCTGATGATGACGGAGCTTATGGCTGAATTGGGTGTGACACCTGAGCGTACGCTCGTGGTCGGCGACACCACGCATGACCTGCAGATGGCGCTCAATGCCGGTTGTGCCAGCGTGGCGGTGAGTTATGGTGCGCACGAGCCTGCGGCCTTCGCTGAGCTGAATCCGCTGGTGGTGGCGCATTCGGTGGCAGAGTTGCACCGGTGGTTACTCGACCATGCCTGATCACACAGATGTCTCTCGGGTTGAGCATGACGAGCGGTGGCTGTTTTTGTGCGAGTCTTCCGCGCTTTCTGACGGTGGGCCTGCGATAGGGTTTGATGTGGTGTACATGGCGCAACCGTGTCGGGCGTTTGCGATCCGCCATGCAGGTCAAGTTCATGCCTATCTCAACCGATGTACCCATGTTCCGATGGAGTTGGATTGGCAGCCGGGCGAGGTGTTCGACATCACTGGCAGGTGGTTGTTGTGTGCAACCCACGGAGCCTTGTACAGACCTGACACCGGAGCCTGTGCTGGGGGGCCATGCCGGGGTGGTTTGGTGAAAATTGGGTTGCAAGAGGAAGAGGGGCTCGTGTATTGGCGTACACAATACAAACTGCAGCCTCTCGATGGTGCGCCTTGAGGCGGTTACCGGGTATAAATTTCTTCAATAAATAGGCCATCTGCCGCAAGGTGAGATTGAAAAGTTAGCTATGGGAAGTGAAGATTCATCGCCGAAATCCGATCTTGGCTGGGAGCGGAAGACCCTGGAAAAGTTGGCATTTTCCCTGCTGGAAGAGCAGCGAGCCGCTAGGCGTTGGAAGATGTTCTGGCGTTTTGTCTGGCTTGCGGTGGCAGGTGGATTCATCTGGGTGGCGTATGCGAAAGCCCCCTCGGCATCGGCTCCGGCAACGCCGCACACGGCGATGATTGAGATCAAGGGTGAAATCGCAGCGGGTGTGGATGCCAGTGCCCTCAACATTCTGGATTCACTGCGGACTGCATTTGAAGATGAGGGAGCTCAGGCGGTGGTGTTGGTCATCGATTCGCCCGGAGGTAGCCCGGTGCAAGCGGGCATGGTGAACGATGAAATCATGCGGCTAAAGGAATTGCATAAAAAACCGGTATACGCTGTGGTGGAGGACACTTGTGCATCTGCGGCCTATTACATCGCCTCCGCCGCTGACGAAATCTATGTGGACAAAGCCAGCATTGTTGGCAGCATCGGTGTCTTGATGGATGGGTTTGGCTTTACAGGATTGATGGAGAAACTGGGGGTGGAACGCCGCTTGCTTACTGCAGGGGCCAACAAGGGGTTTCTTGATCCCTTCAGTCCTCAAACCGAAGCTCAGAGGGCATATGCTTTGAATATGCTCAACCAGATCCATCAGCAATTTATCACCGTGGTCCGAGAAGGCAGAGGGAGCCGCCTCAAGGAAACACCAGACATGTTCAGTGGTTTGTACTGGAGTGGGCAGCAGGCGGTGGAAATGGGGCTTGCTGATGGCTTGGGTACCATCGATTCGGTGGCCCGTGACGTGATCAAAGCTGAAGAAATTGTCGATTACACCCGTCGTGAAAATGTGGCCGAACGTTTGGCCAAACGATTCGGTGCGGCATTTGGCGAAGCCACCGTGCGAGCGATGCGCGGCAGTGGTTTGGCGATTCGCTGATATTTAAATCAATCACAATCTTTTCCGGAAAGAAAAATGTCCAAAACCTTGATTCCCAAGATCAACAAAGCCGTGTTTCCAGTTGGTGGTTTGGGTACTCGATTTTTGCCTGCGACCAAGGCGATCCCCAAAGAAATGCTGCCCGTGGTGGACAAGCCTCTGATTCAGTATGCGGTCGAGGAGGCATACGCCGCTGGTATTCGCCAAATGATTTTTGTCACAGGTCGTCACAAGCGTGCCATTGAAGATCATTTCGATGCCGCTTATGAATTGGAGGCCGAGTTGGAAGCCGGCAACAAAATGGCCTTGCTTCAAGTGGTGCGTTCCATCAAGCCTGATGACATGGATTGCATTTTTGTGCGTCAGCCGCGCGCACTTGGGTTAGGTCATGCGGTACTGTGTGCGGAGAATCTGGTCGGTAACGAGCCGTTTGCTGTGTTGCTTGCCGATGACCTGATGGTGGGTGAACCCCCTGTGCTCAAGCAAATGATTCAAGGCTTTTCCACGGCCCCCGGTACCGTGGTGGCGGTTCAGGATGTTCCTCGTGAGCACACCAGTCGCTATGGTATTGTGAGCGTGTTGGGCAATCGAAATTACGCGGCGGTCGAAGCCATTGTGGAGAAGCCCGCCCCAGAAGATGCCCCATCGACTTTGGGTGTGGCTGGCCGTTACATACTGTCGCCCGGTATCTTCCAAAGTATTCGCGCGCAGCCTCGGGGTGTGGGCGGCGAAATCCAGTTGACCGATGGCATTGCTGGATTGATTGGGCAGGAGCCTGTTTATTCTTTGCGATACAGTGGCAAGCGCTACGATTGCGGTAGCAAAGAGGGTTTTTTGCAGGCCACCATAGACTTGGCGTTGGCCAATCCCGAATTGGCAGGCAGTGTGCGTGCCCACATGGCCCAGGTTCTGGGCAATTAAACGCCAATCAGGAACACGGTTGGCAAAGACCAGTCCAGCGACGGCTTGCAGGCGCGCCAAGCCGACACCGTGGTGCTGAAATGGACTGGGCGCTGCGGTGTTCCCACCATCAGACCGCAGCTGACAGCAAGTCGCGTCTGAGGCTTTAGGGTCTGCAGGGCAGTGTGCAGCAGTGCGGTGTTCCGGTACGGTGTCTCAATAAAGATCTGCGTCTGACCGGCTTTGAGTGCCAAGGTCTCCAGTTCCCGAAGTCGGTTGGCGCGTGATATGCCGTCTTGCGGCAAGTAGCCCACGAAAGCGAATTGTTGTCCGTTCATGCCACTGGCTGCCAGTGCCAGCAAGAGAGAGCTCGGGCCTGTCATCACCTGCACTGGAATGCCCAATGCGTGAGCTGCCCTGACAACTGAGGAGCCGGGATCGGCCACAGCGGGCATACCGGCTTCACTGGTGAGTCCCATGTTGTGCCCTGCCAATGCTGGAGCCAGGAGGGGGCGGGCATCAAACGCCATGCCAGGGTTGCCTGCGTGGTCCCCTTTTTTGTGCACTTCTCTTGGCAGCTCAACCATGTGGTGAGACTGCAGTACCAGCTTCAATGGCCGATGGGCGTTGACGCGTTTGAGAAAAGCCCGAGTGCTCTTGGCGTTTTCAGTGATCCAGTGTGTCAATTCACATGCAATTTGCAATGTGTGAGCAGGTAGGATGTCCTCAATGGCGTGCTGGTGTTCGGCTGCACAACCGAAATCCAGTGGTGTTGGCACCAGATAAAGGGTTCCTTTGGATGGTGAGGGGCTGTTGTCTGCGGGCATGGCGGCAAGAGAGGGCGCGGTCATGCCAGCAGTTCCAAGCCAGCGGCACGAAGCATGCGGCATGTCCTGATCAACGGCAGACCCACCAAGGCAGTGGGGTCGTCATTGTCAATGCGTTCCAGCAATGCAATGCCCAGCCCCTCGCTTTTTGCGCTGCCCGCGCAATCGTAGGGACGTTCCCGCAGAAGATAGACTTCGATCTCGCGGGGGGTGAGTGGCCTGAAGGTGGTCGACACTTGCGCAAGCTCGGTTTGAACAAAACCAGTGGCTTTGCAAACCACCGCAACCGCTGTGTGAAAGATCACGGTCTTTCCGCTCATTTGCGTCAACTGGGTCACTGCGTTTTCGTGGCTTCCGGGCTTGCCCAGGGCATTGCCACCCAGATCGGCCACTTGATCGCTTCCGATCACAATGGCTTCTGGTGCCATGTCACTTACCGCTTGGGCCTTGGCCAAGGCCAGTCTCATTGCCATCTTGCAGGGTGTTTCGTTGGGCAGAAGGGCCTCTTCCACCAGTGGCGCCATCACATCAAAGGGAACCCCCAATCTTGACAACAGCTCTTTTCGATAGGGAGACGTTGAGCCCAGTACCAAGCGGCGCGAAGCAAGAGGTGTGGTGATGGACGAGTCGGCAGGCGAAGTCATGTGATGGGAGAAGATGGGTTGGGAGCGCGATTCTCTTACACTGCCTGCATGTCGATCAGATTTTCCCCTTTGCAACTGGATGTCAGTGCCTTTGCTGCAGCAGGAGCCAGTATGGCCTCCGAGATCGAATCGACCGATGGTGGGTGGCCAGGCTTTGACCGGTTGTTGCAAGAAGCGTGTGAGCCCAACGGGCTGGCATCTGTGACGTGGCGTGTTCATGCCGAATTGCGTCCTGGACCCACTGGGGAGCCCCAGCCGTGGTTGCATGTTCAGGCGCAGGCAATGCTCCAGCTTCTCTGTCAGCGTTGTCTGGGGTCGGCCCCTGTGGTGATCGGTGCTGATCGTTGGTTCCGTTTTGTCGCCGATGAGGCCACAGCCGCCGCCGAGGACGATGAGTCTGAAGAGGACGTGTTGGCTTTGGTGCCCCGCTTCAACCTGATTCAGTTGGTGGAAGATGAATTGCTGATGTCCATTCCGTTGGTGCCCATGCACGACGTATGCCCTGAAGCGATCCCGCTGTCGGCAGGTGAAGAGGAGTTTCAGGCTGCGATCGAGTCACGGCCCTCACCGTTTGCGGCGTTGTTGGATTTGAAGAAGCCAGGCTGAAGTCTGTATCTGCTAATTGCGTTGACTTGCTATAATCTCTGGTTTGGCGCTTAGCCCCGGGATCTGGGTGGTGCGCTTTCTTCCAACCTCACACACCCTCAGGAGCGGATCATGGCCGTCCAGCAAAACAAAAAATCTCCTTCCAAGCGCGGTATGCACCGTTCGCACAATGCACTGAATGTGCCAGGTATTGCGTTGGAACCCACCACTGGCGAAGTGCATCTGCGCCATCACATCAGCCCCACGGGTTTTTACCGTGGTCGCAAAGTGCTGAAGACCAAAGACGAGGCGTGATTCCCTGGCCTGGTTTCAGGTCTGTCAAGTCCAGGCCCGCATGTCCCATGCGGGCCTTTGTTTTGTGCGCGGACGATTTGTGCGCGCCACCCTGTCAGCCGAACATTCGATGATCACCTTAGCCGTGGACTGCATGGGAGGAGACTTTGGTCCTCCCGTCACATTGCCTGCTTGCGCACATTTCCTGGCGAGCCACCCAGACGTCCGTCTGCTCTTGGTCGCCAAACCCGAGGTGCGGGCACAATTCGCCGCACTGGCTTCGCATGGGCGCTGTGAATGGGTTGATGCGTCCGAAGTGGTGGCCATGGATGACCCGGTCGAGGTGGCGTTACGCCGGAAAAAAAACTCTTCCATGCGAGTGGCCATTCAGCAGGTCAAAGATGGAAAAGCCCAGGCGGTGGTGTCTTCGGGCAACACCGGAGCATTGATGGCGATTGCGCGCTATGTGCTGAAAACTTTGGATGGCATCGACCGGCCTGCCATCGCGTCTCAGTTGCCGAATCAGACGGGTGGCTCCACGACAGTGCTTGATCTGGGGGCCAATGTGGATTGCAGTGCCCAACATTTGCTGCAGTTTGCGGTGATGGGGTCTGCATTGGTGACCGCTGTTTCGGGTAGGTCCAATCCGAGCGTGGGCCTTCTCAATGTGGGTGAGGAGGTCATCAAGGGCAGTGAAGTCATCAAGCAGGCGGGTGAGCTGTTGCGCAGTGCAGGGCAGGCAGGGGATTTGAACTTTGCGGGCAATGTCGAAGGCAATGACATTTTCAAAGGGACTGTGGACATCGTGGTCTGCGATGGTTTTGTTGGCAATGTGGCTTTGAAGGCGAGCGAAGGGCTTGCCAGCATGATCAGTGGCTTCATTCGTCAAGAGTTCTCGCGCAATTTGCTGACAAAACTGGTGGCATTGGTGGCCTATCCGGTGCTATCTGCCTTTAAAAAGCGGGTGGATCATCGGCGCTACAACGGTGCCGCTCTTCTGGGCCTGAGGGGGTTGGTGTTCAAAAGCCACGGATCTGCGGATGCGTTTGCATTCGGTCAGGCGTTGGCCCGCGCTTATGATGCCGCCCACAACGGCTTGCTGGGGCAAGTGCAAGCGCAGATCGCGCGTGCCGCGCCGCTGATGGCAAGCCTCCCTCTGGACCCAATCGGCAGTCGAGACAACTGAATTTCATCCCATGGCACGTTTTTCCCGTATTTCAGGCACAGGCAGCGCCCTGCCTCCCCGGCGTTTGACCAATGCGGACATGGTCGGGTTGCTCGCAGTCCGTGGACTTGAAAGCAGCGATGAGTGGATTGTTGAGCGCACCGGCATTCGCAGCCGCCATTTTGTGGATGAAGGCATGCACGCCAGCGACTTGGCTTTCCAAGCATGTCGTGCTGCATTGGGCGCGGCGGGCCTCAAGGTGTCTGATATCGACCTGATCGTGTTGGCCACGTCCACGCCCGACATGGTGTTCCCGTCTACGGCCACCATACTGCAGCACAAACTTACCCAAGCGGCGTTGGCCGAAGGGGAGGCCAGTGGTGCAGGCGGTGCGGCTTTTGATGTTCAGGCGGTGTGCAGTGGATTCATTTATGCACTGACCGTGGCCGATTCGCTCATCAAAACGGGCACGGCGAGCAAGGCGCTGGTGGTCGGGGCTGAAGTTTTTTCGCGCATTCTGGATTTCAACGACCGAACCACCTGCGTGTTGTTTGGTGACGGTGCTGGCGCTGTGGTGTTGGAAGCGTGCGAGCATGATGGCAATGGAGCGGGCGTCCTCGCCACTGACATCCACGCCGATGGCAAGCACACTGGCATCTTGTGTGTGCCTGGCACCGTGTCAGGCGGTGAGGTCCTGGGGGATCCCTTGCTGAAAATGGATGGTCAGGCGGTTTTCAAGCTGGCCGTCGGGGTGCTGGAGGATGCGGCCCGCGCCGTGTTGGTCAAGGCTGGCAAAACCGAAGCCGACGTGGATTGGCTCGTGCCTCACCAAGCGAACATTCGGATCATGCAAAGCACGGCCCGCAAGTTGAAACTTCCCATGGACAAAGTGGTGGTGACCGTCGACCGGCATGGGAACACTTCGGCCGCGTCCATTCCCCTGGCGCTGGACCACGCGGTGCGTGGCGGTCAGGTCAAGCCGGGTCAAACTGTTTTGATGGAAGGCGTGGGTGGTGGTTTCACCTGGGGTGCTGTTTTGGTAAAAATGTGAGCGATTGACGCACGCCATATAAGCGGTACAACCTGTTTTTTTATAAAAATGAGCGCATTTGCATTTGTATTTCCCGGACAAGGTTCTCAAGCGGTGGGCATGCTCGATGCTTGGGGAGACCACCCCAGTGTCATTGCCGCCTTGCAAGAGGCGTCCGATGCGTTGGGCGAAGATGTGGCCCGGCTCATCCACGACGGCCCCAAAGAGGCGTTGGCTCTGACGACCAACACCCAGCCTGTGATGTTGGCGGCTGGCGTGGCCGCATACCGAGCTTGGATGGCTGAAGGTGGGATGATGCCAGCAGTGCTGGCCGGGCACTCGCTGGGTGAGTATTCTGCCCTGGTGGCATCGGGCGTGTTGACGTTGGCTCAGGCGGCACCATTGGTGCGCTTTCGCGCGGCGGCCATGCAAGACGCGGTGCCTGTGGGTGCCGGCGCAATGGCTGCCATCCTGGGCTTGGGGGCTTCCGCCGTGGTGGCGGGTTGTGCAGAGGTGAATGCCCTGTTCTCCGACGGGTCTGGCGAAGTGGTGGAGGCTGTGAACTTCAATGACCCCGCACAAACCGTGATCGCTGGCAGCAAGGCCGCTGTGGAGAAAGCCTGCGAGGTGTTAAAGGCCAAAGGCGCCAAGCGGGCACTGCCGCTTCCAGTGTCGGCTCCGTTCCATTCCAGCCTCATGAAACCCGCCGCAGAGCGCCTGAAGGAAAAGTTGGCCGAGACGGTATTCGCAGCCCCTCAGATCCCGGTGCTCAACAACATTGACGTGCTCGTGCAGGGCGATCCCGATGCCATCCGCGAAGCGCTTTACCGGCAGGCTTTCGGCCCCGTGCGATGGGTGGAGTGCGTGCAAGCCATCAAAGCCCGGGGCATCCACACCCTGGTGGAATGTGGTCCAGGCAAAGTGCTGGCGGGTCTGGTCAAGCGCATTGATCCCGAATTGACCGGTATGGCCCTCTACGACCCGATCACACTGGCTGAGTTGAAAGGACGATTGGCATGAGCGAAATCAAATTTGAAGGTCAAGTCGCCTTGGTCACTGGCGCATCGCGTGGCATCGGTGCTGCCATTGCCTTGGAGCTGGCGCGTAAGGGCCTGAAGGTGATTGGTACGGCCACGTCTGACGACGGCGCAGCCAAGATCAGCACCGCTTTGGCGGCATATTCCGGGTGCCGAGGTGCCAACCTCAATGTGAACGATGCGGTCGCAGCAGAAGCCTTGATCGATGGCATGGTGAAAGAGCATGGGGCCCTGCACGTGCTCGTGAACAATGCGGGGATTACCCGCGACATGTTGGCCATGCGTCTGAAAGATGAGGATTGGGATGCCGTGCTGGACACCAATCTCAAGGCCGTGTTCCGAATGAGCCGTGCCGTCATTCGCCCCATGATGAAGCAACGATATGGTCGCATCATCAGCATCACGAGCGTGGTCGGGGCTTCTGGCAACCCAGGGCAGGCCAACTACGCAGCGGCCAAGGCAGGTGTGGCTGGCATGACGCGTGCTTTGGCCCGCGAATTGGGCAGCCGCAATATCACCGTGAACTGTGTGGCGCCGGGTTTCATCGAAACCGATATGACCTCAGCCCTGCCTGAAGAGCAGCAAAAGGCCTTGTTGTCTCAGATTCCTCTGGGCCATCTCGGAAAGCCTGCAGACATCGCTCATGCGGTGGCCTATCTCGCAAGCCCTTTGGCGGCCTATGTCACCGGCCAAGAATTGCATGTCAACGGGGGCATGTTCATGGCCTGACAGGCCTTTCATCCCTTGTCAACAACCGTCGTTGGTCAGTCGCCCGGCGGGCTGGTCAGGGTCATCGCCCCGGCCGCAGCTAAAATGGCGACCCGTCTTTTAAACAACCCTCAGAGGGAACCATGAGCGATATCGAAGCACGCGTTAAGAAAATCATTGCCGAACAACTGGGCGTAGAGGAAAGCCAAGTCACCAACGAGAAATCTTTCGTGGCCGATTTGGGGGCAGACTCCCTGGATACCGTCGAATTGGTGATGGCCCTCGAAGACGAGTTCGGCATTGAAATCCCTGACGAAGACGCAGAAAAAATCACGTCGGTGCAAAACGCCATCGACTACGCCTTGGCCCACCAGAAAGCCTGATGAACATGCTTTGCCGCAGGGCCTCCCCAGACAAGCGCCTTCACCCTGAGTGGGGGCAGTCCAACACCTGCCATATCCCGCTCACCGGAGGCCAAGCATGAGCCGCCGTCGGGTGGTGGTGACGGGCTTGGGTTGTGTGAGCCCTGTGGGCAACACCGTTGCCGATGCGTGGGCCAACATCTTGGCTGGCCGCTCCGGCATCGGGTTGATCAGCAAATTCGACGCGTCAGCCTTTGCTTGCAAAGTGGCTGGCGAGGTCAGGAATTTCGATCTTGAGTCGTACATCAGCGCCAAAGAAGCGCGCACGATGGACAGCTTCATCCATTTTGGCGTTGCGGCGGCTGCGCAAGCCGTGGCCGATGCGGGCCTGCCGGTGGGCGAAGCATTGGATGAAGAAACCGCCAATCGAATCGGCTGCATCATCGGGTCTGGCATTGGTGGATTGCCGTTGATCGAGTCGATGCGTGATGAATTCAATGCGCGTGGGCCTCGTCGTATTTCTCCCTTTTTTGTGCCCGCGTCCATCATCAACATGATTTCCGGTCATGTGTCGATGCGCTTCGGATTCAAGGGGCCCAATCTTGCCGTGGTCACAGCGTGCACCACGGGCCTGCATTGCATTGGAGAAGCGAGTCGCAAGATTGAGTATGGCGATGCCGATGTGATTGTGGCCGGTGGCGCCGAGGCAACCGTTTCACCTCTGGGCGTTGGCGGGTTTGCCGCCATGCGGGCACTCAGCACACGCAACGATGACCCCGCCACGGCATCGCGCCCCTGGGACAAGGACCGCGACGGTTTTGTACTGGGTGAGGGTGCTGGCGTCATGGTGCTGGAGTCCTATGAGCATGCCAAGGCCCGTGGGGCCAAGATTTACGCCGAAGTGTCGGGGTATGGCATGAGCGCTGACGCGGGGCACATGACGGCCCCCAGCATGGACGGTCCACGCCGCGCCATGGTCAACGCCTTGACCAATGCCGGGGTCAATGCCGATCAGGTGGATTATCTCAATGCCCATGGCACATCCACCCCTCTGGGTGATGTGAATGAAACCAAAGCCATCAAGGCGGCTTTGGGAGATCACTCACGCAAAGTGGTGGTAAGTTCCACCAAGTCCATGACGGGGCACTTGCTGGGTGGGGCAGGGGGATTGGAAAGTGTGTTCACGGTGTTGGCGCTGCATCACCAGAAGTGCCCGCCCACCATCAACATTTTCAATCAGGACCCGGAGTGTGACTTGGACTATTGTGCCAACACCGCCCGCGACATGAAGATGAACGTGGCACTGAAAAACAATTTCGGTTTCGGCGGCACCAACGGATCGTTGGTGTTCAAGCGATTCGAGTGATGTCATTGGTGCGCTGATCCCAGCCGCCCTGTCTGATCATTTTCATGCACAGCGCCCCCTCGGTGTCTTATCCGGTGGGGCGTGCTGCTTTTGTGGGGCGGTGGTTGTTCGGCATGGCAGCCTTGGCCTTGGTTTTGCAGACGGGACCGCTGTTTGGCTGGTGGTCCAGCGGGAGATGGGTGCTTTGGCATTGGTGCCTGTCCGTTGGGGTTTGGCTGCTGCTGTGGTGTTGGGCCTTTCTCCATTGGTGGAAATCCCCGTCTGGTTGGTTGATCTGGGATCCGATGCTGATGGAGGTTGAGGGTGGTTCAGAGGGGCTGACGCCTCCGGTCAGCGGATGGTGGTGGAGCGTGCGTGAGGGTTTGAAGGCGCAGGTGTTGCGCCATGTGGAGCCGATGTGGATGGGCAATGGGTGGTGTCTGCTGCGTATTCATTGGGCACCACCCGGAATTGGGTGCTCGTGGATATGGGTTCAAGCCACCGCTGAGCCAGTCCGCTGGCTGGCGCTGCGGCGGGCCTTGGTCCGTCATACACACTGACGCCTCGGGTATATTCCCGCGCCTGACCTCGCCATGACCAACCCTCCCCAAAAACCAGCACCGCAACCCGCCATTGCGGAAGCCTCTGTTTCCGGTGTGCCCACTGCTTTTGCCGATGCAGATGCTGTGCTGGTGCAGCGTGCGGTGGCGGGTGAGGCCAAAGCGTTTGAGTTACTCGTCATCAAATACCAACGGCGCGTGGAACGCCTGATTGGTCGCATGGTGCGTGACGTGGACTTGGTGCCGGACATCGCACAGGAAACGTTCATCCGTGCCTATCGGGCAATGGCGAATTTTCGGGGAGAGTCCCAGTTCTACACTTGGCTCTACCGCATTGCCGTCAACACTGCCAAGAAGCATTTGCTGGACATGAAGCGCAACCCCGTTGTGGTGATGTCAGCACTGAATTCCGATGACGATGATGAAACTTCTCCCCACGAAGCCGAACTAAGTCGGGCAGCGGCAGACACTGAAACCCCGGAAGCGGTGCTTGCCAGCAAGGAAATCGCTCAGGCGGTCAACGCCGTTATGGATGCCTTGCCAGAAGAACTTCGCCAAGCCATCACCTTGCGGGAGATTGAAGGTATGAGCTATGAAGACATTGCTCAAGCGCTGGAGTGCCCCATCGGGACCGTCAGGTCCCGGATATTCAGGGCTCGTGAAGCCATTTCTGTACGGATCAAGCCGATGCTGGACCGCCAGACCGGCAAACGTTGGTAAACGGGTGTAACCCATGAAAGACAGCACCATGCCCGAAGTCCACACTGGTATCCATACCTCCGACGTAGCGGTTTTGTCACCCGACGCGGTTCGTCGGCTGTCCGTTTCTGTCTTGGTCGACGGCGAGGCGGACATCACCGATTGGGATGCGGTATGGGATGGCGCAGACGAAAGCCAGACCGAAGTGCAAGCAGCCTGGCACTGTTATCACCTCATTGGCGATGTGCTGAGGGCCGATGATGGCCGAGCACCCTGGATCGGCTCGGGCGCCACTATCGATGTGGCCGGGTCAATCGAATTTGCCCGCAGGGTCACTTCGCTGGCACAGCAGCAGGGCATGCTGGCGCAGGTACCGATGCCAGCACCAACACAACCTCTCGCCTCCGCTCCACCCGAACACGCTGCCAATGACAGCGTCTTTCGCTGGAAGATGGTGGCGGGCTTGGCCTCTTTCACCGTGGTGCTGGGCATGGCCTGGGGTGTGGCGGGCGACCTGGCCCCTGGTGAGGGTGGGGTGCTGGCGGTGGCCCCCGCAAGAGTCCCTGAAGTCTCCGTGCAAGTGGCGGGCGAGGTTCCGCTGCTGGTGGCCACGCCCCAGGGTCAGGTGATGCGAGATGCGCGCTTGCAGGAGCTGGTGCAGGCGCATCGACAGTTGGGAGGGGTTTCTGCGTTGCAGGCCCCCGCAGGGTTTTTGCGCACGTCAACACTAGACCCCAGCCAGCGTTGATACGTTGGGGGCATACACCGCAGTTTTTTTCGTCGGTCGTCACATTGCCTATGTTCAGAAAATCCAATTACTTTTTGCCTTTTGCGCTTGCTGTATATGGATTGATTGCTACAGGAAATTGCCTGTCTCAGGTTCCAGACCTTTCTTCAAGAGGGGGGAGTTCCTCCGAGCGAAACCTGAGCGAATGGCTGGTACGTACCCATGAGGCCTCGCGTCGGCGTGCTTATACCGGTACCTTTGTGGTGTCAGCGGGCAATGCCATGGCGTCGGCCCGCCTGTGGCATGTGTGTGACGGGGCCCAGCAAGTGGAGCGAGTGGAAACCCTCACAGGAGCACCCCGGACCACATTGCGTCGCAACGATGAAGTGGTGACATTTGTTCCCGAGAGCCGTGTGGCGGTGCATGAGCGCCGAGAGTCTTTGGGTCTTTTTCCCGCCTTGTTGCAGTCCCAGGCGAGTCATTTGGGCGAGTTTTACAGCTTGCGGCAAGCCCCGCAGGGCGACCGTGTGGCCGGATTTGAAACCGATGTGTTCGACCTGATGCCCCGGGACAACCTGCGGTTCGGATACCGCATCTGGTCTGAAAAGAAGACGGGTCTGATGGTGAAGCTGCAGACGCTGGATGCCGATCAGCGTGTGCTTGAGCAGGTGGCGTTTTCCGAGTTGCAGCTGGACGCCCCGGTTCGCATCGATCAGTTGCTCAAGCAGATGAAGGCTCGGGATGGCTACACCGTGCAACACAACAAGCTGCTCCCCACCACAGCCCAAAGCCAGGGCTGGCAGCTCAAGACCGCAGTGCCTGGATTTGCACCTGTGTCCTGCCATGTGCGTGAGGAGATTTCGCCTGTCCGACAGGCTCCCCCCATGCAATGGGTGTTTTCAGATGGATTGGCGTCCGTGTCTGTCTTCGCCGAGCCGTTCGATGCACAGCGCCACGGCAGAGAAAGCAGCCAGGCCACCGGCGCCACACACTCCTATTCCCGCCGCCATGGCGACCATTGGCTGACGGTGGTGGGAGAGGTGCCCCCTCAGGCATTGAGGCAATTTGCACAACAGATTGAACGCACCCGCTGACACCGCGCTCACAGACACGGTGACCTTGAAAATCCGACATGGCTTCGCATTTGGGGCCTCGGTGGCAGTTTCTCGATTTTTTCAATCCAACCGGAGATCGTTTGCAATGCGTGCACGGATGTCTTCATTTTGGCGGGGGGGAGCCCCGTTGAGCCCATGGCTGCGGGCCAGTGTTCTGGTCCTGGGACTGGCGTCGGGAGTGATGCCCACTCAAGTGTTGGCGCAGACACAGGCACCTTTGGTGCGCGGTTTGCCCGATTTCACCGACTTGGTGGACGCTGTCGGACCTTCGGTGGTCAACATCCGCACCATGGAACGCACCCGGGTCGGTGGGGGGGCGGCACCCGATGAGCAAATGCTGGAGTTTTTCCGTCGCTTTGGTATTCCCGTGCCGCCTGGCGCCCAACGCACACCTCGTCAGGAACGTGGGGCACAGGAAGAAGAGCGCCCTTCCGGGGTGGGGTCCGGCTTTATCTTGTCGGCAGATGGGTTCATCATGACCAATGCCCACGTGGTGGACGGTGCAGACGAGTTGCTGGTGACGTTGCCCGACAAGCGCGAGTTCAAGGCCCGCGTGATCGGTGCAGACAAGCGCACCGATGTGGCCGTGGTGAAGATCGACGCTTTGGGCTTGCCCGCCGTGAGGATCGGTGATGCCGGTCGCATTCGTGTGGGGGAGTGGGTGATGGCCATTGGTTCGCCGTTTGGGCTCGAAAACTCCGTCACCGCTGGCATTGTCAGCGCCAAACAGCGCGACACAGGGGACTACCTGCCCTTTATCCAGACCGATGTGGCCATCAACCCGGGGAACTCGGGTGGTCCGTTGATCAACATGCGGGGTGAGGTGGTGGGCATCAACAGCCAGATTTACTCGCGCTCGGGTGGGTTCATGGGCATTTCATTCGCCATTCCGATTGACGAGGCCATGCGCGTGTCCGACCAGTTGCGCGCCACAGGCAAAGTCACGCGTGGGCGCATTGGTGTGTCCATCGACCAAGTGTCCAAAGATGTGGCCGAAACCTTGGGCTTGGGCGATGCCAAAGGGGCTTTCGTGCGCGGTGTAGAGCCCAACTCTCCTGCCGCCAAAGCGGGCATGGAGGCAGGGGACATCATTGTCAAGTTCAATGGCAGAGCGATCGAGAAATCGGTCGATCTGCCCCGGTTGGTGGGCAACACCAAGCCGGGCACACGCAGCTCCATCACCGTGTTCCGCCGAGGGTCCTACAAGGACTTGACCGTGCTGGTGGGAGAGGTGGAGCCCGAAGTGCGGACGGCCAAAAAGTCCTCCCCTGCTGAGGCCAAGCCCGGTGCGTCGGTGGCGACCAAAGCCCTGGGACTGAGCGTGAGCGACCTGACCGATTTGCAGCGTAGCGAGATGAAGGTCAAAGGAGGGATCCGTGTCGACGCTGTCGAGGGACCTGCCGCTCGGGCTGGGCTGCGTGAAGGCGACGTGATTTCCGTGATCGCACGCACCGAAGTGTCTTCGGTGCGCGAATTTGAGGCCGTGGTGGGCAGGTTGGACAAAAACCGTCCAGTGGATGTTCTGGTCCATCGGGGGGACATGGCGCAGATTGCCATCATCCGCCCTGGCAGCCGTTGAGCAAGCCTTTCCTCCTTCCCCGATCCAGCCGAACGGTGGCGGGCGGGTAAAATCCCGTCCCTATCGGGTCGACGGTGTGCTTTGGCTGGCCGTCTGATCCAACCCCACCGGGCGCGTCTGGTCCAAGACGCGCCCTTTTCATTCAGGCCGAGGCACACGTTTGCCTGTTGTGCAGGCCCAATGCCCCATGAATCACATCCGCAATTTTTCCATCATCGCCCACATTGACCACGGCAAGTCCACGTTGGCCGATCGCATCATCCAGCGCTGTGGCGGTCTGCAAGACCGCGAAATGAGCGCCCAGGTGCTGGACTCGATGGACTTGGAGAAAGAGCGGGGCATCACCATCAAGGCGCAGACCGCAGCCCTGCACTACAAAGCCAAAGACGGACAGGTGTACAACCTGAACCTCATCGACACCCCCGGACACGTTGACTTCTCCTATGAAGTCAGTCGCTCGCTGTCTGCCTGCGAAGGTGCGTTGCTGGTGGTGGACGCCAGCCAGGGCGTGGAGGCGCAAACCGTGGCCAACTGCTACACCGCCCTCGACCTGGGCGTGGAAGTGGTGCCCGTGCTCAACAAGATGGACCTGCCCAACGCCGATCCCGACAACGCCAAGGCCGAAATCGAAGACGTGATCGGCATCGATGCCACCGATGCCATTCCCTGCTCGGCCAAAACCGGTATGGGCGTCGATGAGATACTGGAAGCCGTTGTGGCCCGCATTCCAGCGCCCAGGGGAAACCCCGACGGCGCTCTGCGCGCCATGATCATCGACAGCTGGTACGACGCCTACGTGGGCGTGGTGATGCTGGTGCGGGTGGTCGACGGCAAACTGAGCAAGGGTGACCGCATCAAGATGATGGCCACTGGCGCCACTTACAACGCCGACAACCTGGGCGTGTTCACCCCCCACAACGTGCCACGTGATGCGCTGAATGCCGGCGAGGTGGGTTACATCATTGCGGGCATCAAGGAGCTGCAAGCCGCGAAGGTGGGGGACACCGTCACCCTCATCAAACCCGGTACGGGTGGTGCAGCTTTCACGGCCACCGAAGCCCTGCCGGGCTTCAAAGAAGTGCAGCCCCAGGTGTTTGCCGGCCTGTACCCCACCGAAGCCAGCGAATACGACCAGTTGCGGGACGCGCTGGAAAAGCTCAAGCTCAACGATGCTGCCCTGCATTACGAGCCAGAGGTGTCGCAGGCACTGGGTTTCGGCTTTCGCTGCGGCTTTTTGGGCCTGCTGCACATGGAAATCGTGCAGGAGCGCCTGGAGCGCGAGTTTGACCAAGATCTCATCACCACCGCACCCAGTGTGGTGTATCAGGTGGTCAAGGGCGATGGCGAGGTGGTGATGGTGGAGAACCCCTCCAAGATGCCTGAGCAGGGCAAGATCGAGGAGATTCGCGAGCCCATCGTGACGGTGCACCTGTACATGCCGCAAGACTATGTCGGCGCTGTCATGACCCTGGCCAACCAAAAGCGCGGCATGCAGCTCAACATGGCCTACCACGGCAAGCAGGTCATGCTCACCTACGACATGCCGCTGGGCGAAATCGTGCTGGACTTCTTTGACAAACTCAAATCGGTCAGCCGGGGCTATGCGTCCATGGACTACGAGTTCAAGGAATACCGTGCGTCCGACGTCGTCAAGGTCGACATTTTGCTCAACGGCGAAAAAGTCGATGCCTTGTCCATCATCGTGCATCGCAGCCAGTCGCAATATCGGGGCCGTGCGGTGGCCGCCAAGATGCGCGAGATCATCAGCCGTCAGCAGTTCGACGTGGCCATCCAGGCCGCCATCGGGGCCAACATCATCGCGCGTGAAACCATCAAAGCCTTGCGCAAGAACGTGCTGGCCAAGTGCTACGGGGGCGACATCACCCGCAAACGCAAGCTGCTGGAAAAGCAGAAAGCGGGTAAAAAACGCATGAAACAGATCGGTTCGGTCGAGGTGCCCCAAGAGGCGTTTCTGGCCATTTTGCAGGTGGAAGATTGATGTCAAACAAAACCATGGAATCGCTCACCGGCGTGTTGCTCGCGGCGTTTGTGGGCTTCGGTGCCGCTTGGTACTTTGGCTGGGTGGACGCCAACTTTGCCCTCATGCTGCTGTTGGCCACTTTGCTGACCGGGGCTTATTGGGTGGCCGAAAAGTTGGTGTTCCTTCCTCAGCGCAAGCGGGCACTCGCCACCGCCGAGGTCCAGGCGGCCCAGCGCGAAGCCAGTCTGAAAGCCCAGGGCATTCAGCAGGTGGACGGGGGCTTGACCCCCGAGAGCCGCGAGAAGCTGTTGATGCAGCCCTGGTGGTTGGACTGGACAGCAGGTCTTTTTCCTGTGATTGCGGTCGTGTTTGTGCTGCGGTCTTTTCTGTTTGAACCCTTCAAAATCCCTTCGGGTTCGATGATCCCGACGCTGCTGGTGGGCGATCTGATCCTGGTGAACAAATTTCACTACGGCGTGCGTCTGCCGGTGGTCAACACCAAAATCCTGTCAAACCACGAACCCCAGCGTGGCGACGTGATGGTGTTCCGCTACCCTCCTCAGCCCAGCCTGGACTACATCAAGCGCGTGGTGGGGGTGCCCGGTGACGAGGTCGCATATTTGAACAAGCAACTCACCGTCAACGGTCAGCCGGTGCCCAAGGTGGAACAGCCCGACTTTTTCGATGCCGATGCCATGCGGTATGGCAAACAGTTCCAGGAAACCCAGAACGGCAAGACCTACAACACCTTGAATGACAACGACCGCCCGGCGTTCGTGCCGGGTGCCAGCGACTTTGCCTTCAAAGACCAGTGCCGCTATTCGGTGGAGGGCGTGGTCTGCAAAGTGCCTGAAGGCCATTACTTCATGATGGGTGACAATCGCGACAACTCGCTGGACTCGCGCTATTGGGGCTTTGTGCCAGAGGCCAATATCGTGGGCAAGGCGTTTTTTGTCTGGATGAATTTCGGCAATCTCGGACGCATTGGCGGTTTCGATTGACCAGGCCCATGCGTCCCTCACCATCACGGGGTTTTGACACCATGCGACAACCACAACGCGGAGTGACTTTTCTGGGCCTTATAGCGGTGCTGGCGCTTGGGCTGGGTGCCGTTTTGGTCGGCATGCAGGTGTTTCCCACCTACACCGAATTCCTGGCCATTCAGAAGGCTGCCAACAAGGCTTCCTCGGGCAGCACGGTGGCAGAGGTTCGGAGCATTTTCGACAAGGCCACCCAGATCGACTACATCACCAGCATTTCTGCCAAAGACATTCAAGTGAGCAAACAAGGCGAAAAAGTGGTGGTGTCATTTGCCTACCAGCGTGAAATCCATCTGGTGGGCCCCGCCTACCTGGTGATGAAGTACGAAGGGACCTCGCGTTGACCGCCGTGTGTGTGGGTTGGGCGCGTGGCTGAGTTGGCTTTGTCGTCCCCCCCGCTTCAGTCGCTGCAGCGCCAGCTGGGCCACACCTTTTCCCAGCCACGCCTGTTGGAGCAGGCGTTGACCCACCGCAGTTTTTCGGCCGATCATTACGAACGCTTGGAGTTTCTGGGCGATTCCGTGCTCAACCTGGCCATTTCCGCGCTTTTGTTCGAACAATTGGCCAAGCTGCCGGAAGGCGACCTGTCACGCATCCGGGCCAACCTGGTCCGGCAGGACACGCTGGTGACGGTGGCCAACGGCTTGGGCCTGTCAGCCGTGTTGCGCCTGGGTGAGGGAGAGCTGAAAACCGGTGGCCGTCAGCGCCCGTCCATCCTGGCCGATGCGGTCGAGGCCATCATCGGTGCGGTGTACTTGGACGCCGGGTTCGACCCCGCAGCCCAACTGGTGCGCCGCCTCTACCGTGGCATCGACATCAACCCCACCATGGGCGCCATGGGCAAAGACGCCAAAACCGCCTTGCAGGAATGGCTTCAAGGTCGCCGCATGGGGTTGCCTCAATACCGCGTCACCGAAACCACCGGGGCCGCCCACCAGCAACAGTTTGCCGTGGTGTGCGAGGTTGCCGGGACCGCCCACACCGAACTGGGCCGCGGCCCATCGCGCCGGGCGGCCGAACAAGCGGCCGCCGCCCTCATGCTCCAGCACCTGAAAGCAAATTCCAAGCGATGACTTCCGTACCCAAATCCCAGGCCCCCGGCGATACCCAACTGGAAGCCATGCTGGCTCGGGCATTGCGCCGGCCAGCCGGTGGTGTGGCCACCCCCGATGCGCCTCCTGAACCCACCGGCCCCAAGCGCTGCGGCCTGATCGCCATCGTGGGCAAGCCCAACGTGGGCAAGTCCACCCTGCTCAACGCACTGGTGGGGCAGAAAGTCAGCATCACCTCGCGCAAGGCGCAAACCACCCGCCACCGCATCACCGGCATGCGCACGCTGGGGGCCACGCAGTTCGTGTTTGTCGACACACCCGGTTTCCAGACCCGCCACGGCAACGCGCTCAACCGTTCCCTCAACAAAACCGTGCTCGGCGCGGTGACCGATGTGGACCTGGTGGTGTTTGTGGTGGAGGCCGGGCGCTTTTCTCCCGACGATGCCAAGGTGCTGGAGCTGCTGCCGGCCAGCATTCCGGTGATCCTGCTGGCCAACAAGTTTGACCTCATTCACCGCCGGGGCGACATTGCCCCTTGGCTGAAAGAGATGCAAGACCGCCACCCGTTTGCCGAGATCGTGCCCATGTCTGCCAACACTGCGCGCGACGTGAAGCGGTTTTACGGCATCTGCGAAAAGTACCTGCCCGAGCAGGACTGGATGTATCCCGCCGACGAGCTGACCGATCGCAGCGAGAAATTCCTGGCCAGCGAAATCATCCGCGAGAAACTCTTCCGCCTCATGGGCGATGAGTTGCCCTACACCTCCACCGTCATCATTGACACCTTCGAGGAAGAGGGCAACAAGCGCCGCATTGCCGCCACCATCGTGGTCGAGCGCGAAGGCCACAAAGGCATGGTCATTGGCGAGGGCGGGGAAAAACTCAAACGCATCGGCACCGAAGCCCGCGTGGAGCTGGAGCGCTTGATGGACGCCAAAATTTTCCTCGAACTTTGGGTCAAAGTGCGTTCCGGCTGGGCCGATGACGACGCCCGCGTGCGCTCCTTCGGCTACGAATAAGCCACCGCCCCAGGCTGTGCGCACGCTTGCATGAGCAAAACCCAGCGGTTCACCGATGAACCTGCCTTTGTGCTGCACCGCTACGACTGGAGCGAAACCAGCCTGATCCTGGACGTGTTCACCCGCCAGCACGGGCGGCAAGCTTTGGTGGCCAAGGGGGCCAAGCGCCCCACATCTCAGTTGCGCCCGGTGCTCTTGCCTTTGCAGCCCCTGCTGCTGGCTTGGAGCGGCAGTGGCGAGGTGCACACACTGAAGACCGCACACTGGCGCGGCGGCCATGTGATGCCAGTGGGCGAAGCCCTTCTGGCTGGCACCTACTTCAACGAAATGCTCATGCGCCTGCTGGCGCGAGACGATGCCCACCCTCGGCTGTTCGATGGCTATGCCCAGGCCGTGGAGCGTCTGGCCCAGCGAGGCACGCCCGACCCGGCGGTGTTGCGCGCGTTCGAATTGCTGCTGCTGCGCGAAGCCGGGTTGCTGCCCGAACTCCGGGCCGATGGTGCCAGCCTACAAGCCGTGGCGCCCCAGGCGCTCTACATGTTGTCGCCCGAAGGGGGCTTGCGCCCCGCCGAGCCCGGTGAACGGTCGGCGCTGGCCGGTGCCCAGTTCGAGGCCCTGCAAGACGCCCTGGACGACACCACCCACTTCGCCGGGTTGGTGGCCGCCTGTGCCGTCTGCCAGGCCGGTTTGCAGGCCCAGTTGCGCCACCTGCTGCACTACCATTGCGGGGTCAAATCGTTCAAAACCCGGCAAATGATGCTCGATGTGCAGGCACTGGTGCGCACACGTTGATAGCTGACAACGCAATACCAGCAAGCGCTGGGTGCCATTTTGATTGACAATTTATTGCCCATGACAACTCCCATCCCCCACGCCACCTGCGCCTTGTCGGTCAACGTCAACAAAGTGGCCACGTTGCGAAACACCCGGCACCTGGGCATCCCCAGTCTGACGCGTGCCGCCACCCAGTGTCTGCAAGCCGGGGCGCATGGCATCACCGTGCACCCCCGGCCTGACGAGCGCCACATCCGCGCCACCGACGTGACCGAGCTGGCCGAGCTGCTCAAAGCCTGGCCGGGGCGCGAATACAACATCGAGGGCAACCCCTTCCACAACCTCATGGGCTTCGTGCGCAGCGTGCGCCCGCACCAGGTGACGTTTGTGCCCGACAGCGAAGGCCAGTTCACCAGCGACCACGGCTGGCGCTTTCCCGAGGACGCCGAGCGCCTGGCCCCCCTGGTGGCAGAAGCCAAAGCCCTGGGCGTGCGCGTGAGCCTGTTCATGGACGCCGAGCCCAGCCAGATGGCAGCGGCCAAAGCCGTGGGGGCCGACCGCGTGGAGCTGTACACCGAGCCCTACGCCGCCGCCTGGGGCACCCCCGCACAGGCCGCGCAGCTGGAGCGTTTTCGCGCCGCCGCCCAGGCCGCGCTCGACTGCGGGTTGGGCGTGAACGCCGGGCACGACCTGAACCGCGACAACCTCACCGACTTCTTGCGCGTGGTGCCCGGTGTGAGCGAGGTTTCCATCGGCCACGCCCTCATGGCCGACGCGCTGGAGCTGGGCTACACCGCCACCGTGGCCGACTACCTGCGTTGCATTCACGCCGCCCAACCCTGACAGCCATGATTTACGGCATTGGCACCGACCTGTGCGACGTGCGCCGCATGGCCCAGGCCTTGGAGCGCCACGGCGACCGCTTTGCCGAAAAAGTGCTCACCCCCGCCGAGCTCGCCACCTGGCGCGCCCGCACCGCCCGCAGCCCCGAGCGCGGTCTGCGCTACCTGGCCACCCGCTTCTCGGCCAAAGAATCGTTCAGCAAAGCCATCGGGCTGGGCATGCGCATGCCCATGACTTGGCGGCGCTGCGAAGTGGCCAACCTGCCCAGCGGCCAACCCTGCATCGTGCTGCACGGCGAACTCAAAACCTGGTTCGAGGCCCAGGGCCTCAAAGCCCACGTCACCCTCACCGACGAAGGCGACCACGCCGCCAGCTTTGTGGTGGTGGAACGCGCCGTGCCCCCGCCCACCTTCAGCGAAACCACCCCATGACCCACCTTGCCGCCCCCGTGGTGCTCGACATTGCCGGCACCACCCTCACCAAAGCCGACAAACAGCGCCTCAAGCACCCACTCACCGGCGGCCTCATTCTGTTTGCCCGCAACTTTGAAAGCCGCGAGCAACTCACCAAGCTCTGCCGAAAAATCAAAAAAGCCCGGCCCGACGTGCTCATTGCCGTGGACCACGAAGGCGGCCGCGTGCAGCGCTTCAAAACCGACGGCTTCACCCACCTGCCACCCATGCGCGCCCTGGGCCGGTTGTGGGAGTCGCCCGCACCCGAGGGGGCCAGCCCCGCCCGCCAAAGCAGCCCGCACCTGCACGCCACCAACGTGGCCACCGCCTGCGGCCATGTGCTGGGGGCTGAGCTGCGCGCCTGCGGTGTGGACCTGAGCTTCACCCCCGTGCTCGACCTGGACCACGGCCCCAGTGGCGTCATTGGTGACCGCGCCTTTGCCCGCGACCCCCGCGTGGCCACCGTGCTGGCCAAAAGCCTCATGCACGGCCTGCTGCAAAGCGGCATGGCCAACTGCGGCAAACACTTTCCGGGCCACGGGTATGTGCGCGGCGACTCGCACCTGAGCATTCCGGTGGACGAGCGGCCGCTGCAAGCCATCCTGGCCGACGACGCCACGCCCTACGAATGGCTCAGCAGCAGCCTGTCCAGCGTCATGCCCGCACACGTCATTTACAGCCAGGTGGACAGCCGCCCGGCGGGCTTTTCGCGCAAGTGGCTGCAAGACATCCTGCGCGGGCAACTGGGTTTTCAGGGTCTGGTGTTCAGCGACGACCTCAGCATGGCCGCTGCCCGCGTGATCGACGGTCAGCCCGTCAGTTACACCACCGCCGCCCTGGCTGCGCTGCAAGCCGGGTGCGACATGGTGCTGCTGTGCAACCAGTCACTCGAAGGCGGGGGCGAGGCAGTGGACGAACTGCTGGCCGGCCTGAGCGAGGCCATTGTGAAAGGCGAGTGGGTGCCGCACGGGGCCAGCGAAGAACGACGGCTTGCCTTGCTGCCCACCCAACCTGCATTGGGTTGGGATGACTTGATGACGCATGGGGCTTACATGCATGCGTTGGATTTGGTGGCGGGGGTTTGACGGTAGGTGGGCCGAATTCGACCCTCACCAGACATAGCCTCGGGAAGACTGCCCGGTTTTAAGCGGTCATCAACAAATTCAGATGCGGGGCTCTTAACCCGCAGTCCCTTGCCGCACCACGTCTGAGTTGCGCAGCCACGCATTCAACCTCTGGCGCTCACCCATCTCCCGCCGGTAACACCTTGCGGCCAAACTCAATCTCAAATCCATCTGGCACCGGCTTGAACGGGTGAGCCGGTGAGCGGTGGCTACTCTGGAATTGGCGCAGAGCCAGCACGTCTATCTCGCCGATCACGCAGTAGTCGGTGATACCGCCCTTGACCCGCAGCAGATCGCGCTGCCAGCTCTCTTTGAACGGGGCACGGATGCGACTGTCACCGTACTGGCGGTCGTTGCACTGGACGATGAAGGCATGTATGTCCAAGGCGGCAGACTCCACGAGCGCGTTGAAAGTTTCGGTGTCTTGGTTCCACTCAGGCACGAAGAGCGCATCGACCTTGCCGCGCAACGCAGCGCGGTAGCTGATGTTGGTCAGCTCGCTGCACACCAGCAGGGCAAAGCGCAGGTCACCGTGCTGCACGATGGGTGGGGTCTTCCAGGCATTGTCCGGCTTCAGTTCCAGCCCGGCCAGGCGCTTCAGTTCCTGCTCTTCGTGCAAGGCTGGGCGCTGCTTGTCTTGCCTGTAGATCATCAGCGAGGGGAAGCCGAGGCCATTGTGTGACAGTGCAGCCCACACTTGATTGCGCACACGCGCCTTGCTGGCGTGCAGGTATTCGATGCCGGTGATCAGCGAGATGCCGCGCCCCTGCAGCTTTCGGGCGATGCGGATGAACCAATGCGCGGGCAGGGCCAGCTCGGGCAACACGAGGTAGCGGCTGTGCTGCGGTTGTGCGATCACGCCATCTAGCAAACGGCACAGACGGGCGTAACGCCCGGCATCAGTGTCTGGCATGCGCATGACCGAGGCCGTCCAGCTGACCATTTGTGTCTTCCAGCTAGAAACCGCAACGCCGTACTTGCGACGGGGTTGGCCATCGGGGATCTGCAGCACGCCGTGCTTGTCGAAACTGGGCGTCGCGTCACCGAGCTTGAAGCCGCGCACTGCCAGAACGACGGACTGCATTACCTCCCGAGCCGCAGCGTCGTAGGCAGTCTTGTTCAGGATGAACAGCTCCGGCAGGTTGTACGGGCGCGTGGCAAACAGCAGGCCATGTGGCAGGTCCTTGTTGAAGCGAATCCACTTGGCCAGGTGCTGCGTGCCGTCGAGCACTGGGCCTGGCAGTAGCTCCGCTGGATGGGCCTACCGTCTTCTTAGCCGGGATGCCCCGCTGGGCCACCATTTCCTTGGGCAGGCCGAGGAAGCGGAAGGGCATGTGCGCAAGATCGAACGAGAACAAGCGGGCCTGTTGGTCTTGGAAGCCTTTTGGTGATAAGTACCAGTTCAGCCGCGCATCGAGATCAAGCGCAGGCATGTAGTCCGCCATGTGCTCCTGCCAAGCGGCCTTGCCATCTTTCGAGAGCCGTGGCGGGAACGCAGCGCTGATGCTCTCGCGGACGGTGGTGTAGAGCTGCTTCTGCCAGACCTCCATTACCTCTGATGCTGGCGGCAGGCTTTCGGTTGGGTAGGCTTTGATTCCTAACACGCAGTGACTGGTCAGTTGGGTGCAGAGTTGCTCCAGCGCGCGCAAGATTTTGCGCAGGGATTCGAAGTCTTCGCAGGCCGTCGCCAGCCGAATGACCCGAGGCAGGTACACCGCCAGGTCAAAGAACTGCGGAAGCACCAGCACGTGCTGCACAAAGGCACGAAAAAAGGCTTGACGGTGCGCTTGCCAAGCCTCTGGCAGCAGGTCGCGTTCGTAGGCTTCAAAGTCGCGCAGCTTGATGGCAAAGCCAGCGCGGCGCATGGTCAGCGCGTCGGCCTTGCGCAGGTTGTCGGCCGCTTCGCCGTCACTTTGCGTGGCGGCCAGCAGGTCGGTGCCCACATGGTTGGCCGAGCGGGGCAGGCGGGGCATGGCACGCCATTCGCTGGCCCGTGCGTGGATCTGGTGGGCAATGGCATCTACCAAGGTCTTACCCGGCTCGCCCGCCAGCAAGAACACCTTGTTTTTGGCGTTGGCAAAGTGGATCTGGCTGTCGTTCAGGTAGGCAGGCTGGAAGCCGATTTGCTTTCGCTCCTGGCCCGACACCCACGCCAACTTGCCAGCAGATCGGGCAAACAGCCATTCCCAAAGTTCAACGGTGGAGTGGAAGTTCGCTCCGTTCTCCATGACCAGCAAGATGTCATCCACATAGCGGCCGTAGTACAGCGGCGCTAGCTGCTGCTCTACGAAGCGATCCAGTTCGATCAGCGCCACGTTCGCCACCACGGCCGATGCTGGCAGCCCAACCGGCAGGCCCTTCTCCAACGGTGTGGCGGCTGCCCACGCCGTCAGCGCCTGAATGAACAAGCGATGAAGCTTGCCTTGCGAGTCAGACAACGCCAAGCCCAACACATCGACAACGAAGGCTGGGGCGAGCATGAAACCGGGATTCAGCTCGTGATAAAACGAACTGACATCCGCCGTGAGCGCCACGATTTTTTTGTCGGCATCCAACGCGGTACGCATGGCCTGAATACCCTGGTCGCGCCAGTCACGGAAGGGCTTGAGATAGGGCTGAAAGGTACCAAGGGAGAGCGGGTTAATGGCCTTGCGGTCTTGAGTTAGGCGCAGCCGGTTGCCGTAGGCGCAGCTCGTCAGCTTGGCATCAAAGAGGTGACCGACTTCCAGCATCCACAGCGTGGACAGTACGTGGAAGTCCAGGCTGCACCGAGCCATCACCCGGAACTCGGCTTTGGGCTTCTGGGGTTTGTCGCCTTCGCCCAGCAGGCCGCAGACGTGCGCCCATTCATCAGAGGGCGAGGAATAGATCAGGCCGTTGCCGTGCCGCTCGCAATATTGCTCCCAGCACGACATATCCACCTTCTTGGTGGCCAGGGTCCAACCGCCGATGAACTCGGGCTGCGTGACCCAAGACTCATCGTCGCCTTGGAGTTTGACCAGCAAGGCGCTGAGATTGTCGTGAAGGTTCTTCTCATATTCCGCAATTGCGTCCAGCGAGGCATGGGACGAGTAGTACAGATCGACTTTGGCTTTTCGATAGGCCAAGCCGAGATCATGGAGGCTGGTCATGGAGATCTTTCGCTGGAGCGTCGATGGCATTTGAGCGGCGTGTCGCGCTCGCCACTCATCTCACTCGAGGGTAGGGAGCTACAAAGCGATCTGCAGTTTACGCAGTATTAGGTGTGGCCTGCTCTGCATCAGTCAACCGAAACCTACGCGCGGTCTTGAGCCTCTCAAGCCGCAGGTCTCATACAGCTCGCCTTCCCCGACTCACTGAGCATCTTTAGCGCACCCGGTCACGGATGTCTGGAACTGGCTGCGAGGAGTCGCTGGTCCAATAAATTCGGCATCAAGTGAACGAATCCACTACTGTCGGGCCTGCCATTGGCCCGCGCATTTCCATCGAATCTTGCGAAAAGTTGCCCCCTACCGCCCCGCATCCAGCCGCAGTTTCTCCAGCACATCGCCCACCAGCTCCAGCCGTAGCAATGGGGCGTCGAGGGACATGAGGCGTTGTTTGAGTTCGTTGCCCACGGGCAGCAGGTCGCACCAGCGGTTGGCCACCCAGCCGGCGTCTTGCCACTGGTAAGGCGGTGTGATGGGCAGTTGCTCGGTCCCCGTGGTTTGGGCGCGCAGGCTGTCGACCACCCGCTGCAGCGAGAGGACGGTGCCGGCCAGTTCTTCGGGCACGGTGGTGGGCAGGTCGGGGGGCAGCAGTTCCACGTCGGCCACCCACAGGCCGTGCTTGAGTTTTTCGCGCTGTCGCACCCGAAAGCGCTGCTGCCCCCGGCAGCGCACGTGCAGCAGCCCGGCCTGAACCGGTTGCAGCTGCTCGATGTGGGCCAAGGTGCCCACGTCCTGGAAGGCTTCCGGGGCCTCGGAGCCGCCTTCCGGGCGGGGGGCGGTGTTCACCTCGGCCCCTTGGGTCAGGCACACCACGCCAAAAGGGGCCCCTTCCCGGTGACAGCGCTGGACCATGTCCAGGTAGCGCACCTCGAAAATGCGCAGAGGCAGCAGCCCCCCGGGAAACAGCACGGTCTGCAGCGGGAACAGCGGCAGCCGTTGGAGGGTGAGAGGTGCGGCGGTGGACATTTAAAAGAAAATTGGCCTCTGACGCTTGGTGGTATTGCGTGGCCAGCTATTGTTTTCGATGGTGTGTGTGGGGCTCACTGCACCGCGTCGGCGCTCAGGCGTTGCAACATGGCCAGGGTGTTGGCGACGGTGCTGCGCAGTTCGCGGCGGTCGCAAATGAAATCGACGGCACCTTTGGTCTGCAGGAACTCGGCGCGCTGGAAGCCTTCTGGCAGCTTCACGCGCACGGTGTTTTCGATCACGCGGGGGCCGGCAAAACCGATCAGGGCTTTGGGCTCTGCGATGACCACATCGCCCAGGAACGCGAACCCGGCGCTGACACCGCCCATGGTGGGGTCGGTCAGCACGCTGATGTAGGGCAGCCCTTTTTGGGCCAGGCGGGTGAGGGCGGCGTTGGTTTTGGCCATTTGCATCAGGCTCAGCAGGCCTTCCTGCATGCGTGCGCCGCCGGTGGCGGTGAAGCAGATGAAGGGCACTTTTTGCTCGATGGCGGTTTCCACGCCGCGCACAAAGCGCTCGCCCACCACGCTGCCCATGCTGCCGCCCATGAAGTCGAACTCGAAGCAGGCCACCACCACGTCGATGCTCATGACCGCGCCACCCATGACGATGAGGGCATCGGTTTCACCCGTGGCTTCCAGGGCTTCTTTCAGGCGTTCGGGGTATTTGCGGCTGTCTTTGAATTTCAGCGCATCGACGGGCAACACCTCCTGGCCGATTTCGTAGCGCCCCACGCCGTCCAGAAAGGCGTTGAGGCGCTCACGGGCACCAATGCGGTGGTGGTGGCTGCATTGGGGACAGACGTTCTGGTTTTTCTCCAGGTCGGTCTTGTAGAGCACGGCCTCGCAGCTGGGGCATTTGATCCAAAGGCCTTCGGGCACGCTGCGGCGCTCGCTGGGATCGGTGGGGGTGATTTTGGGGGGAAGCAGTTTTTCCAGCCAGGACATGGGTCACTCCTTGCGGTGAAAGCCCCGCTGGCCGGGTGGCTCGTGCGGGGCTGGGATGGGGACAACGGGTGGGGCGTGAATTTGAGCGGGATTATGCGCGGAGGCGCGGGTGCCGGGTGGGGTCAGCCTCGCGCATCCAAGGCCTGGCGGATGCCCGCCAGGAATTCGGCGGCGGCTGGGGCCACGCCTTCACGCGGTTGGGTTTCGATCAGCTGAATCAGGCGGGTGCCAATCACCACCGCATCGGCCACTTTGCTGATGGCGGTGGCGGTGGCCGCGTCGCGGATGCCAAAGCCCACGCCCACCGGCACGCTGACGTGCTGGCGGATGCGGGGCAGCATGGCTTCCACCGCAGCGGTGTCGAGGTTGCCTGCACCGGTCACGCCTTTGAGCGACACGTAGTACACGTAGCCGCTGGCCAGGCGGCCCACCAGGTCCATGCGTTCCGGTGTGGAAGTGGGGGCCAGCAAAAAGATGAGGTCAAGGCCGTGGGCCTTGAGGGTGGCAGCAAATTGCTCGCACTCTTCGGGCGGGTAATCGACGATCAGCACGCCGTCCACGCCCGCTGCGGCCGCGTCGCGGATGAAGCTGTCGGGGCCGTGTTTCAGGTTGTAGGCCTCCACTGGGTTGGCGTAGCCCATCAGCACCACGGGGGTGGTGGCATCGGCCTGGCGGAAGGTTTTCACCATGGCCAGCACCTGGGTGGTGCCCACGCCAAAGGTCAGCGCTTTTTCGCCGGCTTTCTGGATGACGGGGCCATCGGCCATGGGGTCGGAGAAGGGCACACCCAGCTCGATCACGTCAGACCCTGCGGCCACCATGGCATGCATCAGCTCGGGCGTGATGTCGGCATACGGAAAGCCTGCCGTCACATACGGAATGAGCGCTTTGCGCCCCTCGGCCTTGAGTTGGGCCAGTTTGGTTTGGATGCGGCTCATTTCACGACTTTCACGATGTGTTCGGCGCTGTCGGCTAGGCCACCTTTGACCGACTGGCCACGGCAGCTGGGACGGCAATAAAAATCGGCGTTGGACAAATCGGCCACGGTGCCAATGTCTTTGTCACCCCTGCCCGACAGGTTGACCAAAATGGACTGGTCAGGGCGCAGGGTTTTGGCCAGCTTCATGGCGTAAGCCACGGCATGGCTCGATTCCAGCGCGGGAATGATGCCTTCGGTGCGGCACAGGTAATGGAAGGCTTCCAGCGCCTCGGTGTCGGTGATGCCCACGTATTCGGCACGGCCAATGTCTTTCAGAAACGCGTGCTCAGGGCCCACGCCGGGGTAGTCGAGACCCGCGCTGATGCTGTGTGTTTCGGTGATCTGGCCGTTGTCGTCTTGCAAGATGTAGGTGCGGTTGCCGTGCAGCACGCCGGGGCTGCCTTTTTGCAAGGACATGGAGTGCTTGTCGGAGTCCATGCCTTCGCCCGCCGCTTCCACTCCGATGAGTCGGGTGGCCTCGTGGCCGATGTAGGGATAGAAGATGCCCATGGCGTTGCTGCCGCCGCCCACGCAGGCAATGACGGCGTCGGGTTGGCTGCCGGGCAGGCCCACCTCGGCCATGATCTCTGGCATTTGCTTCAGGCATTCGTTGCCGATCACGCTCTGGAAGTCGCGCACCATCATGGGGTAGGGGTGCGGGCCCGCCACGGTGCCAATGATGTAGAAGGTGTTGTCCACATTGGCCACCCAGTCACGCATGGCCTCGTTCAGCGCGTCTTTCAGGGTTTTGCTGCCGCTTTCCACGGGCACCACGGTGGCACCCAGCAGCTTCATGCGGTAAACGTTGGGACTCTGGCGCTTCACGTCTTCGGCACCCATGTACACCACGCACTCCAGCCCGTAGCGGGCGCAGATGGTGGCGGTGGCCACGCCGTGCTGGCCTGCGCCGGTTTCGGCAATCACGCGAGGCTTGCCCATGCGCTTGGCCAGCATGGCCTGCCCAATGGTGTTGTTGACCTTGTGTGCACCGGTGTGGTTGAGGTCTTCGCGCTTCAAGAAGATTTGGGCGCCTCCCATTTCGCGGCTCATGCGGGCCGCGTGATACACGGGCGAAGGGCGGCCCACAAAGTGCGCCAGTTCGTTTTTGAATTCCGCCAGAAATTCGGGGTCGTGCTGGTACTTGGCGTAGGCCTCGCGCAGCTGGTTGATGGCGTGGGTGAGCGTTTCGCTCACAAAGCTGCCGCCGTAAATGCCGAAGTGGCCGGTGGCGTCGGGTTGCTGGTATTCAAACATGGGGTGCCTCTGGAGTGGCGCAAGCCCCGTGAGGTGGGGTCAGCGCCGGGTGTTCAACTGCGCATCGGCCGCACGCACGGCGGCCACGAATTGCGCCATTTTGTCGGGGTCTTTGGTGCCTTTGACGGGTTTGCCGTCAGGGCCGGTCAGTTCGACGCCGGAGCTGACGTCAACGGCCCAAGGGCGTACCGTCAAGATGCCATCGGTCACGTTTGCAGCGTCGAGTCCACCAGACAAAACGAGGCGAGAGCTGACGTTTGGAGGAAGCTGTGACCAATTGAATGCTGTCCAGTCGAAGGTTTTGCCACCGCCACCAAAACCGTCCACCAGTGCGTCGAGCAGGATGGCTTGGGCCAGCGGGTATTCAGCCGCATATTCTAAAAGATCGAACCCCGGGGCACCTGGGGCCGTGGGAATGCGCGCGGCTCGCATGTGGCGGTGCCCGGCAGCGGCACAGATTTCGGGGCTTTCATCACCATGAAATTGGGCCACAGCGCCCGTGTTCATTGCCAAGGAAGCTACCACATTTTCAGTGGGTTCGTTCACAAACAGCAGCACAGGTGTGACGAAGGCAGGCAGCCTCTGGGACAGCTCTGCTGCCCGTTGCGGCGTCACAAACCGGGGGCTTTTGGGGTACAGCACAAAGCCGATGGCATCGGCCCCGGCGTGCACGGCCGCATCGACATCGGCCTCCCGGGTGAGGCCACAGATCTTGATGCGGGTGCGGTGGGGTGCTGTGGTCATGTGAGTGAGGGCAGCCAGTCAAAGCCCGGCACGGTGTCGGGCAGGCCCCAGTGGGCCTCGTAGCGGGGACCGAGGAAATACAGGCCGTCGGGCGAAAAGGTGGGGGCCGCCACCTCGCGCGAGCGGGCTTCCAGCACGGTTTTCATCCAGGCGGGGTCGCGCAGTCCCTGGCCCACGGCCAGCAGGCAGCCCATGATGTTGCGGATCATGTGGTGCAAAAACGCACTGCCTTCGAAGTCGAACCGCCAGTAAGCGCCGCGGCGGCTGATGGTGATGGGCTGAAGGGTCTTCACGGGCGACAAGGCTTGGCATTGGGCCGCCCTGAACGAGGTGAAATCGTGCTCGCCCACCAAATGGGCCGCTGCCGTTTGCATGGCGTGCAAGGCCAGCGGGCGAAACACCCAGCCCACCCGTCCGGCGTCGAGGCTGGGGCGCACCGGGGACTCCAGCACCACATAGGTGTAACGACGCGACGTGGCGCAGGCCCGGGCATGAAACGCGTCGGGCACGTGGCGCGCCCACTGGATGGCGATGTCCGAGGGCAGGTAGCGGTTGGTGCCACGCACCCACGAGGTGTCGGTGCGCTCCACCTCGGTGTCGAAGTGGGCCACTTGCATCAGACCGTGGACGCCCGCATCGGTGCGGCCGGCGCACATCACGTTGGGCGGTGGACCCGCCAGAAAAGCACCCAAGGCGTGCTCCAGCCGGTCTTGAACGGTGCGACCACTGGGCTGGCTTTGCCAGCCTTCATAGGCTCCACCGCCGTAACTGATCCCGAGGGCGATCCGCAAGGTGTTGACTGCCGTGGTCAGCCCAGATCGGACAGGAAGGTTTTGGCCTTGGCTTGCAAAGGCCCTGTGGCTTGGTCCACCACCTCTTCGGCAAGGGAGCGTGCACCTTCCATGTCACCGATGGCCAGGAACTCTGCGGCCAGCGACAGTTTCGTTTCCAGCGGATCGCCCGCTGGAATATCGTCCAGCGAGGGGTCGGCCGCGGAAGCCTCGCCCAGGTCCAGCGACAGGTCGCCCAGGTCGAAGGACAACAGGTTGTCGTCCTGCGCCGCAGGGGCTGGCGCATCCGGCTCAACCGACGGCGATGGCTGAGGGGGTTGCGTTTCTTCGCCAAAACTCAGCTCGAAATCCGGTGCAGGGATGTCTGCGGCCTCGGCTTCTGCCGGAGGCTCCGGTGGCGGAGGGGCGTCGGCCATCGGCATGTCGAACGACAGATCCGCTGCATCCAGTTCGAAGGTCAAGGGTTGGGGGGCAGCG
>Ga0075012_10000622_pt1 | contig 37120 bp, 35 predicted proteins | sample All_14_2_FD_71474 | JGI IMG/M metagenome (GOLD analysis project Ga0075012, IMG submission 71474) | Freshwater microbial communities in response to fracking from Pennsylvania, USA - Allegheny Zone_MetaG_DW_15 | ecosystem: Environmental > Aquatic > Deep subsurface > Groundwater > Drilled...
AGAGATCGGAACCCTTGGCGCGAGCCACCCAAGCTGCGCGACCGGCTGCCAAGTCGGACAGGCGCCCGTCGACGCCAGCCAAGGCCAAGGAAAAGAGTCGTAAAAATAGGCGCTAGACGTTAACCATAAATCATAGTTTGCTATTGAAATAATGATGAATCAAGAGATCAAAGTAGCCATCGTGACGGGTGCTGGTTCCGGTATTGGCAAGGCCGCGGCGCTGGCGTTGTTGCAAGGCGGTTACCGGGTGGTGCTGGCGGGTCGGCGCCAGGAGCCGTTGGCGGACGTGGCCCGGGTCAGCGGTGCGCCTGAGCGTGCGCTGGTGGCGCCCACCGATGTGTCGGATGAGGCCTCGGTGGTGGCGCTGTTTGATGCGGCGCTGCAAGCCTTTGGCCGGGTGGATGTATTGTTCAACAACGCGGGCATCAGTGCACCGGGTGTGTTGCTGGAAGACCTGACGCTGGCCCAGTGGCAAAACGTGGTGGACGTCAACCTGACCGGCATGTTTTTGTGTCTGCGCCAGGCCTTTCGGGTGATGAAGGCGCAAACGCCGCAGGGCGGTCGCATCATCAACAATGGCTCCATTTCAGCCACCACACCACGGCCCAACTCGCTGGCCTACACCGCCACCAAACATGCAGTGACCGGTTTGACCAAGACTGCCTCGCTGGATGGTCGCAAATACGGTATTGCCGTGGGGCAAATCGACATCGGCAACGCTGCCACCGACATGACGCAGAAGATGCAGGCAGGCATCTTGCAAGCCAATGGCCAGACGGCGGTTGAGCCGGTGATGGATGTGGCCGTGGTTGGGCAGTCGGTGTTGTACATGGCCAATCTGCCACTGACTGCCAACGTGATGTTTCAAACCGTGATGGCGACCAACATGCCCTTTGCCGGGCGCGGGTAGGTATTGGAAAAACCCTTATCCGTGACGGGCTGACAAATGCATCATGCAGTAGACACGTGGTCTGTGCCTATGTTTCAGCGGCTTTGAGCGCGGTGGCGACGGGTCGGCACGGATCACGCTGGAGGTGCCATCGGCCTCAGAGTGACCTGGCCAGTACCGCTGCCGTCAGCGTGGTTTGTGGCGCAAGGTTGTCCGCCAGCTCACCATGCCAATAGACAGCCCGGCAGGCGGCGTCAAAACCGGTATGGCCCGCAGCCAATTGCGCACCCACCAGGCCAGCCAGAACGTCACCAGTACCCGCGGTGGCCAGCCGGGCATTGCCGGTGGGGTTGATCACCGGTGTTTGCCCGGGGCTGGTGATGAGGGTGCCAGACCCTTTGAGCACCACGGTGCAGGCAAACCGTTGGGCCAAAGTTGCTGCAGCGCCAAGACGATCGCCTTGCACCTGTTGCGCTGTGAGACCCAACAGGCGTGCGGCTTCCAGCGGGTGCGGCGTCAGCACGGTCACGGCCTGGCGAGCGGCGCGTGCCACCAGCGCTGTTTGTAACGTGTTGTCGCCTGCTATTGCATTGAGAGCATCTGCATCCAGAACAACTGGGGCTGCCGAGTTCAAAACCTCCCCTAAGATGGACGCCACGGTCTGACCCCCACCGCAACCGCAAACCACCGTCATGGTCGAAAAAGCCAGTGACTGGATTGGGCGAAACATCAGTTCGGGCTGCTGAATGTCAACTGTCATGGCCTGCTGGTCCAGCAAACCGACAAATACGCGCCCAGCGCCGGCATGCAACGCCGCCGAGGCGGCCAGCAACGCCGCACCCGTCATGCCAGGGGCGCCACCCACCACCGCCACATCGCCAAAACTGCCTTTGTGTGAGGCGTGAGACCGGGGTGTTGGCAGCGGCCTGCCGTTCAGCCAGGCCGTCGGTAAACGGTCGTCCTGCATGCCGGGCACCAGCCCCAGCGCGTCCAGCCAGAGCGTGCCAGTGGCGTCCCGCCCATGGGCGGTGAAAAGCCCGGGTTTGAGCGTCAGCAGGCTCAAGGTATGGCTGGCCTGCACGTGCAAGGTGGTGGTTTGGCCAGAGTCAGCCTGCAGCCCGGTGGGGATGTCCACCGACAACACGGGCGTACCGCTGGTATTGATTTGCCTGATCCAGTCGGCCATCTGACCTGCGGGCTCACGGCCTTGTCCGCCGATGCCCAGTAGCGCGTCAACACACAGGTCAAAGTCACCGCTGGGTGTGGTTGCGATGCTGATCCCGGCGTCTGCCAGCCGTTGGTATGCGGCAGCGCTGTCAGGCGGGGCTCTCTGCACATCACCCAGCCAGGTCACCACGGGCTGTTTGCCCCAGCGTTGCAGGTGAATGGCTGCCTCCAGGCCGTCGCCGCCGTTGTTCCCCGGGCCGCAGGCGACCCAGATGCGTTGGGCATGGGGTGCCATGGCCAGTGCCAGGCGCGCCACCGCCAGGCCGGCACGCTGCATCAGCGTGTGGGGCGGCAGATTTTTAGCGGCTGAGACTTCGATGAGCCGGGTCGGATCAACCCCGAACAACGGGTGGCGGGTGCCTGGGGTGATTTTTTGCACGGTTCAGAACTCGTAGCATTCGCCTTCCCTGGCCAGGCGGTACTGCGGGTCACCGGGCTGGCGCGGGTGCTCATGCAGCACGTGTTCAAACACCTTGTCCAGGGCATCGTCGCTGCGGGTGGGCTCATGGTGGGTACAAAACAGCATCTTGGCGCGGGCCTGTTTGGCGTAGGCAATGCTGGTGTGGAAGGTGCCGTGACCCCAGCCTTTTTTGGTCGGATATTCGGCCTGGGTGTACGAGCTGTCGGCAATCAACACATCCACCCCCGCCATGGCCTGCAGGATGTCTGCTGTTTTGGCGTCCACAAACGACTGGTATTCGGCGTACTCGGGGTCGTCGGGTTCGTAGATGTTGGGTGGCGGCTCGTGGTCACCGGTGAAGAAAACCGATTTGCCATTGGCTTCGATGCGGTAACCAAAGTCGATCACCGGGTGGTTCATCATGAACGGCGTGACGGTGGCCGAACCGATCTGAATGCTTTCGTTGGGCGTGAGGGTGACATATTCAATGCGCGCTTTCATCTCGGCCTCGCGCACGGGGAAATAGCTGTATTGAAGCTGTACCGACATCACTTGCTCCACACCCTTGCCCGACACTGGGTCGAACGCCCCATGCAGACGCAGAATGTTGCCAGGGATGAAGTTGGGGATAAAAAACGGCAGGCCCTGGATGTGGTCCCAGTGCGAATGGGTGATCAACACATTGGCGGTAACTGGCAACTCCCCCAGCAAGGACTGCGACAGCGGGAAGATGCCCGTGCCTGCGTCGAGGATGATGAGTTCGTTGTTGTCGGTGCGCACCTCGATGCAGGTGGTGTTGCCACCGTAACGCATGGTCGACGGTCCGGGCGAAGCAATGGACCCGCGAACACCCCAGAATTTGACTTTCATGATGCGCCTGTCATAACTTGGCAAACAATTTGGCGTCTTCGAACGCATCGTTCCACTGGTCCGATGAGGCAATGATCTCGTCAAGGGTGCCACCCATGCGTCGCTTTACCTGCTCGGGCAGTTGGTGAATGCGCGGATTGCCACCAAAGCCGAAACCCAACTGTTTGCTGATCTGGTTGGCCGTGAACACGCAGGCAAACAACCCCGTGTCGAGTTGGTCAGTGTCATACTGGTGGGCAATGGTGTTGATCAATTCCGGTGCAAAACGCCACTTCTCCACCAACATGGCACCCACCACAGCGTGATCCACGCCGACAATTTTTCGCAGGGCTTCATGAAGTGAGGAGCCATCAGAAGCACTGAGCACCAGCGCCTGGCGAAATTCTTGTGGCAGGAACTGGGCAAAAACCACTTTGCCAAAATCATGCAGCAGGCCAGCGATGAAACAGTCCATCGGGTCAGCGTCCCCCGTTTGTGTGGCCAGCTTTCTGGCGATGCCAGCCGTGGACAGTGAGTGCAGCAGGTATTGGTCCACATCAAAACCGGCGGCGTTGCGCTTGGGCATGATGCCGATGGCAGCAATGCTCAAGGCCAGGTTTTTGATGGTGTTGAAACCCAGATAAACCACCGCATGGTTGACCGATGTGATTTGCCTGGGCAAGCTGTAATAAGCCGAATTGACCACGCGCAAGATTTTGACGGTGATCACCGGGTCTTTGTCGATGACTTGCACGATGTCCTTGGGGGTGCAATTCACGTCCCGGGTGAGTTCCAGGATCTTTTCGACACTTTTTGGAAAAGCCGGCATCCCGTCAACCGCGTTGGCGAGTTTTTGGGAAAGATCCGGCGGGAGAATGGGCATGTTCTGGCGCTCTAGCATCGGTGTGGGGCCTTGTCCAGTTGGCGGGCCTGTCAAAGCAATAGTCTAGGGCATTTGAAGAGGGGCTCAGGCCCAACTGCGCAACGCCTGGCCCTGGATTCCAGCGGGCTAATGCTATACTCGATGGGCTTGAAAACAGGCGCCAGTCTCTGGTGTTGTGTCAAGTAAATCGCAAACCAGTTCATCAAGGTGTTGCTACAGCCAAGCGCGCAAAGCGAAAGGTTGGGCAAAACGAGCTGGATTTTAGACTTAACCTTTGGAGTTAAATATGGCAGTAACTATGCGCGACATGCTGGAAGCCGGCGTCCACTTTGGTCACCAAACCCGCTTCTGGAATCCCAAGATGGCCCCTTTCATTTTTGGCCATCGCAACAAAATCCACATTATCAACCTGGAAAAATCGCTCCCGATGTTCCAGGAGGCTGCCAAGTTTGTGCGCCAGATTTCCGCCAAGCGCGGTACCGTGCTGATGGTGGGTACCAAGCGTCAGGCGCGTGAAACCGTGGCTGCTGAAGCGCAGCGCGCTGGTGTGCCTTATGTTGACCAGCGCTGGTTGGGTGGTATGTTGACCAATTTCAAGACGGTCAAAACCTCCATCAAGCGCCTCAAGGACATGAAGACCCAGCAAGAAGCGGGTCTGGATGCCATGAGCAAAAAAGAGCAATTGATGTTTGCTCGTGAGTTGGAGAAGTTGGAAAAAGACATTGGCGGCATCCAGGATATGACTGTTTTGCCTGACGCAATCTTTGTGATTGACGTGGGCTACCACAAGATTGCCATTGCTGAAGCCAAGAAGCTGGGTATTCCGCTGGTGGCGGTGGTTGATTCCAACCACTCTCCCGAAGGTATTGACTACGTGATTCCGGGTAACGACGATTCCTCCAAGGCGGTCATGTTGTACGCCCGTGGTATTGCAGATGCGATCATTGAAGGCCGCTCCAATGCCATGGATGATGTCGTCAAGGCTGTGGCTTCTGACAATGCCGATGAATTTGTGGAAGTGGACGAGGCAGCTGCCTGAGTTTTCCATGACCCCAAGAAAGGGGGCTTTGGTGCCCCCTTTTTTTAACCCGATTTTTACCAACTGAACTGAATCCGGAGATACAAATGGCTGCAATTACCGCAAGCATGGTGGCTGAACTGCGTGGCAAGACCGATGCGCCGATGATGGAGTGCAAACGTGCCCTGACCGAAGCCGAAGGCGACATGGCCAAGGCGGAAGAAATTCTGCGTGTTCGCCTCGGTAGCAAGGCTGGCAAAGCCTCCAGCCGTGTGACCGCTGAGGGTGTGGTGACTTACGCTGTCGAAGATGGTGTGGGTGCCTTGCTTGAAGTCAACTGCGAAACCGACTTCGTCACCAAGAATGACAGTTTCCTCGCTTTGGCCAACGCAGCGGCATCGTTGATTGCCAAAAACAACCCGGCTGATCTGGCTGCTTTGGGTGCCTGTTCCTATGAGCAGGAAGGCTTTGGCCCGACACTGGAAGATGTCCGCAAAGGTCTGATCGGCAAGATCGGCGAGAATATGAGCTTCCGCCGTTTCAAACGTTTTGCCGATGGCAGCAAGCTCGCAGCCTATCTGCATGGCACCCGCATTGGTGTGGTGGTCGAGTTTGAAGGTGATGAAACCGCTGCCAAGGATGTGGCCATGCATGTGGCTGCCATGAAGCCGGTGGCGTTGTCCAGCGATGACGTGCCTGCTGAGCTGGTGGCGCGCGAGCGCTCGGTGGCGGCGGCCAAGGCGGCGGAAGATGCGGCCGTGGCAACCGCGGCTGGCAAGCCCGTGCAATCGGCTGAAATTGTGGCCAAGCGCATCGAAGGGGGTGTGCAGAAGTACCTCAAGGAAGTCTCTCTGTTCAATCAGCCTTTTGTCAAAAATGACAAGCAAAGCGTCGAGCAGATGCTCAAAGCGGCTGCCACCACCGTGAAATCTTTCACGCTGTATGTGGTGGGTGAAGGCATTGAGAAGAAGGTGGACGACTTTGCTGCTGAAGTGGCTGCGCAAGTCGCTGCTGCCCAGCAAGCGGGTTAATCCAAAGCTTTTAAGTAACATGGGGGCTTCAGGCTCCGTTGACAAATTTTTCGGGAAAACCTATGACCACTGCCAAACCAGCCTACAAACGCATCCTGCTCAAGCTGTCGGGCGAGGCGTTGATGGGGGATGATCAGTTTGGCATCAACCGAAACACCATCGTCCGGATGGTGGATGAAATTGTTGAAGTCACCCGATTGGGTGTCGAGGTGGCTGTGGTGATTGGCGGCGGCAACATTTTTCGGGGAGTGGCGGGTGGATCGGTCGGTATGGATCGCGCCACCGCCGACTACATGGGGATGTTGGCTACGGTGATGAACTCGTTGGCTCTGGGCGACACCATGAACAAAGCCGGCTTGACGGCACGTGTCATGTCGGCCATTGCCATCGAGCAGGTTGTTGAGCCCTATGTCCGACCCAAAGCGCTGCAATATCTGGAAGAGGGCAAGGTGGTGATTTTTGCTGCGGGTACCGGCAACCCGTTTTTCACCACCGACACTGCGGCGGCGCTGCGCGGGGCTGAAATTGGTGCCGAAATCGTGCTCAAGGCCACCAAGGTAGATGGTGTCTATACCGCTGACCCGAAAATAGACCCGACTGCAACGCGCTACAGCCAGATATCTTTTGATAATGCGATTTCGCAAAATCTGGGCATCATGGATGCCACGGCTTTTGCGCTGTGCCGGGACCAGAAGCTGCCGATCAAGGTGTTCTCGATTTTCAAACACGGCGCGCTCAAACGGGTGGTTCTCGGCGAAGATGAAGGAACGCTGGTGTACGCCTGAGCGAGCGACAGGTTTTCGCTGAATTCATGACTGTGGAGTGAGGAGTAGAAAATGCCAATTGCAGATGTCAAGCGGACGGCTGAGACCAAGATGGACCAGTCCATCGCCGCCTTTCAACACAATCTGACCAAAATTCGCACCGGCCGGGCCAATCCGGCCATTTTGGACACGGTGCATGTTGACTATTACGGCGCTATGGTGCCGATCAGCCAGGTGGCCAACGTGTCGCTGATTGATTCCCGGACCGTGAGCGTGCAACCGTGGGAAAAGGGTCTGGGCGCCAAGATCGAAAAAGCCATTCGCGACAGCGATCTGGGGTTGAACCCATCGTCCATGGGTGATTTGATTCGTGTACCCATGCCCGCCATGTCGGAAGAGCGTCGCAAGGAACTCACCAAAGTGGTGCGTGGTGAGGGTGAAACGGCCAAAATTGCGGTGCGCAACCTGCGCCGTGACGCCAACGAAGCCGTCAAGAAGCTGGTGAAAGACAAACTGGCCTCCGAAGACGAGCAAAAGCGTTGCGAGGCCGAGATTCAAAAGGTGACCGACAAGCACATTGTGGTCATTGATCAGATGGTGGCCAGCAAAGAGCAAGACATCATGGCGGTCTGACCGGCCATGGCCTACGACCAGGTTCCCCACCACATTGCCATCGTGATGGATGGCAACGGGCGGTGGGCGAACAAGCGGTATTTGCCACGTATCGCGGGGCATCGGCAAGGTGTTGAGTCGCTCAAGCGGTGTGCCAAGGCGTGTGATGCCCGCGGCGTCCGCGTGTTGACGGTGTTTGCGTTTTCTTCAGAAAACTGGAAACGTCCCACGGAAGAAGTGTCGAGCCTGATGGATTTGTTTGCCATGGCGCTGACGCGCGAAGTCAAGCAACTCAAAGAAGACGGTGTGCAATTGCGCTTTGTCGGTGATCGCCGTGGCTTGTCGCCGAGGGTGTTGCGCAGCATGGAAGAGGGCGAAGCCGCCACCGCCGGCAACACCCGTCTGGTTCTCAATGCGTGCTTCAATTACGGCGGGCGCTGGGATATCGCGCAAGCTGCCCAGAAACTCGCTGACCAAGGCCTGCCCATCACCGAGGTGAATCTGAACCGTGCCATGTCGATGGCGCATGTGGCTGACCCTGATCTGGTGATCCGCACCGGCGGGGAGCATCGTTTGAGCAATTTTCTGCTCTGGCAAACGGCCTACTCAGAGTTTTTCTTTACCGATGTGTTGTGGCCGGATTTTGATGAGGCGGCGCTGGATCAGGCGATTGCTTCGTTTGCCCAACGTGAGCGGCGTTTTGGCATGACCTCCGATCAGCTGGATGGCGAGCCCACTTCGGCTGATGCCGTCTAGCCTGTCATGCTCAAACAACGGGTCTTGACCGCGCTGGTGCTGCTGATGGTGCTGTTGCCAGCACTGTTTTACGTTCATCCCGAACCCTTCTTCGTCGTCGCTGGTCTGTTCATTGCCGCAGCTGGCTGGGAGTGGGCGCGCATGAACGGGCTCAAGGGAGCGGCATCCCTGGCCGCTGGCGGGCTGTGTGTGGCGGCCTGCGCCTGGATGTGGTGGTCTGGCTTGTTGGCTGAGACCTTGCCACGCCTTTGGTTGCTGACGGGTTTGGTGTGGGTGCTGGCCGGGGCTTGGATCCTCAGGGCAGGTGTTCCGGCCTGGGCGCAGGTGGCCGTGTCGGTTCGGCTCGGTCTGGGACTGGCGGCTTTGTGTCTGACCTGGCTGGCGGTAGCGCAAGCCAGGTTGTTGGGCACCAACTTTTTGCTCTCGGTGCTGGCGCTGGTCTGGATGGCCGATATCGGTGCCTATTTTGCCGGCCGTGCGCTGGGCGGGCGTTTCACTCGCAGCAAGTTGGCTGCGTCCATCAGTCCTGGCAAAAGCTGGGAGGGTGTCTGGGGTGGCATGCTCGGTGTCGTTCTGATGGCAATGGTGTGGCGTTTTGCGGATGCGGCCAGCGGCGCTGCCGTGCCCAGTTTCTACACCCTGCTTGGCACCAAAGGCCTGAGCTTCATGGTGATGGCGGTGGTGTTCATGGCGGCGATGAGCGTGGTGGGTGACTTGGTGGAATCACTGGTCAAACGCAGTGCTGGCGTGAAAGACAGCAGCGCCTTGCTGCCTGGGCATGGCGGTGTGCTGGACCGGGTGGACGCGCTGCTGCCAACCTTGCCGCTGGCGATGATGTTGATATCTTTTTGAGAACCTTCATGACGGAAAAATCTGCTCTGAAAAAGCAACGGGTGGCGATTCTGGGTTCAACCGGCTCGATTGGTGTCAGCACGCTTGACGTCATCGCGTTGCACCCCGATCGCTTTGAGGTGTTTGCGCTCAGTGCGTCGACGCAAGTGGACAAGATGCTGGCGCAGTGTGTGCAGTTCAAGCCCCGTTTTGCCGTCATGGCCAGTGTTGAGCATGGTCGCGCCCTGGCCCAAAAATGTCGGGAAAACAGCCTGTCGACCCAGGTGCTGTCGGGTCCAAAAGCCATTGAAGAAATCGCTGCGCATGACCAGGTGGATACCGTCATGGCCGCCATCGTCGGCGCGGCGGGGCTGGCGTCTTGTCTGGCAGCGGCCCGTGCTGGCAAACGTTTGCTGTTGGCCAACAAGGAAGCGTTGGTGGTGGGGGGAGATTATTTCCTGCAGGCCGTGCAGCAGGGCGGCGCCAAGTTGCTGCCGATCGACAGTGAACACTCGGCTGTGTTCCAGTCGCTGCCGGATGATGCCGACACCTGGGCTGCGCAGATTCATAAGATCATTCTGACCGCCTCCGGCGGCCCGTTTCGCCGCCACGACCCGGCCGGATTTGCGGCGATCACCCCTGAACAAGCGTGCGCCCACCCCAACTGGGTGATGGGCCGCAAGATCTCGGTGGATTCCGCCACCATGATGAACAAAGCGTTGGAAGTGATCGAGGCACGCTACCTGTTTGGCGTGTTGCCCGCGCAGATCGACGTGGTGATTCACCCCCAGAGCGTGATCCATTCGATGGTGCAATACCGTGACCACTCGGTCATTGCCCAGCTCGGCACCCCCGATATGAAGGTGCCGATCGCCTACGGGCTGTCGTGGCCGGACCGTGTGACCTCGGGCGCCACCGCACTCGATTTCAGCCGGATGGCGGACATGACTTTTGAGTCCATCAACGCGCACGGCCACGCAGAGCGCTTCCCTGGGTTGAAACTGGCCTGGTCGGTGCTGGATGCCGCGCCTGGCAGCACCGCGATCCTGAACGCTGCCAACGAGGTGGCCGTGGCCGCGTTTTTGGCCGGACGGATTCGGTTTGACCAGATCCATGGTGTCAACCTGGACACCTTGGCTGCCATCAGTCCCACGCCACCGGGTTCGCTGGAGGATTTGCTGGCGCTGGATGCCCAGTCACGCCGTGCTGCTGAAAACGTCGCGCAGCGCCTTGGCCGTTGACCGTGCACTGACCACCTTCGCATGCTGACACTGCCTGCTTTCATTGTTGCCATTGCGCTGCTGATTGCCATCCATGAGTACGGTCACTACCGCATGGCGGTGGCTTGTGGCGTCAAGGTGCTGCGTTTTTCGATTGGTTTTGGCAAGCCGCTGTGGCGTTGGCAGGCCAACCCGTCGTCCACCGAATTTGTGCTGGCGCTGATTCCGCTGGGCGGTTTTGTCAAGATGCTGGATGAACGTGAAGCGCCAGTGGCGCCTGACGAGCGGCATTTGGCTTTCAACACCCAGCCTTTGAGTCGTCGTGCGGCGATTGTGTTGGCAGGTCCCATGGCCAATCTGCTGCTGGCGGTGTTCCTTTATGCCGGTGTGAGCTGGATCGGCGTTGAGCAGCCCGAGGCCATTTTGAGCCCGCCGCCGATGGGATCACTGGCCAGCACGGCGGGTGTCCAGGGGGGTGAACGGGTTGTCCAGGCCGGCGCGGCCGACGCTGAATTGTCAGATGTCAACTCGTTTGAGGACCTGCGTTGGGCCTTGACCCAAGGCGCGATCAACCGGGAGGATGTGCGTCTGATCCTTGCGGGGCCATCCGGTTCTGCAGAGCATGAGGTGCTGTTGCCGCTGTCCACGCTGGAATCCAGTCAGGTGGATGCCGACTTGTTTGCCCGCATGGGCATCACCGGCCCGCTGACGCGCCCCACCATTGGCCAGACGGAGGCCGACGGTGCTGCCGCCCTGGCGGGGTTGCTGGAGGGCGATGAAGTGCAGTCGATTGACGGCAAGCCGGTGCTGGATGGCCAGGAACTGCGCCGTGTCATCCGTGCCTCGGGCGCCAACGGCCAGGCCCAGGCGCAGCGCTGGAAAATCCTTCGCCAGGGGCAACTGCTCGAGTTCACGCTGACGCCCAAAATTGTGACGGACGGCGACACAACCGTGGGGCGCATTGGCGCGTTTGTTGGCTCCAGGCCGACTTTTGTGACGGTGCAATACGGTCCCTTTGAAGGCCTCTCGCGCGGTGTGGCGCAAACGTGGGATGTCTCGGTCTTGACGCTCACCATGATGGGCAAGATGCTGGTGGGCGAAGCGTCCCTGAAGAACATCAGCGGTCCGCTCACCATTGCCGACTTTGCCGGCAAATCGGCGGGCATGGGGGTGGTTCAATACCTGGTGTTTCTGGCCTTGGTGAGTGTCAGTCTGGGGGTGCTGAACCTGTTGCCGCTGCCGGTTTTGGACGGCGGACACCTGATGTATTATCTTTGGGAGGCTGTGACAGGTAAGCCCGTGTCTGATCTCTGGATGGAACGGCTGCAGCGCGGGGGTATCGCCTTGTTGGTCGCCATGATGTCCATCGCGTTTTACAACGATATCGCCCGCCTCCTCAGTTAACTGTGGTTGTGCCACTTTGCACAACGTTCAATTTTTCATTTTCATCATGCAATTCAATCGTTTTCGCCTCAACGCCCTGTCTGCGGTGGCTGCTTTGGTATTGGCCGCACCTGCCGCTTGGGCGGTGGACCCCTTCACCGTGCGTGACATCCGTATCGAAGGCCTGCAGCGTGTGGAGCCGGGCACGGTGTTTGTCTCGATGCCAGTTCAGGTGGGTGACACCTACAACGACGACAAGGGCTCGGCCGCCATCCGCGCGCTGTTTGCCTTGGGCTTGTTCAAGGACGTGCGTATCGAGGTGAATGGCGATGTGCTGGTGGTGGTGGTCGAAGAACGCCCCACGGTGGCCAATGTCGAATTTGTCGGCACCAAGGAATTTGACAAGGACGTGCTGGTCAAATCCCTGCGCGATGTCGGGCTGGCAAATGGCCGCCCGTTTGACAAGGCGCAGTTGGACCGCGCCGAGCAGGAACTCAAACGCCAGTACATCAACCGCAGCCTGTACGCCGCGCAAGTTGTCACCACCGTCACACCGATCGAGCGCAACCGCGTCAACCTGACCTTTACCGTGACAGAAGGTGAGCCCGCCAAGATCAGTGAGATCCGCATTGTGGGTAACAAGGTGTTCAGCGAATCCACGCTGCGTGGCCTGTTTGACCTGGACACCGGTGGCTGGATGAGCTGGTACACCAAGTCCAACCGTTATTCGCGCGCCAAGCTCAATGCGGACATTGAAACCCTGCGCTCGTATTACCTGACCCGGGGTTACCTGGAGTTCAAGGTGGACTCCACCCAGGTGGCGATTGACCCGAACAAGACCGACATCGGCATCACCATCAACATCACCGAAGGTGAGCGGTTTGTGGTCAGCGGCATCAAGCTGGCGGGCAATTATTTGGGTAAGGACGATGAATTCAAGACGCTCGTCTCCATTCGCCCCGGCCAGGCCTACAACGCTGACGAAGTCGCCAAGACCAGCAAAGCCTTCACCGACTACTTTGGCAACTTCGGTTACGCCTTTGCCCGCGTGGAAGCCGTGCCCGAGATTGACCGGGTCAACAACCTGGTGGCGTTGACGCTGCAGGCCACCCCCTCGCGCCGGGCCTATGTGCGCAAGATCAACGTGGCGGGCAACACCCGCACGCGCGACGTGGTGGTGCGCCGGGAGTTCCGGCAATTGGAGTCGTCCTGGTATGACGGCGACAAGATCCGCCGCTCACGCGACCGTGTCGACCGGCTGGGCTACTTTGGTGATGTAGCGGTGGAAACCCAGGAGGTCGCTGGCGCCCCGGATCAGGTGGACCTGACGCTCAATGTCACCGAAAAACCCACCGGCAGCTTGAGTCTGGGTGCCGGGTTCTCCAGTGGCGACGGCTTGGGTCTGTCATTTGGTTTGAAGCAGGAAAACGCCTTTGGCTCGGGGAATTCGCTGGGCATTCAGATCAACACCAGCAAGATCAACCGGGTGGTAGTGCTGAGCACCACCGACCCGTACTTCACCGAAGACGGTGTCTCTCGCACCATCGACGTCTATCACAAGACCAGCAGCCCGTACGAAGATCAGGACTACTACAAGCTGATCACCTCGGGCGGAGCCCTGCGCTTCGGGGTGCCGTTCACTGAAATCGACACGGTGTTTTTTGGTGCGGGTATTGAGCAAACCACCATCGAAGAAGGCACCTTGCTGCCCCAGTCGTACAAAGATCACATCACTGAATACGGCAAAACCAGCTCTGCCATCCCGTTCACGGCTGGTTGGGCACGCGACAACCGTGACAGCGCGCTGGCACCCACCAGCGGGCGGTATCAGCGGGCCAACGCCGAGTGGTCGTTTGCCGGTGATGCGCGGTATTTGCGCGGCACTTACCAGTTCCAGCAATATATTCCGCTGAGCAAGCAATACACCGCCGCCTTCAATGCGGAGGTTGGTTGGGGCAAATCCATGGGTGACAAGGCTTACCCGGTGTTCAAAAACTTTTATGGGGGTGGTCTGGGTTCGGTGCGGGGCTTTGAGCAAGGCACCCTGGGGCCACGAGATATCACCGACACCGCCATCGGCGGCAACCGCAAAGTCAACGTCAATATGGAAATATTGACGCCTTTCCCTGGCGCGGGTAACGACCGCTCCTTGCGCATGTATGGTTTTGTCGATGCCGGCATGGTCGGTGGGGACGACGATGGTCTGGCCATCAACGCCAATGCCAGCGCCCTTCGGGCCTCTGCCGGTGTCGGTATCAGCTGGATTTCGCCGGTCGGACCACTGCGCCTGGCGATTGCCAAGCCGTTGAAGAAGTATGACGGCGATAAAATCCAGACCATGCAATTTCAAATCGGGACGAGTTTCTAATGAATCACTTTGTACGTCGCTTGGCCGTTGTGTTGACGGCTGGTTTCTTGTGTCTGTCGGTACAGGCGCAAGACATCAAGATTGGTTTTGTCAGCACGGATCGCGTGCTCAAAGAGGCGGCAGCCGCCAAGGCCGCCCAGACCAAGCTGGAGCAGGAGTTTTCCAAGCGTGAGAAGGATCTCACCGAGATGGGTGCCGGCATCAAGTCTGCGGCGGACAATTTCGAGCGTGACGCGCCCACGTTGCCCGAAGCCCAACGCGTCACGCGGCAGAAGCAGTTGTTGGATCAGGATCGTGACTTTCAGCGCAAGCGTCGCGAGTTCCAGGAAGACCTGAACGCCCGCAAAAATGAAGAGTTGCAGCAGGTGATCCAGCGCGCCAACAAGGCCATCAAGGACATTGCCGTGGCCGAAAAATACGACATCATTTTTCAGGACGCGGTGTACGTGAATCCCAAGCACGACATGACCGACAAGGTCATCAAGGCACTGAACGTGCCAGCCGCCAAGTAATTCACCGACAGGGTAGCTGCGGGTGGTTTTGCGCGTAGGAGCCCTCGTTGCCTCGCTGGGCGGTGCACTTTGGGGTGATGCCGAGCGGGTGATTGAGGGGCTGGCTTCTCTGGAAGCGGCCCAGCCACAACACTTGAGTTTCCTGAGTCATCCCAAGTACCAGCCGCAGTTGGCGGCCTCCAAGGCGGGGTGTGTCATCGTCAGCCCGCACATGCAGGCCGTGGCGCAGGCGCGCGGTGACTGCATCGTGACGGACAACCCTTATTTGTACTTTGCCCGTGCCACCCAGCTCTGGAAAAAAACCCTGCCTCAGCGCACCACAGCCTTGATTCACCCCTCTGCCGTGGTGGACCCGCAGGCCATTGTTCACCCGAGCGCCCGAATAGGTGCACTGTGTGTGGTGGAGGCGGGCGCGCAGATTGGTGCGGACACGGTCCTCAAGTCCCGTGTCACCGTCAGCGAAAACTGTCGCATCGGCGAACGCTGCCTGTTGCACCCCGGCGTGGTGATTGGGGCCGACGGCTTTGGTTTTGCGCCCGACAACGGCACCTGGGTCAAGATCGAGCAACTCGGCAACGTGTGCATCGGCAACGATGTCGAGATTGGTGCCAACACCTGCATTGACCGCGGTGCGCTTGCTGATACGGTGATTGAAGACGGCGTCAAGCTCGACAACCTGATCCAGATCGGCCACAACGTGTTTGTGGGTGCCCACACTGCCATGGCCGGCTGCGCGGGCGTGGCGGGCAGTGCACACATTGGTGCGCACTGCACCGTGGGCGGCGGCGCGGTGGTGTTGGGGCATTTGACGCTGGCAGACGGCGTCAACATCTCGGCTGCCTCGGTCGCCACGCGCTCCATCCAGAAGCCCGGTCATTACACCGGCATGTTTCCGATTGACGACAACGCGGTCTGGGAAAAAAATGCGGCTTCCGTCAAACAGCTGGCCAGCCTGCGCGAGCGCATTCGCGCGCTGGAAGCCCAGGTGAAACAGCTGACACCCCCCACATCTTCCAATTAAAAATAAGGTCAAGTTCATGGATATTCATCAAATTCTCAAGCAGTTGCCGCACCGTTACCCGTTTTTGCTGGTGGACCGTGTGCTGGAGATTGACAAGGGCAAATCCATCCGCGCGCTGAAAAATGTGACCATCAACGAGCCGTTTTTTACCGGCCATTTCCCGCACCGCCCGGTCATGCCGGGTGTGTTGATGCTGGAAGCGCTGGCGCAAGCAGCCGCCTTGCTGGCTTTTGACGCGCTGGATTCGTCACCTACCGATGACATGGTGTATTACTTTGCCGGTATCGACGGCGCACGTTTTAAACAACCGGTGGAGCCAGGTGACCAGCTCATCTTGCATGTGGAGCTGCTGCGCATGAAAGCAGGTATTTTCAAGTTCAAGGCGCGTGCTGAGGTGGACGGCAACCTGGCCGTGGAGGCCGAACTCACTTGCGCGATGCGCAAAATTGCCTGAGGTCAACATCGTGAGCGCCATCCACGCCACTGCCATCGTTGACCCCGCCGCCGAGCTGGACAGCTCGGTCACAGTCGGACCTTACAGTGTGATTGGGCCGCACGTCAAGATTGGTGCGGGCACCACCATCGGCCCGCACGTGGTCATTGAAGGGCACACGACGATTGGTCAGGATAACCGCATCTTCCAGTTCTCGTCACTCGGTGCCATTCCGCAGGACAAAAAATACGACGGGGAGCCCTGTGAACTGGTCATCGGCAACCGCAACACCATCCGTGAGTTTTGCACTTTTAACATCGGTTCGCCCGGCGATGTGGGTGTGACCCGCGTCGGTGATGACAACTGGCTGATGGCTTATGTGCACCTGGCCCACGATTGCCAGGTGGGCAACCACACGATTTTTGCCAACAATACCCAGTTGGCCGGTCATGTGCATGTGGGTGACTGGGCCATTTTTGGCGGATTTACCGTGGTGCACCAGTTTGTGCGCATTGGCGCCCACAGCATGACGGCCATGTGCACGCTGCTGTTTGCCGACTTGCCGCCGTTTGTGATGTGCCAGGGGCAACCTGCGGCAGCGCGTTCGATGAACTTTGAAGGTCTGCGCCGCCGGGGTTTCTCTGCGGAACGTATTTCGGCGGTCAAGGCCATGCACAAGGCCTTGTACCGTGATGACCTGACCTTGCAGCTGGCCATGGAGCGCATTGCCACTTTGAGTGAAAGTCACCCTGAGTCCTTGTCAGACGTGCAAATGATGCTCTCGTTTCTGGAGCAAACATCACCTCAGCGTGGCATTGTCCGCTGATGTTTCAGGCATGCTGGTTTGATGCGGGTATTTGCACTTTGAACCCGCAAGGCAGGGACTCTGGGCGGCTTCCTCATGCTGGGGTACCAGAAAACGCAGTTTCGGCGCAGCCAAATCGTCAGCCGCCCAGAGTCCTTACCTCGCTAGACGTATGTTGAAAGCAGAAAAAGCGCTCAACGCTGCGCTGGTTGCCGGTGAAACCTCTGGCGACCTGCTGGCGGGGTTGCTGCTCGACGGCATGAAACAGCGCTGGCCTGATTTGAGGAGTTTTGGCATTGGCGGGCCACAGATGGCCCAGCGCGGGTTTAAGGCTTGGTGGCCACACGACAAACTCTCGGTGCATGGTTTTGGCTGGGAGGTGTTGCGCCGTTACCGCGAGATTGTCGGCATCCGCAGCCAGCTCAAAGGCCGCTTGCTGGCTGATAAGCCTGACCTGTTCATTGGCGTGGACGCGCCGGATTTCAATCTGGATCTGGAAGCGGCTCTGCGCGCACAAGGCATCAAAACCGTGCATTTTGTCTGCCCCTCGGTCTGGGCTTGGCGACCCGAGCGGCTGGAAAAAATCAAGCGCAGCGTGGACCATGTGTTGTGCATCTTCCCATTTGAGCCTGAACTGCTGGCCCGGCACGGCATTGCCGCCACCTACGTTGGCCACCCGCTGGCCAATGTGATCCCGATGGTGCCAGACCGGGCCAAGGCCCGTGCCAAACTGGGTTTGGCACCAGATCAACCCGTGGTGGCCATCCTGCCGGGCAGCCGCGAGTCCGAAGTACGGCATTTGGTTCACGTGTTTTTTCAGGCCGCAGCGCTTATCCGCCAGGGGCAACCAGCCACGCAATTCATCGTGCCGGCCGTACCGGCGCTGCGCCAGAAAATTGAGGCGGCTGCAGCGGCCAGCGGGGTCGGTGCAGCATTGCGTGTGGTGGATGGCCAGTCACACACCGTGCTGTCTGCCTGTGATGTCACGCTCATCGCCAGCGGCACCGCCACGCTGGAGGCTGCCCTGTTCAAGCGACCGATGGTGATTGCTTACCGCATGGGTTCGCTGTCGTGGCAGATCATGCGGCGCAAAAAGCTGCAACCGTGGGTGGGACTGCCCAACATTTTGTGCCGCGACTTTGTGGTGCCCGAGTTGTTGCAGGACGCAGCCACGCCGCAGGCGCTGGCCAAAGAAGTGCTGGCCTGGCTGGACGCCCGGACGCAAGATCCGGCGAAAATGCAGCGCCTTGAACAACGTTTTTCCGCGCTGCATGCCGAGTTGCAGCGCGACACCCCGACCCTTGCCGCCCATGCCATCGCGACCGTCCTCGAAGCCTGAACCCCATGTGGTGAACAAAGCGCCGAAAGCGCGCCGCGCCAACCAGGCCGGCTTGCAGCAAGTGGCGTTGCAGTGGGGGGTCAACGGCCTCGTCGCTGGCGTGGACGAGGCAGGCCGCGGCCCGCTGGCCGGACCGGTGGTGGCTGCGGCGGTGATTCTGGACGACCTGCACCCGATCAAAGGGCTGGCGGACTCCAAGCAGCTCACCGCCAAACGCCGCGAACTGCTGTTTGACGAAATTCGTGCCAAGGCGCTGTGTTTTGCGGTGGCCCAGGCCAGCGTGGAAGAGATCGACCAGCTCAATATTTTGCAAGCCACGTTGCTGGCCATGCGCCGCGCCGTACACGGTTTGCGGCTGGCGCCCAAGCTGGTGCTGGTCGATGGCAACCGCCTGCCGGTGTTGCCGATGCGCTGCGAGGCCATCGTCAAGGGCGACTCGCTGGTTGCCGCCATTTCTGCAGCCTCCATCCTGGCCAAGGTCACCCGAGACCGTTGGTGTGATGAGGTGGATGCCCGCTATCCGGCTTATGGTTTTGCCCGTCACAAGGGTTATGGCACCGCGCAACATCTGTCGGCGTTGCAATCCGAGGGCGCCAGCCCCTTGCACCGTCAGACGTTTGCACCGGTGCGCGCTGTTTTGAAGCGCGATGCGGGTACCGCGGTGGCGGGTCTGGCGCAAGTGGTCACACACAGCACACTTTTGACTGCCAATGCAGGCATGGCGGAGCTACTGTGAGAGCCCCCCTGCATGATGGCGTCGTGATCACCTCGCGCGACAACCCCTTGCTCAAGGAGCTCAAGCGCCTGGCCCACGGTAGCACTGATTACCGCAAGCAGGGTCGTTTCTGGGCGGAAGGTGACCACTTGGTGCGCGCTGCAGCGGTGCGTCACGTGCGCCCAACCCTGGGCATTTTTTCAGAGTCCTTTTGGCCTGTCGCCGAGGCGCAATATGGGTCGCTAGCTACCAAAAATATCGTGATGGCAGACCCGCTGTATGACAGCATCAGCGCCCTGGAGTCACCCGCACGCATGGGGTTTGTGTTTGATCTGCCGACCAGCCCGGCGCTGCAAGCCCAAGCGGCCACAGTGATTCTGGATCGTGTGCAAGATGCGGGCAATGTGGGTGCCATTTTGCGCAGCGCCTCGGCGTTTGGTTTCAAGCAGGTGGTGGCTCTCAAAGGCACGGCGGCGCTGTGGGCGCCGAAGGTCTTGCGTGCAGGGATGGGGGCGCACTGGGGCCTGCAACTGTTGGAGGGCGAAGACCTGGCGGTGCTGGATCAGCTCACCCTGCCGTTGCTGGTGACCAGCTCACACCAAGGTCATTTTTTGCACCAAATGCTACAAAAGCAAGAGCTACCTATGCCGTGTATTTGGGCGCTGGGTCATGAAGGGCAGGGCGTGTGCAGCGCCTTGCAGGCGCGCGCCACCCACCATGTACGCATCGCCCAGCCAGGAGGAGAAGAGTCGTTGAATGTGGCCACCGCGGCGGCCATTTGCCTGCACGCCAGCGCCACAGCCAACCTCGGGTAACCTGACGCGGAGCTCGGGCGAGCGGGCCTGCTACGGCCTCAAAACGGGGTGCGTCGGCTATAATTTGGGGCTTTTTTGCATCCGCGTACGCTCTGCGCACAAGCCCCATCCCCACATAAAAAGCAAGCCAGGAGGCCCACTCCTGCGTGTGCATGGGCGTACCCGCAACTATTTCGGAGAACCCAGTGCTTTTGTCTCTCAAGGGAAACACCCCACCCGCCATCCTGGCGCTCGCAGACGGCACGGTCTATATCGGTCATTCCATTGGTGCCACCGGCTCGACGGTGGGCGAGGTGGTGTTCAACACCGCCATGACCGGCTACCAGGAAATCCTGACCGACCCCAGCTACTGCCAGCAAATCGTCACGCTGACTTACCCCCACATCGGCAATTACGGTGTCAACCCGCAAGATGTGGAGGCCGACAAGGTTCACGCCGCCGGCCTGATCATCAAGGATTTGCCACTGCTGGCGTCCAACTTCCGCGCCACCCAGACGCTCAGCGAGTACCTGGTGAGTGAGGGTACGGTGGCCATTGCCAATATCGACACCCGCCAGCTCACCCGCCAGTTGCGCACCCAGGGCGCCCAAAACGGCTGCATCCTGGCGCTGGCTGCCGGTGAGGCCGTCACACCCACGGCCATCAACAAAGCCGTGGCGCTGGCCAAAGCCGCACCCAGCATGGCCGGAACCGACCTGGCCAAAGTGGTGTCCAGCCCGACTGCTTACGCCTGGACCCAAACCGAGTGGGAGTTGTTCAACCCGGCGCTGGACAACGCGCCCGGTTATGGTGAACAGACCACACCGCGTTTTCACGTGGTGGCCTACGACTTTGGCGTCAAGAAAAACATCCTGCGCATGTTGGCCCAGCGCGGCTGCAAGGTCACCGTGGTGCCCGCGCAAACCTCCGCGGCCGACGTGCTCAAACACCAGCCGGACGGCATCTTTTTGAGCAACGGCCCCGGCGACCCGCAGCCTTGTGACTACGCCATTGCCGCGGCGGCTGAGCTGATTGAGACCGGTATCCCCACCTTTGGCATCTGCCTGGGGCACCAGATCATGGCGCTGGCCAGTGGCGCCAAAACCTTCAAGATGAAGTTTGGCCACCACGGTGCCAACCACCCCGTCAAAGACCTCGACAGTGGCCGCGTCAGCATCACCAGCCAGAACCACGGTTTTGCGGTGGACGAAAAAACCCTGCCCGCCAACCTGCGTGCCACCCACGTGAGCCTGTTTGATGGCACCTTGCAAGGCCTGGCCCGCACCGACAAACCCGCGTTCTGTTTCCAGGGCCACCCGGAAGCCTCGCCCGGCCCGCATGACATCGGTTACCTGTTTGACCGCTTCATCGCGTCCATGGAGGCGCGCGCGTGAGTTTTTACGGCGTCACCGACCTCTGGACGTACGTGATTGGCGCGTTTGGCATCATTTTGCTGCCCGGGCCCAATTCCATGTATGTGCTGTCGGTGGCGACCACGCGCGGTGTCCAGGCCGGTTTTCAGGGGGCGTTTGGTGTGTTCGTCGGTGATACCGTGCTGCTGATCCTGACCGCTTTGGGCGCGGCCGGTTTGTTGCACACTTACCCGGCCATGTTTTTGGTGGTCAAGGTGGTGGGTGCGGCTTACCTGGGCTGGATTGGTTTGCAATTGCTGCGCGGCGCCTGGTCGGCCTGGCGCGCTGCGGCTGCCACCGAGGTCACTTCGGCGGCGCGTTCACCCGAGCAGGCCAGCCAGGACCGCGCCTCGATGCGCCACCCGTTTCAGCGTGCGCTGGTGATCAGTCTGCTCAACCCGAAGGCGATTTTGTTTTTGCTGTCGTTCTTCGTGCAGTTCATCGACCCCGGTTACGCCCACCCCGAGCTGCCGTTTTTGATCCTCAGCGTGATCCTGATGTTTTTCAGCGCCTTGTATTTGTCCGCGCTGATTCTGGCGGGTGCCCGCCTGGCGCAAGGGTTTGCCCGGCGCAGGCGGCTCTCGGCCAGCCTGTCGGGCGGGGTCGGGGCTTTGTTTCTCTGGTTTGGTGGCAAGCTGGCCACCGCAAATTTGAATTGATTTTGATAGCGCTTGGCGCCCTTTTTATAAGGGCTGCAGGCCAACTAGGTACTGAAAATGGCAAAAAGAAACGATCTCAAGAGCATCCTCATCATCGGTGCGGGTCCGATCATCATCGGCCAGGCCTGCGAGTTTGACTACTCCGGCGTGCAAGCCTGCAAGGCGCTGCGCGAAGAAGGCTACAAGGTCATCCTGATCAACAGCAACCCGGCCACCATCATGACCGACCCGGCCACAGCCGATGTGACCTACATCGAGCCAATCACCTGGCAGACGGTCGAGAAAATTATCGCCAAAGAGCGCCCGGACGCGATCCTGCCCACCATGGGTGGCCAGACCGCGCTGAACTGCGCACTGGACCTGTGGCACAACGGCGTGCTCGATAAATACACCGGTGCCGCCACCGGCAAACCGGTCGAGCTGATTGGCGCCACACCCGAAGCCATTGATAAGGCCGAAGACCGTCTGAAGTTCAAAGACGCGATGACCAAGATTGGTTTGGGTTCGGCCCGCTCCGGCATCGCCCACAGCATGGCCGAGGCCTGGGATGTGCAGCGAACCGTCGGGTTCCCCACCGTGATCCGTCCCAGCTTCACACTCGGCGGCACCGGTGGCGGCATTGCCTACAACCCCGAAGAATTTGAAGTTATCTGCAAACGTGGCCTGGAAGCCTCGCCCACCAACGAACTGCTGATTGAAGAATCCCTGCTTGGCTGGAAAGAGTACGAGATGGAAGTGGTGCGCGACAAGGCGGACAACTGCATCATCGTCTGCTCGATTGAAAATCTGGACCCGATGGGCGTGCATACCGGCGACTCGATCACCGTGGCCCCGGCGCAGACGCTGACCGACAAGGAATACCAGATCCTGCGTAACGCGTCGCTCGCGGTGCTGCGTGAGATTGGTGTGGACACCGGTGGCTCCAACGTGCAGTTCTCGATCAACCCGAAAGACGGCCGTATGGTGGTCATCGAGATGAACCCGCGCGTGAGCCGTTCCTCGGCTTTGGCTTCCAAAGCCACGGGTTTCCCGATCGCCAAGGTGGCGGCAAAGTTGGCGGTGGGTTACACACTGGATGAGTTGCGCAACGAGATCACAGGTGGTGCCACACCGGCGTCGTTTGAGCCGTCAATTGACTATGTGGTCACCAAGATCCCGCGTTTCGCCTTTGAGAAATTCCCCGCTGCCGACAGCCGCCTGACAACGCAGATGAAGTCAGTGGGTGAGGTGATGGCCATGGGCCGCACCTTCCAGGAATCGTTCCAGAAAGCCCTGCGTGGCCTGGAAGTCGGTGTGGACGGCATGAATGAAAAAACGCAGGACCGTGAGCTGCTCGAGAAAGAACTCGGTGAACCCGGCCCGGACCGCATCTGGTATGTGGGTGACGCGTTTGCTGCGGGCTGGAGTGTGGACGAGGTGTTTGACATCACCAAGATCGACAAGTGGTTTCTGGTGCAGATCGAGCAGATTGTCCAGCTGGAGCTGGAAATCGAGCGCCTGCCACAACCGGCGATTGGCACGGCTCTGGACAGCATCGATGCCGCGACGCTGCGTGCTTTGAAACAAAAAGGCTTCTCGGACCGCCGACTGGCCAAACAGTTCAAGACCACCGACACCGCTGTGCGTGCGCGCCGCCACGCCTTGGGGGTGCGTCCGGTCTACAAACGGGTTGACACCTGCGCTGCCGAATTTGCCACCAACACCGCGTATTTGTACTCCACTTACGAGGCCGAAGGCTCGGAATGTGAGGCGCAGCCCACCAACAAGAAAAAAATCATGGTGCTCGGTGGTGGCCCGAACCGCATCGGCCAGGGCATCGAGTTTGACTACTGCTGCGTGCATGCCGCACTGGCGATGCGTGAAGACGGGTACGAGACCATCATGGTCAACTGCAACCCGGAAACCGTGTCCACCGACTACGACACCTCGGACCGGCTGTACTTCGAGCCGCTGACGCTCGAAGACGTGCTGGAAATTGTCGACAAGGAAAAGCCGACCGGTGTGATCGTGCAATACGGTGGTCAGACGCCTTTGAAACTCGCGCTGGACTTGGAGGCCAACGGCGTGCCCATCATCGGCACCAGCCCCGACATGATCGACGCGGCCGAAGACCGCGAACGTTTCCAGAAGTTACTCAACGAACTCAAACTGCGCCAGCCGCCCAATGCCACTGCGCGTACCGAGGCTGAGGCCCTGGAAAAGGCGTCCGAACTGGGTTACCCGCTGGTGGTGCGCCCAAGCTACGTGCTCGGTGGCCGCGCCATGGAAATCGTGCATGAGCAGCGTGACCTGGAGCGTTACATGCGCGAAGCGGTCAAGGTGTCACATGACTCGCCGGTGCTGCTCGACCGTTTCCTGAACGACGCTATCGAGTGTGATGTGGACGCGGTGCGTGACTCGGTAGGCCGGGTCTTCATCGGTGGGGTGATGGAGCACATCGAACAAGCTGGTGTGCACAGTGGTGACTCGGCCTGTTCACTGCCGCCGTATTACCTCAAACAAGCCACGGTGGACGAACTCAAGCGTCAGACTGCGGCCATGGCCGAAGGCCTGAACGTGGTGGGTTTGATGAATGTGCAGTTCGCCATCCAGCAAAAAGATGGCCAGGACATCATCTTTGTGCTCGAAGTGAACCCACGTGCCTCGCGCACCGTGCCCTTTGTCTCCAAGGCCACCGGCATCCAGTTGGCCAAGGTGGCGGCACGTTGTATGGTCGGCCAGACGCTGGATGCGCAAGGCATTGGTGCCGAGGTGCATCCACCTTATTTCTGCGTCAAGGAGGCGGTATTCCCGTTTGTCAAGTTCCCGGGTGTGGACACGATTCTTGGCCCGGAGATGAAGTCCACCGGTGAGGTGATGGGGGTTGGCAAAACCTTTGGTGAAGCCTTTGTCAAGTCACAGATGGGGGCAGGCTCCAAGCTGCCACGTCCTTTCAAGGCCGATGGCACGCCCAGCGGCAAGGTGTTCATTTCGGTCAAAGGCAGTGACAAACCGCAGGCGATCGAGGTCGCGCGGGCGCTCACTGCTATGAATTTTGCTGTGGTGGCCACCAAAGGCACGGCTGCTTCGATCAACGCCGCCGGTGTGCCCTGTGCTGTGGTCAACAAGGTCACCGAAGGCCGCCCACACATTGTGGACATGCTCAAAAACGACGAGATTGTGCTGGTGATCAACACCGTGGAAGAGCGGCGCAACGCGATTGCCGACTCGCGTCAGATCCGCACCTCCGCACTGCTCAACCGCGTGACCACCTTCACGACCATTGCCGGGGCCGAGGCGGCGGTGGAGGGCATGCGTTGTATGGATTCGCTGGATGTGATTTCGGTGCAGGAGATGCACGCGCTATTGACACGCTGAAACCGTCGTCAACACGCCCGTTTCGCGGCATAATTCGACCACACCGCCGGACGGCAACGTTCGGCGGTTTCATTTTGTGCAGACCAGTTGGTCATCTTTTTTGACGGAGCTTCTCGTGGCGACTCTTCCTATTACCAAGCGTGGCGCAGACAAACTCAAAGCCGAGTTGCATCAGCTCAAAGCCTTTGAGCGCCCCGCCGTTATCAATGCGATTGCTGAGGCACGCGCGCAGGGTGACCTGAGCGAAAACGCCGAGTACGAAGCCGCCAAGGACAAACAAGGTTTTGTGGAAGGGCGCATCCAGGAGATTGAAGGCAAGCTCTCGGCCGCGCAGATCATCGATCCGGCTGACCTGCACGCCGATGGCCGGGTGGTATTTGGTGCCACCGTGTCCCTGGAAGACGAAGATACTGGCGACAAGGTCACCTACCAGATCGTCGGTGAAGATGAAGCCGACATCAAACTTGGCCTGGTGAACATCAATAGCCCCATTGCCCGCGCCCTGATTGGCAAGGAAGAAGGTGACGTGGCTGAGGTGCAGGCACCGGGTGGTCTGCGTCGCTGGGAAGTCATCAGCGTCAGCTATCGCTGATCGCAATGCCAAATCTGTGAACGCGATCTTGCCCAAGCTGTCGGTCTGGGTGGCGGCCCTGTGGTGGGGCAGCCTGACCACGGTGGGTTTTTACGTGGTGCCGATGTTGTTTGCCAACCTGCCGACACCCGCCATGGCGGGTCAGATGGCAGCCAAGTTGTTTGCCGTACAGACCTGGATCGCGGTGGTCGGTGGGCTTTTATTGCTGTTGTCGTCGCGCTCAGAAGCTGAGCATCCTCAGGTGGCGCGGTTACAGGAAGCCTTGGTTTGGATCGTGGCCGGGATGTTATTGGCGCTATTGTCGGAACTGGCTGTCGCCCCGCGCATCATCGCCCGCGACAATTTGCGCCTGTGGCACAGCGTCGGCACCGGGCTTTATGTGTTTCAGTGGATTTGTGCCGGGCTGACTTTCAGGAAGCTGGTGGCAAAAGCGAATTGAGGGCTGTCAGCGCCGCTGGATGGGCATTCGCCAATCAGGTGGCGACAGAGCAGATTTCACGGCGTGTCAATCTTGTTCTACCCTGCAAAGTTTCAGCTTTGGTTGCGCTTTTTGATGCTGACCGGCTTCTTTTTGGCGCGTTTGATCTGGCCACCGGACGTGAGCCGCTGGTTACCCAAGACGCGCAGGGTTTTCACTTCGGGGCGTTGACCGCCGCGTTTGCTGAACTTGAGAACTTTGACGTCCTTGGGTCCAGGCATGCGGTCTTCATCGACGGTTTTTTCGCGCTCGGGCATGGGCCGCCAGAGCACCAGCAGTTTGCCAATGTGTTGGATGGGTGCGGCGTTGAGTTCGTCAGCCAGCGTGGCAAACATGGCTTCACGGGCGACGCGATCATCGGAGAACACACGAATCTTGATCAGGCCGTGCGCGTTCAGGGCAGCATCGGCTTCTTTTTTAACGGCGTCAGTCAGACCGTCGCCGCCGATCATGACCACGGGGTCAAGATGGTGGGCATCGGCGCGGTGAACTTTGCGTTGGGCGGGGGTCAATAATATTTGAGGCATCGCCGTATTATCGGGCAGAGTGAAAACTGGCGGGAAAACCCGCTTACTTGCGCGAAGCGATCGCAGTCGCTCAGACCGCAAAGCGTGAGACCTTGAGGGACAGACCAAACTACGAGAGCGAAGCGAATGAGTTTGCTCTGTCCCCAACACCTGAGACTTTGAGGGAAAGACCAACTGACTTGAGCGAAGCGATAGCAGTTGCTCTGTCCCCAACCATTTAAAACTATGAAATCAGCAGTCAAAAGCAGCAAAGTCAACCGGGCGTGGCTCAACGACCATGTCAACGACACCTACGTCAAACTGGCCCAAAAAGACGGCTACCGGGCACGGGCGGCCTACAAGCTCAAAGAAATTGACGAGAACCTGCACCTGATTAAACCCGGGCAACTGGTGGTGGACCTGGGCTCCACCCCAGGTGCCTGGAGCCAGTATGTGCGCCGCAAGATGTCGCCCAAGTCAGCGCAGGGCGGTGGTGCCGCGGCGGGTGCGTTGAATGGCCGCATCATCGCGTTGGATATCCTGCCGATGGCACCGATTGAAGATGTGTTGTTCATCCAGGGTGATATTCGCGAGGACGCTGTGCTGGCCGAGTTGGCCGGTCACCTGCAGGGTCAGTTGGCCGATGTCGTGATCTCCGATATGGCGCCCAATCTGTCGGGCATCGACTCGGCCGATGCTGCCCGGATCGAGCATTTGGTGGAGTTGGCGCTGGAATTTGCGCAGTCGCACCTCAAGCCGCAAGGTGCGCTGGTGGCCAAGGTGTTTCATGGCGGCAGTTACGACACGCTGGTCAAACGCTTTCGCGACATGTTTGTAACTGTCAAATGCATCAAGCCCAAAGCGTCGCGTGATCGTTCGTCAGAGACTTTTCTGGTGGGTCTGGTGCAGAAAAAGGGCACATTTCCATGCGTTCGCTGAGGATGATCAACCTGGGGCGGTGGTTCAAATAGGTTGAAAAGCCTAGAATCCTCCTCATTAAATCCTTTGCTCATCACTTGAGTCATTACGGGAGCTACGCTTGAACAATCCTTGGTTTTCGAAAATTGCGGTCTGGCTGGTTATCGCGATGGTGCTGTTCACTGTTTTTAAACAGTTTGACACCCGTCCGGCAGCTGGGGCCGGGTACGTGGGTTACTCCGATTTTCTCGAAGAGGTCCGCAACAACCAGATCAAAAGCGCCGTTATCCTGGAAGGTCAGAATGGCACCGAAATCGTCGCCACCACCAGTGACGACCGCCGCGTGCGCACCACCGCCACTTACCTGGACCGTGGCCTGGTTGGCGACCTGATCGCCAACGATGTCAAATTTGACGTGCGCCCCAAAGAAGAAGGTTCGGTCCTGATGACCTTGCTGGTGAGCTGGGGCCCGATGCTGCTGCTGATTGGCGTTTGGGTGTACTTCATGCGCCAGATGCAAGGCGGCGGCAAGGGCGGGGCGTTCAGCTTCGGTAAAAGCAAGGCACGTTTGCTGGATGAAAACACCAACACGGTGACTTTTGCGGATGTTGCGGGTTGCGATGAAGCCAAGGAAGAAGTCAAGGAAGTGGTGGACTTCCTGAAGGACCCGGCCAAGTTCCAGAAACTCGGTGGCCGCATTCCGCGTGGCCTGCTGCTGGTCGGCCCGCCCGGTACCGGTAAAACCTTGCTGGCCAAGAGCATTGCGGGTGAGGCCAAGGTACCGTTTTTCAGCATCTCGGGTTCGGACTTTGTCGAAATGTTTGTCGGTGTCGGCGCCTCCCGGGTGCGCGACATGTTCGAAAACGCCAAGAAAAACGCGCCTTGCATTATCTTCATCGATGAAATCGACGCGGTCGGTCGCCAACGTGGCGCGGGCCTTGGCGGTGGCAATGACGAACGTGAACAAACGCTGAACCAGATGCTGGTCGAGATGGACGGCTTTGAGACCAATCTGGGTGTGATCGTGGTCGCTGCCACCAATCGGCCTGACATTCTGGACGCTGCCCTGTTGCGTCCAGGCCGGTTTGATCGCCAGGTGTATGTGACGCTGCCTGACATTCGCGGCCGTGAACAGATTTTGAATGTGCACATGCGCAAGATCCCGGTCAGCGCGGATGTGAATCCTGGCGTGATCGCCCGCGGCACGCCTGGCATGAGCGGCGCCGATCTGGCCAACCTGTGCAACGAAGCGGCCTTGATGGCGGCGCGGCGCAATGCCCGCACGGTGGAAATGCAGGACTTCGAGAAAGCCAAGGACAAGATCCTGATGGGACCTGAGCGCAAGAGCATGGTCATGCCCGAGGAAGAGCGCCGCAACACCGCCTACCATGAATCGGGCCACGCGCTGATCGGCAAGTTGTTGCCCAAATGTGACCCGGTGCACAAGGTCACCATCATCCCGCGTGGTCGTGCGCTGGGTGTGACGATGAGCTTGCCCGCGCAAGACCGCTACTCTTATGACAAGGAGTTCATGCTGAACCAGATCAGCATGTTGTTTGGTGGCCGGATTGCCGAAGAAGTGTTCATGAACCAGATGACCACTGGCGCCAGCAACGACTTTGAGCGTGCTACGCAAATTGCCCGCGACATGGTGATGCGTTACGGCATGACCGCCGCGCTGGGCCCGATGGTCTACGCCGAGAACGAAGGCGAAGTGTTTCTGGGCCGCTCGGTGACCAAGACCACCAACATGAGCGAAGAAACCATGCAGAAGGTGGATGCCGAAGTGCGCCGCATCATCGACGAGCAGTACGCCCTGGCGCGCCGCCTGATCGAGGAGCACAGCCCCAAGATGCACGCCATGGCCAAGGCTTTGCTAGAGTGGGAAACCATTGACAGCGAGCAGCTTGACGACATCATGGCGGGCAAGGAGCCTCGCCCGCCCAAGGACTGGACACCGCGTGTGCCAGCCGCTGGTACTGACAACGGCAGCGGTGGCACCCCGGCTGTGAAAACCGACGCAGCGCCTCACGCAGCCTGAGTTATTTTGATATCTTCCAGACAACGGGGCGCAAGCCCCGTTTTTGTTGACCATGATCTGGCAAACCACGCGCTTTGACATTGACCTGAGCCGCACGCAGGTGATGGGCATTGTCAATGTCACGCCCGACTCGTTTTCTGACGGGGGCAGTCACGCCACAACCACAGCAGCGCTGGCCCATTGCGAGCAGTTGATCCGTGAAGGCGCAGACATTCTGGACATCGGTGGCGAATCCACCCGGCCCGGTGCGCCGCCAGTTTGCCTGGCCGATGAGCTGGCACGGGTGGTGCCGCTGGTTAAAGAGGCGGTCAAGCTCGGTGTTCCGGTGTCAGTGGATACGTACAAACCGCAGGTGATGCAGGCTGTGTTGGATTTGGGCGCCGACATCATCAACGACGTCTGGGCGCTGCGCTGGCGTGATGCAGATGGCCACGTCGATGCTGCCCGTGTGGTAGCTGATCACCCCAAATGCGGTGTGTGCCTGATGCACATGCATTTGGAGCCGCAAACGATGCAGGTGCAGCCCATGCAGGGTGATGTGGTGCTGCAAGTACGGTCTTTTCTGGAGCGATCCGCCCAGGCCCTGACAGGGCTGGGGGTTGAACATTCCCGTATCGTGCTGGACCCCGGCATTGGTTTTGGCAAGACGGTGGCGCAGAACTTTTCTCTGCTGGCACGCCAAGGCGAGCTGCTGGCGGCAGGGTATCCGCTGCTGGCGGGTTGGTCACGCAAGTCATCTCTGGCGGGCATGACGGCGAACGCTGAGCGGGGTGAAAAATTGTCGCCGCAGCAGCGGCTGGCGCCCAGCCTGGCGGCCGCGCTGTGTGCGGTGCAGCGCGGGGCATCTGTCATTCGGGTGCATGACGTCAAAGAAACGGTGCAAGTGTTGCGTGTGCTTGACGCTATAAGATCAACTGAACTGACACCTATCGACTTTTAAGGACACATTTCCCCATGACGCGTCAATATTTCGGGACAGATGGCATTCGCGGCACCGTTGGGCAGGCGCCGATCACACCAGATTTTGTGTTGCGCCTGGCACATGCGGTGGGCTGGGTGCTCAAGCGCACCGAGGCGCGTCCCACGGTGCTGATTGGCAAAGACACCCGCATCTCGGGTTACATGCTGGAGAGTGCGCTGGAGAGCGGCTTCAACTCGGCCGGGGTGGATGTGGTGCTGCTGGGCCCTTTACCCACACCCGGCGTGGCGTACCTGACGCGGGCGCAGCGGGCCTCGCTCGGGGTGGTCATCAGCGCCAGCCACAACGCGTTTGAAGACAACGGCATCAAGTTTTTCAGTGCCCAGGGCACCAAGCTCTCGGACGATTGGGAGCGTGATGTCGAAGCGGTACTGGCGCTGGACCCGGTCTGGGTGGATTCGGCCAACCTGGGTCGGTCCCGTCGGCTGGACGATGCGGCCGGGCGTTACATCGAATTTTGCAAAAGCACCTTCGCCAACAACCTGACCCTCAAGGGCATGCGCATCGTGGTTGATGCCGCGCATGGTGCGGCCTACAACATCGCCCCCAAGGTGTTCCATGAACTCGGCGCCGAGGTGATATCCATCGGCTGCGCGCCGGACGGCCTGAACATCAACCGGGGCGTGGGTGCCACCCACCCCGAGGCACTGGTCGAGGCTGTCAAGACCCACCGAGCCGATATGGGCGTGGCACTGGATGGCGACGCCGACCGGCTACAAATTGTCGATGCTCAAGGGCGCCTGTTCAACGGTGATGAGTTGTTGTACCTGATGGTGGACGACCGCCTGCGCCGCGGCGAGGTGGTGCCCGGCGTGGTCGGCACACTGATGACCAACATGGCGGTTGAGGTGGCCCTGACCTCGCGCGGTGTCGACTTTGTTCGCGCCAAAGTGGGTGACCGTTATGTGTTGGAGGTACTGGAAAAGCACCACTGGCTGCTGGGTGGTGAGGGCTCCGGGCACCTGCTGGCGCTGGACAAACACTCCACCGGCGACGGCCTGATCTCGGCACTGCAGGTGTTGCAGACGGTGGTGCGCAGTGGCCAAAACCTGTCGACGCTGCTCAAAGACGTCACCTTGTTTCCGCAAACCCTGCTCAATGTGCGCTTGCAACCCGGCCAGGACTGGAAATCCAGCGCACGGCTGGAAGAAGAAACCCGCGCCGTCGAGGCCGAACTCGGCCAAAGCGGGCGTGTGCTGATCCGCGCCAGCGGCACCGAACCCCTTTTGCGCGTCATGGTCGAAGCCCGTGACGCGGCCTTGGCCAAAGCCTGCGCTCAGCGCATTGCCAAAACCATCAGCCAATAGAAAGCCTTTTTGATGACCCCAAACGTCTCCTTGCGCCTGTGCCGCGTTGACTACACCGACCCGGTACACATGCGCGCCCTGATTGATTTGCTTGACGCTTACGCCAGTGAAAGTGAGGGTGGCGCCGAGCCGCTGTCAGACTTCACCAAGTCCAACCTGGCGAACGCATTGCAGTCGCGCCCCTTCATGTTTAGCGTGCTGGCGTTCGATGAGGCTCAAGGTGATTTGCCGGTGGGCCTGGTCAACTGTGTGGAGGGGTTTTCCACCTTCGCCTGCCGACCTCTGGTGAACATCCATGACGTGGTGGTGGCGTCCACCCATCGCGGCCAGCGCATTGGCGAGCAGATGCTGGCGCTGGTGGAGCAGCTGGCGCGTGACCGGGGGGCCTGCAAGCTGACACTGGAAGTATTGTCCGGCAATGCGCCGGCGGCGCGTCTCTACCGCCGTATCGGTTTTGACAACTACCAGTTGGAGCCCAGCATGGGCCACGCGCTGTTCATGCAGAAGTGGCTTTGACTTCCTGCCTACAATGGTTTCATGACATGGCTCAAGAAACTGCCGGGCTTCCAGCAAACCCCTTACGGGGTCGAGTGGCGTGTGCTGCGTTTGTTGCCCCGGATCCTGCTGGCTGGCACGGTATTGCCAGCGCTCGCGGCCTGGCTGGCGCGTTTTCTTTTTGTTGCGGGAAGTGCGTCAGACATTGAGCGCCACATCCAGACCTTTGATTTTTTCATGGTGGGTGTCGCTGTTTTTGTCTGGACGGCTGTCCTCACGGTGGGCATCGGCTGCATCATTGTCTGGCTGATGAAAGGCCCGGCCTATGTGGCAGACGGCTACGAGGTGCCGCACAGTGATCAGCCCAAGGTTTAAAAATGGCGACCCGGACTTGGCGAGATCGATAACCCTGTGGGAACGTCGGCAGGGGTGTTTGAGAGGCTGACAGTCGGGAGACGTCAACATGGCGCTCAAAAATGCAGGAAGCTGTAGAAATCGGTGGCATGCCGGCTTGACTCTCCCTCCATCCCGGATTGGTAGTAGTATTTCCAGATGAGTCAAACATACGGAATGGAATCCCCTAAGGACCACACCAAAGTACTTCATCGCATGCCGGTGCGGTATCTCGTTGTCATTGAATCGGCAGGCCTGAAGATTGCGCGGCTGTTTTTGGCGACGTACGAAATGGTCGCCGAGATGGATGCGGCAGTGGAAGAAGTCAGTTCGATGATCGCCGGGTTGACACCTGTTACTGGGGCCTTGGGCACGCAATGGGATGGCCCTCTGGCAGCGCTTAGCCCCGATGAGCGCGCCTCTGCGGCGGTGTACACACTCGCGGTCTGACGGCTTCCACGCCGGGCGACAACGCGGCACTTTCACCCGCCCTGCATGTCGCCAGGGACAGTCCCATCTGGCCTTGAAGACGGTATGAGAAAACGCGAGCCTGGGGTGGCTCCGCCAGCTATCAAAACCGCAGCGCCATGATCTGCTGACCTATTCTTCAACCTTTGAGTTCCTGAGCGCCTCAGCACCGGATCAGGACCGCTCATTTTTGCGGGTCGCCGCCAAATGCCATCCAGCACGCCCCACAACCAGCCCCGCACAGTCCGCCACCCAGTCCTGCCAGTCACCTTGCCGCCAACCCGTCAACGTCTGTACAAGCTCAATACCGGCGCCCAGTAGCCTCTGGTCATTTCGGTTGGCAATTCCTGATGGGGATGGTCATCTGCAGACAGAGCACATCAGCATGCCAAGAATCATGTTGGCCAGATGGATCCCGCCTCAGGCACCATGGCCCGCCAGCCCAGTTCCCGTTTGATTCGACCCCGCAAGGTGTCTGCCGGGCCGGCCTCCCCGTGCACCACGTAGACCTGATCAGGCGCCTTGGGCATGGTGCGCAGCCAGGTTAGCAGTTGGTTGGCATCTGCGTGGGCTGAAGCGGACTGCAGTTGCACCACTTCAGCGTTGACCTCCACATCCCGGCCATGGATGCGCACTGTCTTGGCCCCGCCGGCAAAGCTGGCACCACGGGTTCCGGGCGCCTGGTAGCCAGTCAGGATGATCATGTTGCGGTGGTTGCCTGCGTAATGCGCCAGGTGGTGCAAGACGCGTCCACCGGTCGCCATACCGCTGGCTGAGAGGATCACCATGGGTCCGTGGCGGCTGGCCAAAGCGCGTGACTCGTCGGTGCTGTTGATCATGGTGGCGCTGCGGGTCAGCGCCCGTGCGTCCTGGTGGCTCAGGCGGTGTTCACCCAGGTGCGCTTCAAACAGATGGGTGGTGTGCACCGCCATCGGGCTGTCCAGAAACACCGGCAGCGAGCTTGGCAAATCGCCTTTGAGTTTGAGCAAATGGATCGCGTGCAACAGCGCTTGCGCGCGGCCCACGGCAAAAACGGGCACCACCGCCACGCCGCCGCGTTTGGCGACACGCTGCAGCGCCGGGGCCAGTTCGGCTAGCACGTCCTCGACCGGATGGGTGCGGTCGCCATAGGTGGACTCGATCAGCACCGTGTCGGCCTGTGGGGCATCGTCGGGTGGGCTCATGATCAGGTCGTCCGGGCGCCCCAGGTCGCCCGAGAACAAAATCCGTCGCCCAGCCACCTCCAGCAGCAGGCTGGCGGCCCCCAGAATATGGCCAGCGGGTGAAAACGTCGCTTTCCAGCCGGGCATCGGGTGAAACGCCTTGCCAAACTCATGGGTCTTGATGTGGGGCAGCGCGTCCAGCGCGTCTTGCCGGGTGTACAGGGGCAGGGCGATCTCGTGTTTGGAGAGCTTGTGCCGGTTGGCAAACTCGGCGTCTTCTTCCTGGATATGGCCGCTGTCGGGCAGCAAGATCTTGCACAGATCCCGCGTGCCAGGGGTGGCGTACACGTGCCCGGCAAAACCCTCTTTGACCAGCAGCGGCAAGTAACCGCTGTGGTCCAGATGCGCGTGGGTCAGCAGCACCGCGTCAATCTGCTCGGGTGCCACCGGCAAGGGCGCCCAGTTGCGCAGGCGCAATTGTTTGTAGCCTTGAAACAGCCCGCAGTCCACCAGCAGACTTTTGCCGTCATGGCGCACCAGGTATTTGGACCCGGTCACGGTGCCTGCGCCGCCCAGAAAAGTGATGTTGACGCTCATTGCAAAGCTCCCAAAAAGAAAATGCCACCAGGTTCTTTATAAACCTGATGGCATCACTTGGATAGCCCCTAAATCAAGCGTCTTGGCCAGCGCGGGGGGCATTGTTTTGCTGCCGGGCCGCACCAAGGCAAAACGCGGCCCCCTCCGGGGGCAGGGCGCCACACGCAGTGGGCAACCGTGGGGGCCTTACCGTTCAGCTAAAAAAACTCTTCAGCCGATCGGTCCAGCTGTCCCCGCTGGGAGAGTGTTTGCTGCCGCCTTTTTTCAGCGACTCGTCGAGTTCGCGCAGCAGCTTGCGCTGGTGCTCGGTCAGCTTGACCGGTGTTTCGATCATGATGTGGCAGTACAAATCACCCGGGTAACTGGAGCGCACGCCCTTGATGCCCTTGCCGCGCAGCCTGAACTGTTTACCAGTCTGGGTGCCTTCAGGGATGTCGATGGCGGCTTTGCCGGCCAGCGTGGGCACATCAATTTCGCCACCCAGCGTGGCGGTCACGATGCTGATCGGCACCGAACAATGTAGGTCATCGCCGTCGCGCTCGAAGATATCGTGTTTCTTGAGGCGGATTTCGATGTACAGGTCACCGGGTGGGCCACCGTTGGTGCCAGGTTCGCCATTGCCCGCGCTGCGAATGCGCATGCCGCCGTCAATACCGGCCGGGATTTTCACCTCCAGTGTCTTCTGTTTCTTGATCTTGCCTTGGCCGTGGCAGGCCGGGCACGGCTCAGGGATGACCTTGCCGGTACCGCGACAGGTCGGGCAGGTTTGCTGCACGCTGAAGAAGCCCTGGCGCATCTGCACCGACCCGGTGCCGCTGCAGGTGCCACAGGATTTGACCTGGGTGCCGGGTTTGGCCCCGCTGCCGTGGCAGCTGTCGCAGTTGTCCCAGCTCGGGATGCGAATCTGGGCATCTTTGCCCTTGGCCGCTTCTTCGAGCGTGACTTCCATGGCGTAGCTCAGGTCACTGCCGCGGTACACCTGCCGACCACCGGCACGGCCGCGCTGTTGGCCAAACATGTCGCCAAAAATGTCACCAAACGCCTCGGCAAAACCGCCGTAGGCTTCGGCGCCACCTGGGCCGCCGCGCATGTTCGGGTCCACACCGGCAAAGCCGTGCTGGTCGTAGGCCGCGCGTTTTTGCGGGTCCGACAGCATCTCGTAGGCTTCTTTGGATTCCTTGAACTTTTCCTCCGCCACTTTGGCAGAGTCACCCTGGTTGCGGTCAGGGTGGTGCTTCATCGCGTGTTTGCGATAGGCTTTTTTGATCTCTTCGTCCGAAGCGTTTTTGGGAACGCCCAGAACCTCGTAGTAATCTCGTTTTGACATGGTCTACTCGTGCCTGGTTTCAATACAAACGCCGCGTTGAACCCTTGCGGTGATCAACGCGGCGCGTGTTGCCTTTGCAAAAAGGAGTGGAAAGGCTCAAGCGCTTAGGGCTTTTTGACTTCTTTCACTTCTGCATCGACCACATTGTCGTCTTGCGCAGCACCGCCACCTTGCGGACCGGCGGATTGGCCAGCCTCCGCTTCAGGTTGAGCGGCTGCCGCTTCCTTGGCTTGCATGTCGGCGTACATTTTTTCGCCGAGCTTCTGGCTCACCGTCATCAGGGCCGTGCTCTTTTCTTCAATGGTCGCTTTGTTGTCGCCTTTGAGCGCGTCTTCCAGCTCTTTCATGGCGGCTTCGATCTTTTCTTTCTCAGCGGCGTCGATCTTGTCGCCGTACTCGGTCAGGCTCTTTTTCACGCCATGCATGCTGGCTTCAGCGGTGTTTCTGGCTTGCACCAGTTCGAGCTTTTTCTTGTCGTCGGCCGCGTTGAGCTCGGCGTCTTTCACCATCTGCTGAATCTCGGCTTCGGACAGACCCGAGTTGGCCTTGATGGTGATCTTGTTTTCCTTGCCCGTGCC
>Ga0075012_10000624_pt1 | contig 37083 bp, 34 predicted proteins | sample All_14_2_FD_71474 | JGI IMG/M metagenome (GOLD analysis project Ga0075012, IMG submission 71474) | Freshwater microbial communities in response to fracking from Pennsylvania, USA - Allegheny Zone_MetaG_DW_15 | ecosystem: Environmental > Aquatic > Deep subsurface > Groundwater > Drilled...
ATTCAAGGCGGCGGGCCAGCCCACGCGCGCCGGCTACTCGTACCACAACTTCTGGTGGATTCCGCACGACCTCGATGGCAGCTTCGAAGCCAAGGGCTTGAACGGACAACACGTGCATGTCAATCCGGCAGCCGAGCTGGTGGTGGTCAAGCTCTCGTCGCATCCCGTGCCCAATACGGCGTTCACGCATGCCGTGGACCGCAAGGCATTCGCCGCCATCGCACAGGCCTTGCGCCAGCCGGGGAGCGCACGATGATCCGTTGGCCTGCCCCTGACACCCTGCCCGGCGCCCTCGCAAACACGACGCTGCACGACTGGCTGCCCGCACGCAGCGTGTTCGAAGCACTGGAACTGTCGGCCCGCAGCCATGCCAGCCAGACCGCCTTGGTGTTTCTCGCCAGCGCCGAGCACGTCCGGCAACCGAAGGAGACCTCCTATGCTCAATTGCTGGAGGGTGTGGCGCGCGCGGCCAACCTGCTGCGAGATCTTGATGTCGGCCCGCGCGACGTGGTGGCCTACCTGCTGCCAGCCTTGACGGAAACACACTTTGTGCTCTGGGGCGCAGAGACGGCCGGTATTGCGCTTCCCATCAATCCCCTGCTGCGGGCCGAGGAGATTGCCGCGCTGCTGCTGGCAGCCAATGCCAAGGTGCTGGTCGCCTTTGGTCCCGCGCCCGGTGTGGACGTCTGGGCCAAGGCGCAGAGGGCGCGCGAGTTGGCCCCCTGCGTGCGCACGCTGATGCGCCTGGGCGGCGGGCCGGCACCCGAGGCAGATGCGGACTTCGCCGTGGCCTTTGCCGCTGCAGCGCCGCAGTTGCAGTTCACGCCGCCAATGCTCGACGACGTCGCGGCGTACTTCCACACGGGCGGCACCACCGGCATGCCCAAACTGGTGATGCACACGCACCGCAATCAATTGGCCGCCGCCTACGGCGGTGCTGTGGCCATCGGCGCCGGACCGCATGACGTGATGCTCAACGGATTGCCGATGTTCCATGTCGCGGCCACCATCTTCGGTAGCCTGTCGATGCTGATCGCGGGCGCCAAGGTGGTGTTGATGTCGCCCATGGGCTATCGGAATCCGGGCATCGTGGCGGACTTCTGGCGCATCGCAGGCGAACTTGGAGCCACCTTGCTCGGCGGGGTGCCGACGGCCTTTGCCGCGGCGCTGGCCCACGACCCCGGCGATGCCGACCTCTCCTCTGTTCGGGCCAGTGTCTGTGGCGCGGCGATGACACCGGTGGCTGTGTCCACTGGCATGGAGCGAGTCACCGGAAAACCCTTGCGCGAGGTCTATGGAATGACCGAATGCGGCGGGGTGATCTGTGTCGATCCGGTGTGGACCAACAGGGTGCAAGGCTCGGCCGGACTTCCGGTGGCCTTCTGCGAGGTGCAAGCAAGAGAGCTCGACGGCCACCGTGCAAGTACCTCCATCTGCACCGCGGGCAGTACGGGGGTGTTGGTGGTGCGTGGCCCGCAGGTCTCACCAGGCTACCTGGGCGGTGCACTCTCTGACGAACTGTTCACGGACGACGGTTGGTTGGTCACGGGCGACCTCGGGCGCGTGGAGGCAGACGGCCGGGTCTTCATCACCGGCCGTGCCAAGGACCTCATCATCCGTGGTGGCCACAACATCGATCCGGCGGTGATCGAGGACTGCCTGCGGGCCCATCCCGAAGTGGCCGACGCTGCTGCAGTGGCGATGCCGGACGCCCACGCCGGGGAGGTGCCAGTGGCCTACGTGGTGCTGAAGCAGGGCAGCAATTTGACCGAAGAAACACTCCTGGGTTTCGCCGCCGGGCGAATTGCCGAGCGCCCGGCATTGCCGAAGTTTGTTCGCGTCCTCGACAGCCTGCCACTCACCGCAGTAGGCAAGCCATTCAAACCAGCACTGCGCTTGGCCGCAGCCCGAGAACATTTCGCCGCGTTGCTGAAAGATCAGCCGAATGCACAGTTTCAAGTCAGTCATGACGACGGAAGGGGGCTGCTGCTGAAAATCGAGTGGGCCGGCGCGCTGGTGGAGAGAAGCGTGCTCGTCGACCGGCTTCAGGCCTACGCTGTGCGCATCGAGTTTGTGACCAGTTGGTCCTAGAAGCGGCCAGGGCGGTGTTGGACGAGGTGGAGTTGGAGAGCGCCACCATGTCTGCGATATCGACCTGAAGGAGCGGGTGAAAAACGCTCCTGTACGTCAGCTGAGCGTCGAGGAGACCCGAACGAACCCGAACCAAACAACGCGGCCGACGGATTGCAGAGGTTTTCTCCTCCATCGCACAAGGGGAAACCCTATATGGTTGGTATTGCAACTACTTGTATTACCAACCATAATTTGATCCAGATCAACACGCGTGGTCCTGGCCTGTTCCAGGCGCCTCGCCAACACCTGGAGACTCCCATGACCCTCACCCGCCGTGCCATCAGCTGTGCACTTCTCGCCGCATCCGGTCTTTCGCTGGTCGCCACCGCGGCACAAGCGCAGACCGTCAAGGTCGGCATCGTGGGGCCTTTCTCCGGTCCGTTCGCCCACTACGGGGCCTTGTTCAAGGCAGCCGCCGAAGGCTATGTCGCCACGCAAGGCGGCAAGCTCGCGGGCAAGGACATTCAGTTCATCTACCGCGACACCGGCGGCCCCAACCCGGGCCAGACCAAAACCCTGGTGCAGGAGCTGATCGTCAAGGACAAGGTCGACTACCTCGGTGGCTTCGTGTTCACGCCGAACGCCATGGCGGTTGCGCCACTGATCCAGCAGTCCAAAACGCCCGCAGTCATCTTCAACGCCGCGACATCGGCCATCACCGACAAGTCCGAGTACTTCATCCGCACCAGCTACACGCTGTGGCAGGTGACGGTGCCCATGGCGCAATGGGCGGCGAAGCAGAACATGAAGAAGGTGGTGACCGCCGTCACCGACTACGGCCCAGGCATCGACGCCGAAACCGCCTTCAAGAGCGAATTCACCAAGCTGGGTGGCACTGTGGTCGAGAGCATCCGCATGCCCATCGCCACCACCGACTTCGGCCCGTTCGTGCAGCGCATCAAGGCCAGCGGCGCTCAGGCGGTCTACACCTTTCTGCCAGGCGGCCCACCTAACCTGGGCTTCGTGAAGGCGTACAACGAAAACGGCCTGGCCAAAGCCGGCGTGCAGTTCCTGGGCACGGCTGAGACCGACGAGTTCGATCTGCAAAAGCTCGGCGACGCGGCCATCGGCCTGACCACCGCATTCCATTATTCCGGCGCACACGACTCCCCGGAAAACAGGCAGTTCACCGCCGCCCTGAAGAAGCAGGACCCGAGCGCGGTCGCCAATTACGCATCGGTGGGCGCATGGGACGGCATGCACGTCATCCACAAGATGATTGAAGCCACCGGCGGTCAGAAGGACGGCCTGAAGGCGATCACAGCGGCCCGAGCCCTGAAGTGGGAAAGCCCTCGTGGGCCGGTGCACATCGATGCCAAGACCCGCCACATCGTTCAGAACGTGTACCTGCGCAAGGTTGAAAAGGTGGGCGGCCTGCTGGTCAACAAGGAAGTGCAGAGCTTTGGCGCACACATCGACCACGGGCTGGACAAGTGAGCGTGAGGACGCCACACCTGTTGACGCACTCGCGATGAGCACCTGCCAGTGAACACCTTCTTCAACATCCTGATCGACGGGCTGGCCTACGGCATGGTGCTGTTCGTCATCGCCGTCGGCCTGTCCGTCACGCTGGGACTGATGCGCTTCGTCAACCTGAGCCATGGTGCCTTTGCCATGGTGGGCGGCTATGGCGCCGCGCTGCTGACCCGCGAGGCGGGGTGGAACTTCTGGCTGGCGGTGCCGGCGGCGGTGCTGGTGACGGGTTTTCTGGGTGCGGCGCTGGAAGCGCTGGTGCTGCGCCATCTGTACCGTCGCAAGGAGCTCGACCAGGTGCTGTTCACGATTGGCCTGAGCTTTGTGCTCATCGCCGCCACCAACGCTTTGGCCGGCCCGCAGGTGCAGCTGATCACGCTTCCGGCGTCGCTCTCGGGTTCCGTCGATCTGGGCTTCCGGACCCTGCCGGCCCAGCGCTTGCTGGTGATCGGTGTGGGCCTGATGGTGGCGCTGACGGCGGCCTGGACGGTGACACGCACCCGCTTCGGCGTCTGGTTGCGCGCCGCTGTCGACCACAGCGGCACGGCGTCGGCCTTGGGCATCCCGATCCGCACCGTCCAGTGCGCCAGCTTCGCTGCTGGCGCAGCGCTCGCCGGGTTGGGCGGCATTCTGGGCGCGGAACTGATGCCGCTGGAGCCGTACTACGCACTCAAGTACCTGGTGCTCGTTCTGGTGGTGGTGGCCGTGGGCGGCATGGGCAGCATCGCCGGGTCACTGGCGGCGGCTGTGCTGCTCGGCGTCATCGAGACCGCCAGCAAGTACCTCGCCTCGGAGTGGGGCAGCCTGTTCTTCTTTCTGGCCATGGCCACCCTATTGGCCTGGCGTCCCAACGGTCTGCTCAAGCGATGAACACCATGACACTGCGACAAGAGCGCACCCCAACCGCCAGGCTGACCGGTGCCCCGCGCTGTGCCCCCGCGTGGCGTGCCCCGCTGGTGTTGCTGGCCGTCGGTCTGGTGGCCTGTGCCCTGATGCCCGAACAACTGGGCCTGTTGTCCCGCCTCTTCATCACCGCCTTGTTCGTGCTCTCGCTCGATCTGGTGGTGGGTGTCGCAGGTCTGGCCACGCTGGGGCACGCCGCCCTGTTTGGCACCGGGGCCTATGCGGCCGGCATCTTCGCGCTGCACGCCTTCCCAGACCCCCTGATCGGACTCGGCGTGGGCATTCTGGCGGGCGCCGCGCTGGCCGCGTTGTCAGGTGCCTTTCTGCTGCGCTACCAGGGCTTCACGTTCCTGATGCTGACGGTGGCGATCTCGCAGATCCTGCTCAGCTTGGCCCAGAAGGCGCGCGACTGGACAGGCGGCGACGATGGCCTGGCCGGCTTTGTCATGGGGCCGCTTCTGGGTCGATTTGAGTTCGATCTCGAGGGCCAAGTGGCTGCGCACTACGCCCTGGCCGTGCTGGTCGTGTTGTTCTATGCGGCGCGCCGCGTGGTGGATTCGCCCTTCGGTCTGGCGGTGCGTGGCATTCACGAAAACCGGGCCCGCATGACTGCGCTCGGCACACCGGTGTTCGCGCGCCTGTGGGTGCTCTACACGGTGGCCGGGGCCATCGCGGGCGCGGCCGGTGCTTTGTCGGCCCAGACCAACGCCGTGGTGGGCATGGACAGCCTGTCGTTTGCCTTCTCGGCCGAGGCCCTGGTGATGCTCATCCTCGGTGGTGCGGGCCGCCTGACCGGTGCGCTGGTGGGCGCGGCGGTGTTCACCTTGCTGCACCACACCGCCTCGTCCATCAACCCCTACCACTGGTTGTTTGTGGTGGGCGCGTTGTTGATGCTGGTGGTGCTGGTGTCCCCGGCCAAGGCATGGGTCTGGCTGCGCCGGCGCGCCGGGGGTGCTCAATGAGCCTGCTGCTTCAAGTCAAATCACTGGACAAACGGTTCGGGGGTCTGCACGTCACGCGCCGGGTGTCGTTTGAACTGCGAGAGGGTGATCGCCTCGCCTTGATCGGACCCAATGGCGCGGGCAAGACGACCCTGGTCAACCAGATCAGCGGCGTGCTTCGACCCGACAGCGGCGACGTGTTCCTGCGCGGCGAGAACGTCACCGCGCTCAGCCAGGTCCACCGGGTGCGCGCGGGCCTGGCCCGCACCTTCCAGATCACCACGCTGGCGCCGCACTTTGCGGTGCAGCGTCAGGTCGAACTGGCCCTGTTCGAGCGGGAAGGTCTGACCGGTCGCATGTGGGGCAGCATCGACGCCTACCCCGCGCTGCAACACGAAGCCCACGACATCCTGCGGCGTTTCGGATTGGCCGCCCACGCGGCCACCGCCACCCAGGACCTGGCGTACGGCGAACAGCGCCTGGTCGAGATGGCGCTGGCGCTGGCCTTGCGGCCCAAGGTCCTGCTGCTGGACGAGCCCATGGCCGGTGTGCCCAAGGGCGACGGCGCGCGCCTGCTGGCCGCGCTGGCCGCGCTGCCGCGCGACATCGCCGTGCTCATCATCGAACACGACATGGACCTGGTGTTCCGGTTTGCCAGCCGCATCGTGGTGCTCGCCGAAGGGGCGGTGCTGGCCGATGGCTCGCCCGACGAGATCCGGCGCGATCCGTTGGTTCGGGCCGCCTACCTGGGGAATGGAAAGTGATCCAACCCATGCTGAAACTCGACGGTGTGGTGGCTGGCTACGGTCCCACCACGGTCCTTGACGGGCTCTCTTTTGAAGTGGGCGGCGGCGAACGCCTGGCCATGATCGGCCGCAACGGCGTGGGCAAGACCACGGCGCTGCGCGCCATCATGGGCCTGTTGCCCTTGCGCAGCGGCAAGGTCATTTTTCAGGGGCAGGATGTCTCGGCCCTGATGCCGCACCAGCGCGCAGCGCTCGGGCTGGGTTATGTGCCCCAGACCCGCGACATCTTTCCCTCGCTGACGGTGGAAGAGAACCTGCTGGCGGGGCTCAAGCGGCGCCCGCGCAGCGCGCTCGACGAGGCCTACGCCTTGTTCCCCCGCCTGGCCGAACGTCGCAACAACGGCGGCACCCAGTTGTCGGGCGGTGAGCAGCAGATGCTGTCGGTGGCCCGAGCCCTGTTGGGGCGGCCGTCGATGATGTTGCTGGACGAACCGCTGGAGGGCCTGGCGCCGCTCATCCGCCTGGAGCTGTTGCGGGCCTTCACCAACATGAGCCAAGAGACCGGCATCGCCGTCGTCATCGTGGAGCAGCAGGTCGATGAGGCCCTGGGCTATGCGCAGCGCGCCGTCATCCTCGACCACGGCACGGTCGTGCACAGCGCCAGTGCGGGCGCATTGCTCGCAGACACCGAGGCGCTGGAGCGCTGGGTGGGCATGGCGGTGCACTGACCGGGTGTTTAGCATCGCAGCATGAACACCCGCAAAACCACCCCTCCTGCCAAGGCCAACGACGCGGTCGGCATCGACAACGCGGCGGCCGACACCGTCAACCTGGATCGCTACGCACCGGCCTACCTGACCTGGATCGCCAACAAGCTCTCGCGTGGTGCATCCCAGCACTACCTGAACATCTTTGACGTGGGGATCGAGACCTGGCGCTGCCTGGTGCTGCTGGCCATCGATGGCTCGATCTCGGCACAGAAGGTGTCGCGCATCGTGGGCATGGACAAAGGCTCGGTCAGCCGCTGCTTCAAGAGCATGCAGGAAAAGGGACTGATCCGCACCGAACTCGATGAGTCCGACGGGCGCTTTCGCATCGCCGTGCTCACGCCCAAGGGCCGGGAGCTGCACGACCAGATCAAGGGCGTGGCGATGGAGCGCGAGCGCGCGTTTCTCTCCGTGCTCAGCAAGAAAGAAGTGGATGTGCTGCTCGGCCTGTTGCGCCGCCTGCACGAGAACCTGCCAGCGGTCGAGACGGCGACGCAGGACTACATCCAGGTCCATTTTCCCCAGGCCGTTGCCAGGCGACGGCCACCCTCAGACGACTGAATATCCCCATGAGTGAATTGTTGGTTCGGGTCCATCAACGCAAGGAGGAGGCGGACGGCATCTGCAGCTTCGAGCTGGTGCCCGATCAAGACGCAGCGTTGCCGCCCTTCACGGCGGGGGCACACATCGATGTGCACGTGGCCCCCGGGTTGATTCGCCAGTACTCGCTGTGCAACGACCCCGCGGAAATCGCCCGCTACCGCATCGCGGTGCTGCGCGAGCCAGCGTCGCGCGGGGGCTCCGCTGGCATGCACGAGCGGGTGCATGTGGGTGATCGGATCAGGGTGGGTGCGCCCAGGAACCATTTCCCTCTCGCGCCGGCCCAACGCAGCCTGCTGCTGGCAGGCGGCATTGGTGTCACGCCCATGCTGGCCATGGCCCACACCCTGCACCGCGCGGGCAGCGCGTTCGAGATGCACTACTGCGGCCGATCCCTGCACCGGATGGCCTTTGTGGATGAGCTCATGCGGTCGCCCTTTGCCGCTCAGGTGCAGGTGCACACCGACGACGGAGCCCCCGAGCAGCGATTCAACGCCGAACAGGTGCTGGCACAGCCCGACGCAGCCACCCACCTGTACGTCTGTGGCCCCTCGGGCTTCATGGACCATGTGCTCGACACCGCCCGCCGGCTGGGTTGGCCCGATGACCGGCTCCACCGCGAGTACTTCGCGGGTGCGGTGACCGCCACCGAGAACGATGCGCCGTTTGACGTGCGCGTGGCCAGCCGTGGTCTGGTGCTCCGGGTGCCCGCCAACCAGCGCGTCATCGACGTGCTGGCCGCCCATGGGGTGGACGTGCCGGTGTCCTGCGAGTCCGGCGTGTGTGGCACCTGCCTGACGCGGGTGCTGGAAGGCACGCCCGACCACCGCGACAGCTATCTGACCGACAGCGAGCGCCAGGCCAACGACCAGTTCATGCCGTGTTGCTCACGTGCCCATTCACCGCTGCTGGTGCTCGACCTTTGACCCGACCCTGACCACCTGACACGCAAGGAGACCCCCATGACCGCCCGTTGCATATCCATCCAGCCCGCCCAAGCACCCACCACCGGCAACGCCTTCCCGCTCGACCAGTGGTACGTGGCCGGGTTCTCGTCCGAACTCACCGACAAGCCCATCGCGCGCACCTTCCTGAATCGCAAGGTGGTGATGTTTCGCACGGGCAATGGACAGTTTGCTGCCCTGGAAGACCGCTGCTGCCACCGCTCGCTTCCGCTGTCCTGCGGCACGGTGGAAGAGGGCGGTGTGCGTTGTGGTTACCACGGCATGTTGTACGCACCCAGCGGCCAGTGCATTGAAATCCCCGGTCAGGAGCGCATCCCCGCCAAGGCCAGGGTCAAGGCCTACACGGTGGTTGAAAAGGACCACATCCTCTGGATCTGGATGCCCAGGACGGAGGGCGCCGAGCCAACCACCGACGCGCCGGACTACCCCCACCACAACGACCCGCGCTACAAGTTCGGCAGCGGCAACTACCACTACAACGCCCCGTGGCAACTCATCCACGACAACCTGCTGGACCTCAGCCACCTCGGGTATGTGCACCTGAAGACGATCGGGGGCAATGCGCGCCTTCACATGAATGCCGAGATGAAGGTGTCGGCCGAGGGGGACCGCGTGCGGGTCGTGCGCCTGATGCCGGATTCCGCGCCGCCGCCCACCTACAAGGCGGCCTGGCCCTTTGGTGACAAGTGCGAGCGCTGGCAGGAAATCGAGTTTCATGTCTCGCACCTGCGGATCTGGACCGGTGCCGTCGAGCCCGGCACCGACGCCATCGACGACCCGAACCGCGGTGGCTTCCACATGCGCGGCTTCCACGGCATCACACCCGAGACCGAATCGACCTGCCACTACTTCTGGAGCATGTCCAGCAACAAGCACCCGGACATGCCCGAGAACATCGATGAAGTGATCAGGCAGACCGCCTTCACCTTCGACGAAGACCGCGTGGTGATCGAGGCGCAGTACCAGAACATGCTGGAATTTGGTGATCAGGCGAGCTGGACCGACATCCATGTGGACGTGGGCGCGAACCGCGCCCGGCGCATCGTGGCGCGGCTGCTTGAACAGCAGCATGCGCCCAGCCCTGCGCAGGTGTGACCGGTCGCCAGGGGTGGGCGTGGCCGATGCCCTCGCTCCGGCGCCTCGCCCAGATGGGTTCGGCCCACGCCGCCCTTGATCTCGAAGCGGAACAGCCGTTCAAAGGTCACGTTCGAACAAGGTCGAACGTGATGGGCGACGGGGCGGGGCGCCGTCAGCGGGCGGACGCGAAGGGCACGGCGCGCGTGCGTCCCCACAGCACGAAGGCCGCCAGGGCCAGCAGCACCGCATTCATCGGCAGCACCATGGCTTCACCGCGCATCAGGTGAAAGCCCATCGCCAGCAGCTGCAACACGATGATGCCGACGGCCGCCAGCACGCTCAGTCGCGGCTGGATGCGCAGCAGGGCCGGCAGCAGGATGCCCAGTCCGCCCAGCAGGTCGACCACGCCGGTGAACCTGGCCAGGCCCGGCAGCTCGCCCACCCACGGCACGTTCTTGACGGCTTCTTCCAGTGGCATGCCGAGCTTCATGTAGGCGCCCGAGAGCAGGACGAGCGCCAGGGCGAGTTGCGCCAGCCACAGAAAGGCGCCGAGCAGTTTGCGGGGAGGGGTGGCTTGGGGAGCGGTGGTGGTCATGGTTGTCCTTTGATGTGTGCGGCGACGATTCGCCGCGCAGGCGCAACGATAGGGAACACGAACCATTTGTAAAAGCGATAATCTTTCGATGGTTTTGATCTCTATGGGAGATGGATCGTGATCGGTGCACTGACCCTGGACCAGTTGCGCGTGCTGGTCGCCATCGAAGAAGCGGGCAGCTTCTCCGCCGCCGGGCGCCGGCTGCGGCGCGTGCAGTCGGCCATCAGCCACACCGTCCAGGCGCTGGAAGAGGCCCAGGGCGTGCTGCTGTTCGACCGCAGTTCCCGCACGCCGCGCTTCACCGAGGCGGGCCGCGCACTGGCCGCGCAGGCACGCCAGGTGCTGCGGCAGGCCGATGTGTTCGAACGCACGGCCAAAGCCATTTCGGTCGGGCTGGAGCCCGAGTTGCCGATCGCCATCGACTGCTTCGTGCCGACCCAGCCGGTCATCCGCAGCCTGGCGGGCCTGCAGGCCCAGTTCCCGGACCTCACCGTGACGCTGTACACGGAGGGCATGGCCGCTGCGGAACGGCGCGTGCGCGATGGCAGTGCGGTGCTGGGCCTGTGCGCGCTGCTGCCATCGATGGAGCAGGAACTGCAGGCCACGCCGCTCAAGCAGGTCACCATGGTGCCGGTCGTGGCCCCGTCGCACCCGCTCGCCAGCGAGACGCGGCCGATCACGCGCGACATCCTCGGCGAACACGTCCAGCTCATCCTCACCGATGCGCAGCAGCGGTCCGGCCCGAGTTTCAGCGTTGTCAGCGCCCGGGTCTGGCGCTTTGTCGACATCGCACGCCGACTCGAATTCCTGCTGGCCGGTTTCGGCTGGGGAACGATGCCCCGGCACCTGGTGCAGCCGCTCATCGACGAAGGCAAGCTGGTGCAGCTCACCATCGACGATTCCTGCCTGCTGCCGGGTTCCTTCGGCCTGTTCGCCATTCACGTGCGCAGCCGGCCCCTGGGTCTGGGGGCACGCTGGCTGCTCGCGGAGCTGCAAGGCGCGGCCTGGTTTGCCGGCGAGTGACCTTTGGTCGTTTCTACGAGAACGGGCTGGTCAAAGGGCTGGAGCAGTCCTGAGCCGTGTCACTTGGGTGTCTTGGACCTGGCTTGCGGTTTGGCAAGGTCGCGGTCGAGCAAACAATCGATGAACGCGCCCAGGACCGCCGCCTGGTGGTGCCGGTTCGGGTAGTACAGAAACAAGCCCGGCCGTGTGATCGACCAGTCGGCGAGGACCTGCACCAGCTGTCCCTGGGCGAGGTGCTCGTCAACGCGCTCGCGGTCAAAGGCATAGGCAATGCCCAGACCTTGCAAGGCCGCGGCCACGCCGATGTCGGACTGGTTGGTGACCAAGGGCCCAGACGCCGCCACCTCGATCCGCCGGCCCCTTTTCTCGAACGCCCATGGGTAGGCACGGCCATCGGTCTGCAGCCGCCAGTTGATGCAGGCGTGGTGTTGCAGGTCGGCGGGTGATGGCGGCGTGCCGCGCCGCGCCAGGTAGTCCGGCGACGCCACCGCGACCATCTTGACGTCCGGCGTCAGGCGCACGGCGATCATGTCCTTCTCCAGCCGCCCGCCCACCCGGATGCCCGCATCGAAGCGACCCGCGACGATGTCGCTGAGCCCGTCGTCGACCACGATGTCCAGTGTCACATCGGGGTGCGCCCGGTGAAACCGGCCCAAGCGCGGCGCAATGATCTGCCGCGCCGCCATGCCCAGCGTGTTGATGCGCAGTGTTCCGCCCATCTGCCCCGCCGCCGCGCTGGTCTCGGCCACGGCGTCGGCCAGCGCCCGGAACAGCGGTGCAATGCGGGCGTGCAGCTGCTCGCCTGCTGCGGTCGGCGCCACGCTGCGCGTGGTGCGGTTCAGCAGCCGCGCACCCAGCCGCGCTTCGAGCTGGCGGATGGTCTGGCTCAGTGCGGAAGGCGACACACCGAGGTGCTCGGCGGCCCGCGCAAAGCTGCTGCGCTCGACCACGGCGGCAAAGGCTTTCAGTTCGGCGTAGTCCGAGCCGCGCATTGTGTACTCATTGCTAAATAACGAATTCAGATTCTAGGTGATTCACTAATTTCTCCAGCGGTCGCATCCTGAGGCCTTCACCCATCAGGAGCTTTCACCATGACCGATCTGAACCTTCCCGAACCCATCGCCGCCTACTTCAGGGCCGACCGGCAGAACCCCGACGCGCTGGCCCGCTGCTTCACCCCACAAGCCACCGTGAAAGACGAAGGCCGGACCCACACCGGCCAGGACGCCATCCGCGCGTGGAAGGAGGCCGCATCGGCCCGGTTCGACTACACGACCGAGCCTTTCGTGCTCGAACAGGACAGCGGGCACCACACCGTCCGCAGCCGAGTGACCGGCAACTTCCCCGGTAGCCCGGTGAACCTGCGGTACCGCTTTCGCCTGGAGCGCGGCGTGATCGCCTCGCTGGAGATCACCGCATGAGCTTTGATCTTCAACTTCACGGCAAGCGCGCCCTGGTCTCGGGCGGCACCAAAGGCGTGGGCGCTGCCGTTGTGCGCGGTCTGCACGCCGCGGGCGTTCAGGTGATGACCACGGCGCGTTCATTGCCCGCGACGGGCATCGACGGTGTGGCCTACATTGCGGCCGATCTCACCACGGCGCAAGGCGTGGCCGACGTGGCGCAGTCGGTCCTCCGCCAATGGGGCGGCGTGGACATCCTGGTCAACGTGCTGGGTGGCTCCAGCGCGCCGGGTGGCGGCTTCGCGGCCCTGGACGATGCGCAGTGGTTCAACGAACTGAACCAGAACCTGATGCCGGCCGTGCGGCTCGACCGCGCGCTGTTGCCCGCCATGCTGGCCCAGGGTTCCGGCGTCATCGTGCACGTCAGCTCCATCCAGCGCCTGTTGCCGTTGCCGGAATCGACCACCGCCTACGCCGCTGCCAAGGCAGCCTTGTCCACCTACAGCAAGGCGCTGTCGAAAGAGGTGACACCCCAGGGCGTTCGCGTGCTGAGCGTCGCGCCCGGCTGGATCGAGACGGAAGCATCCGTGGCGCTGGCCGAGCGGCTGGCCCAACAGGCCGGGACCGACTACGCGGGCGGCCAGCGGATCATCATGCAGTCGCTGGGCGGCATTCCGCTCGGACGCCCGGCCAGACCGGAGGAGGTGGCCGATCTGATCACCTTCCTGGTGTCGCCGCGCGCGGGCTCTATCTCGGGCTCCGAGCACCTGATCGACGGTGGCACGGTGCCGACGGTCTAGGAGCGCCACAGGCCGGTTCGAGATTGGTCGTCAGGCATGTCATTGTCTGGTTCAAAATAATAGGGTCACAGGTGAGCGCTACGCACAACGCGAACAGATCGGCGCCCACAGCAGCTTTCGCCAGGCCGTCCAGCCCGATACCACCGGCAGGTCCAAGATGCCCACACGCGCAGGGCCGGCAGCCCCGGGCGCTTTGTATGTGCCGAACACCTGATCCCAGATCGGCACGGCGGTGCTGACGTTCAAAGCCTCGCCCTGCACGACGCTGTGGTGCCAGCGGTGCAGCTCGGCACTGCCGATCCACCGGCTCAACGGCCCACCGCATCGGCAACGGTGTTGATGCCGAGGAAGGCGCCGTCGGGCTTCGAGGTGATCCGTAGCGCGGTCGAAATGGTCGGCACAGCTAAAGCCCATCTGGCAACAACGTTGCCAGCGCATCGCGCATCGCGCGTGCGATCAGCTGTTGCCGATCGCGTGGCATTCGTTCCATCGTTGATGCCACACTGATGGCCGCCTGCGGAGTGCCCTCTCGGCTCAGCACAGCCATCCCCACCGCCAGCACGCCGCGAGTGGCATGGTTCCCGATGACGGACCAGCCGCGCTCGCGCGTGGATCGCACCAGGATCTTCATGCGATCCGGATTCATGTTCCCGTACCGCACGAAGTCGGGAGCATTGGCTGCAATGGCCGCGTCCACATCTTCGTCGGGCAAGGCAGCGAGGAGTGCCAGACCCGCTGCGCCCACCCCAAGGGGCTGTCGCGTACCGATCTGTATGACCAATATCTGCACCGGGTGGGTCCCCACATGGCGCGCAATGCAGTGGGAGGTTGGGCCTTCCCGCACGATGGCAAACGCCGCATCCCCGCAAGCTGCGCTCACCCGGGCAAGCACCGGTTGCAGGCGCGCAGCGAAGTTGGAATGCTCGACGTGGTGCGCACGCTCTGCGAGGCGTGGCCCCGTGACGTAGCGAAATCGACCATGCACCGCGACGTAGCCACACTCGACCAACGTCGCCAGCAAGCGGTGGACGGTTGCCCTCTCAAGGCCCGTTGCGTGGCAGAGGTCGACCACGCGCTGCCCGTCTCGACCGCTGTCCAGAATGGCATCAAGGAGACGCAAGCCGCGTTGCAACGTTCGGGTACTGGCCTCTTCGGTCCGCTCCGGGCTGAGCGCAGAGGGTGTGCCACCCGATCTCAAAACGTCCACCTGGTGAACTTTTCGGTTTGTGGTTGATGTGGACATGTCCAAGAATTTGTGGGTCGCAGGAGCATTTTCACAGTGTGCAGCCATGCTTTTTGAAAACTCCGCGGCGAGCGTTCCATCCCAAAACTCTGGAGACACATCATGACCTTGCACCTCAATTCCCGCCGCAAACTGCTGTCCCTCGCCGCCGCACTCGCCTGCGGCGCAGCACTGCCACTGCATGCCCAGACTGCTGCCTGGCCAAACAAGCCCATCAAACTGGTCGTTGGCTACGCCGCAGGAGGCGCGACAGATGTCATCGCCCGCATCGTGGGCGTCAAGCTGGGCGAGCAATTGGGCCAGTCGATCATTGTCGACAACCGTGCAGGAGCGAACAGCAACATCGCTGCAGAGGCGGTCGCGCGCTCACCCGCAGATGGCTACACGCTCTTTGTCTTCACCATCGCAAACACCATCAATGCGTCGCTGTACGACAAGCTCAGCTACGACCCGCTGAAAGATTTCGAACCCATCGGCTTGATGGCAAAGGTCCCCAACATTCTCGTGGTCAACGAGAAGCTGCCCATCAAGAGCCTGGCCGAGTACGTGCAGTATGCAAAGTCAGAACCCAACGGCATCACCTTTGCGTCATCCGGCAGTGGATCATCCATTCACCTATCCGGTGAGATGTTCAAGATGATCGCCAACCTGAACATGTTGCACATTCCCTATCGGGGCAGCGCGCCCGCCGTCAAGGATCTGTTGGGAGGGCAGGTGCAATCGATGTTCGACAACACGCCTTCGGCCCTGCCTCATGTCCGGGCAGGAAAGCTGCGTGCGATTGCGATCACCAGTGCGCAGCGATCAACCCTGTTGCCCGACGTGCCCACCGTGGCGGAGTCGGGCTTCCCTGGCTTTGACGTGCAGTCGTGGTTTGGGCTCTCGGCACCCGCTGGTACGCCTCGGGCCGTTGTGGATCGACTCAATGCCGAGCTGGGCAAGGTTCTCGCCAGTGCCGACATTCGCGAACGCCTGCTCAATCTCGCGGCCACACCGTCACACGGCACACCGGAGCAATTCCGCAGCTTTGCTGCATCAGAAGCCAAACGTTGGCAAGACGTGGTGAAACAGTCTGGTGCAAAAGCCGAATAACCAGAGCCCATCCATGTATCCCATTGACTTTTTCTGGCGCGCTGCACAACGCTGGCCTGAGCGCACTGCCATAGATGCGCCTGACGGCGCCATCTCTTACAGAGCGCTGGCGACCCAGGTGGCTGCAATCGCCGCAGGGCTCGTCTCGATCGATCCGAACCCGCAAAGCCGTGTCGGCATTTGTGCGGGCAACAGTGCAGAGCACATAGCCGCGCTGCTGGCCGTTCTGGCATGCGGCAAGGTGTGGGTGCCACTGAACCCCAAGAGCACAAGGCCAGAGATCCGACGCATCATTGATGCCACGGAGCCATCCATCCTGGTGGTGGACGTGGCCTGCACCGCTTTGCTGGAGGGGGCGCCGGGCGCACGCATTCATTGCGGTCCAGTGGAGGGCCGTTTGGCGGCTGACGCGCAATCGCCCACCATCGCTGCGCTCTGCGTGCAGCAGGTGGGCGCGCTGTGCCCATCTTTCGTCTTGCCCCCCGAGGCCACGCAGGCGATCAAGTTCACCGGTGGCACCACCGGCCCGCCCAAGGGCGTCATGCAAACCTACCGCGCCTGGATGGCCAACATCAGCAACCAGATCCATGCCTGGGGCTTTGACGAGCACGAGCGCTACATCGTGGCCGCGCCCATCACGCATGGCACCTCCACCTACATCCTGCCCATCCTGGCCCAGGGTGGCTGCCATGTGGTGCTGGCTGGAGCGGGCGCCCAAGCCGTGCGAACGGCCTTCAAGGAGCGAGGCGGTACCGCTTGCTTCATGCCTCCCACACTGGTCTACATGCTGATGGGGCTACCGGGCGCGTCACGGGCGGACTTCCCCAAGCTGCGTCGCCTGATCTACGGAGGTGCGCCCATGCCGCCTGAAAAAATCCGCGAGGTGCGCGATTTCTTCGGCCCGGTTCTGGGCACCACCTACGGTCAGACCGAGGCGCCGCAGATCCTGACGGTGATGCGACCCGAAGACTTTGATGATCCACGCAACTGGGCATCGGTGGGCCGCACCACCTGGTTCAGTGACGTGGCCATCAAGGCGCCCGATGGCCGGTTGCTACCGTGCGGCGAGGTCGGCGAAGTGGTGGCCCGGGGCGACCTGCTGATGTCCGGCTACTGGCGACTGCCCGAGAAGACCGCCGAGACGATCGTGGATGGCTGGTTGCACACCGGTGATCGGGGCCTGATCGACGAACGCGGCTATCTCTACCTCAAGGACCGGCTCAAAGACATGGTCATCACCGGCGGCTTCAATGTCTACCCGGTGGATGTTGAAAACGCGCTGGGCCAGCACCCGGCTGTGCACGAGTGCGCGGTGTTCGGCATTCCCGACGACAAGTGGGGCGAGTCCGTGCAGGCTGCAGTGCAACTGCGCCCGGGCCTGCCAGCGACCGAGGCCGAGTTGATCGGCTTTGTGCGTGAGCGCCTGGGCCCTGTGCAAACGCCAAAGCACATCCACTTCTACGAAAGCTTGCCACGCTCCCCGGTGGGCAAGGTGCTCAAGACCGTTGTGCGCGAACGCGCCATTTCTCCTGCTGTCCCCCATTGCTGAAAGACACGCCATGACCAACACCGCCGGGACACCCGTCACCAGCCTGTGCACCCACACACTCACCAGCCTGCATTACCGCGACGCCAACCTGGTCGATGACCTGATGGGCAAGAAGACCTTCACCGAGGTCATGCTGATGCAAATCCTGAATCGCAAGCCGCGGGGCGTGGACTTGCGCATCACCGACGCGGTGCTCATCGTGCTCATGGAGCACGGCCTCACGCCCAGTGCCATCACCACCCGCCTGATCTACATGAGCGCCCCCGAAAACCTGCAAGGCGCTGTCGCTGCGGGTCTGATGGCGGTGGGCAGCTCTTTCGTCGGCACCATGGAGAACTGCTCACACCTGCTCGACCGCATCGCCGCAGCCGGCGATCCCGGGGCCGAGGCGATGACCATCGCGCTCGACCACCAGAACCGCAAGAAGCCGGTGCCCGGTTTTGGGCACCATCTGCACAAGCCCGTGGACCCGCGAGCCTACAAGCTGCTCGATCTGGCACGGGCCGAACCCGAACTCTCCGGCGAGAAAATTCGCGCGCTCGAGCATCTTTCTGCTGCTGTCGATGCCGCCGCAGGTCGCGCCATCACCATCAACGCGACGGGTGCCGTGGCCGCCTTGCTGGGGGAAATCGGCGTGGCGACAGGCGTGATGCGCGGTTTTGCCGTCATCTCACGGGCGGCTGGGTTGGTGGCGCACATCGTCGAAGAACAACAAAGCCCGTCGGGTCGCTTCATCTGGGACACGATCGAACACGCCATCCCGTTCGACGGCGCGGCGAACAAGGCGGAAACCACATGAGCGGCACCTCCAGACAAGCCGCGCTGCCTTGGGGAAGGCGCAACGCATGGCCTATGCGTCCAGCAAATCGGCTGTGCACGGGCCGGCGCGCGCACTGGCCCTTGAGCTGGCCGGTGATGGCATCACCGTCAATGCCATCGGGCCCGGACCCATCGCCACGGCGCTGTTTGAACGTGTCAACCCGCCGGGGTGCACCGGCAACGCAGACCATCTTGGCAACGGTCCCGGTGGGCCGCTTGGGCAGACCCGAAGAGGTTGCGCACCATGCCGCATCGCTGCTGGACGCCCGCGCTGGCTTCACCACGGGCCAGGTCGTGTACGTTTGCGGAGGCATGACGGTGGGATGGGCAGCGTGAACGCCAACACCATGGTCCCCCGGGAAAAACCCGTGGCACTTCCCCTGGACTTGTCTGGACGTGTCGTCTTCGTTGCGGGTGCCGGTTCAGTGGGTCCTGGCTGGAGCATCGGTCGCGCATCCAGCGTCACCTATGCCCGCTTGGGGGCACAGGTGTGTGTGGTCGATCGCGATGCGACCTCCGCAGCGGAAACCACCGCGTTGATTCGAGCCGAAGGCGGCACTGCCCATACTTTTGTGGGGGATGTCGCGGTCGATGCCGACGTGGTGCGCCTCTTTGCGGAGGCCCGCGAGTGCTTCGGCGATGTGGATGTCTTGCACCACAACGTGGGCATTGGCCAAGTTGGCGGGCCTATGGAGACCCGTGCGGAGGACTTCGATCGAATCCATGCCGTCAATGTGCGCAGCCTGCTGCTGGCCACACAGCAAGTGTTGCCCGCCATGGTCGATAGAGGGAGAGGATCCATCATTGCCATTTCATCCGTGGCAGGCATCCGCTACGTGGGGTACCCCCATTTGGCCTACAGCGTCACCAAGGCGGCTGTGGCCCATTTCATGCGCATGCTGGCCCAGCAATATGCCGGTAACGGGGTGCGCGCCAACACCGTGGTACCCGGACTGATTGACACGCCACGCATCGGGTCCACAGTGGCCAAGATGTTCTCTGACGCCAGCTTGGCAGATGCCAAGGTCGCGCGTGCAAAGCAAGTGCCCATGGGCCGCATGGGCACTGCATGGGAGGTGGCCCATGCTTGCGCATTTCTTGCCTCGGACGCTGCCGCGTATGTCACGGGGACTGAATTGTTGGTCGACGGGGGCATCACTGGGAAGTTCGTGTAAATCCTCAAAGGAACTTCGCTGCCTCACATCCGGCAGATTCAGCGTCGGTACGCCGGACAGCACCCACCGGCAGCACCCGCTGCCAAACGCCCCTTCACCACCGCACCGCGAACGGTTGCCGCATTCCAGGGCGGCACGCCAAGCGACGGCGTGATGTACCTCACCTACTCCTATACCAAGCGGGTCGAGCTGCCCGGCGTGACCGTGCAACTGGTCGCCGGTCATGGTCCCACCCAAGGCGACACACCCATGATGCGCCGAGCGCTGTACTGTCCGTCCACACCCCGGGTCCTGCTGGAGAACCTGACGGTTTCACGCGGCAAGGTGAAGAAGTCGGTAGGGAAGGCCGGCGTCGAACAGCGCCTCATCGCCACGTGTGAAGCCCGAGGCGAAGATGCGCTCCATGCCCTCCGCGACCAAGCCCGTGCGCTCGCCCCGAGCTTGGGTCTGGAGCGCGAGTTGGCCATTCTTGACGGCCTCATCGGTGCGGTACCGGGAACGAGAAAGACAGAGATGTCCACCCCGCCGGCAAGGCGATGGTGGCCCACATCCCATACGACGCCAATCGCCTCGCGCTGTTTGAAAAGCTGGCAGCAGCGCTGCGCTCCGTATCTTTGAGGCAACCTGCTGCGGTGCCCCGGAGCGAGCAGAGTCGTCTGCATTTCGCCTTCCTGGATGCGTCCGTGCCGGCAGGCACGGCCAGGGCACTGTTGGCGATGTTCCTCGTCTCCGAGGTCCATCCCTTTCTCGACGCGATGCAGTGGATTCATCAATGGACCGCAGCCTTCGACTACGAGAACCTGAACAAGGTCATCGCGGACATGCAGTTGTGCAACGCGTTCGAGAAATCGCGTGTCCAGCACCAGCTGCTTTTCCCTCAGAACGCTTGAAGCGCACATTGTTGAAAACGCCAACTGGTGGCCTGGCGCATGGTCATCGCGGCGGCGGCCGACTCTGCTGCGGGCCGCATGTTCTGCGAAAACGGACCGGCCAAAGGGCTGGAGCCGTTGCAGCGCTGTTTCGTACAGGCCGGGCACCTGCACGCTGCCGATGGCCGGGTGGCCGAGGCCCAGTTTCGTGCGTTGGTGGAGGCCGAAGTGGTGGAGCTCGGCCTATTCCATGTTCGGCCGAACTTGAATGATGGGGCGATTCGGGCTGTGGTCGTGCGTGCTGTCGACGTGTTCATGCGGGCGTATGCGCCGGGTTCAGGCGCCCGGGAAAACCCTGCAGCACCGAGACCGCTGGCTCGGTGAGTGGCCTTCAGGCCCAGCAGCGCATTGAATGCCGGGCTTGGGCAGCTCCGGTGCGTTGTGACCGAGGTCTGGTGAAGGCTGGGAACGGAAGCTCAACAAGATCCGCTCTTCGGAGTAGCAGCATTGGCAAGGAGTCCATTGGGTTGCTACATGAATATCTACTCAGCCAGCTGACCGCCATACGGGAAGATGCTGAGATACTTCCGGGATAGAAGTACATCAGGAGGAGCCATGGCGAAAATTTGCCAACTCGAAATCCGAAATTTTCGCTCGATAAGGGAGATGTTCTGGGTACCGTCTGCCGGCATCAACTGCTTGGTCGGCCCGGGTGACAGTGGGAAATCGACCATCCTTGACGCGATAGACCTGTGCCTTGGCGCGCGTCGCAACGTGGCGTTCGGCGACACCGATTTCCACGACTTGGACGTCACCCGACCCATCGTCATCTCGGCCACGCTCGACGGTTTGCCTGATGAGTTGATGAACCTTGATTCCTACGGCGACTTCCTCCGAGGCTTCAACCCTGCAACGTGCCGAGTCGAAGACGAGCCCCGCGAAGGTATTCCCACCGTCCTGACGCTTCGCCTCCAAGTAGCGGCCGACCTAGAACCTGTTTGGACCCTTTATTCAGAACGCGCTGAACGTGATGGTCTGGAGCGCGGCTTGGCATGGAAGGACCGCGCACTGCTGGCGCCGGCCCGCATTGGAAGTTTCGCGAACAGCAACTTGTCTTGGTCGCGCAACTCAGTGCTGAACCGTCTTACGGAAGACCGGGCAGACCTCGGCGCGCAGCTTGCTGCGGCCGCGCGTCAGGCCCGCGCCAACTTTGGCGATCAGGCTGATACGCAGCTATCTGAAACATTGGCTACCGTGACACAGGTTGCCAACCGTTTAGGCGTTCCAGTCGGCGCATCAGCCAAAGCGCTACTTGATGCGCATTCGGTATCCATCAGTGACGGCGCCATAGCACTGCACAACGAGGCCGGCATCCCCTTGCGCTCACTCGGTACCGGGTCGTCTCGATTGCTAGTTGCAGGGTTGCAACGCGAGGCGGCTGATTCGGCGTCCATTGCCCTTGTCGATGAAGTTGAGTACGGCCTGGAGCCACACCGTTTAGCACGGCTGCTGGACTCGCTCGGCGCGAAGGAAAGGGTGCCAACCCTGCAGGTCTTCATGACGAGCCATTCGCCAGTGGCCTTGCGAGAGCTGACCGCGGATCAAGTTTTCATCGTGCGGTCGAGGCGCGGCAGTCATCACGTGCAACGAGTCGGGTCGGTAGAAGGCATTCAGGGAATGCTGCGCAAGGATGCCGAAGCATTTCTGGCGAAGTCAGTGGTCGTATGCGAGGGTGCATCAGAGGTCGGGTTTGGACGTGGCTTAGACCAGTATTGGGTCGGCGAGGGCTATACCTCGTTCTTCGCGCTTGGTGGTGCCTACGTGGACACCGGCGGCAGCGAGCCGGACCGCTGCTTCGAGCGAGGTAACGCATTTCTGAAGCTCGGGTACCGGGTGCTGGTGCTGGCGGATTCGGACAAGCCCCCAACCCTAGCGGTAGTCAAGGCGTTTCACGATTCTGGAGGTGAATCAGTCGTCTGGCGACCAGGGCGCGCCCTCGAGGATGAGCTGTTCTACAGCTTGTCGGACGATGCTATCGCTGCGTTGCTCACCAAGGCGACGGACAACCTCGGGCGGGATTTGGTCAACGAGCACATCAAGTCGAAGTCAGGTGGCAAAGTTGACCTGAGTGCCGTCGAGGGCGAGCAGATTTTTGATGGCTTCTCGGTCGAGACGAAGACCCTGCTCGGGATTGCGTCCCGGACAAAGGGCAACGGCTGGTTCAAGTCGGTGACCCTGTTTCAGGAAGTTGCGAAGCAGGTTGTGGGGCCGCACCTGGCAACGGCAGACGCTGACTTCCAAACACTCATTAATAAACTACGAGCATGGATTCATGCCGCCTGAAATCGACCTCCTTGCGGTTAACCGCGGCTCGGTAACCGCACCCGCAGGTTGCGGCAAGACCCATCTCATCGCCGATACATTGGCGCTGCATGCAGGCCCCAAGCGCGTCTTGGTCTTGACCCACACCAACGCTGGCGCAGCTGCGCTGCGCCAGCGCATGAAGAAAGCCGGCGTCGGATCAGCAGCCTTTCGGGTTTCAACGATTGATGGCTTCGTCATGCGCCTCATCACGATGTTCCCGATGCGCAGCGCCATCGACCCGCGTGTTCTTGAAATCAGCAACCCGAGAAACGACTACCCCTTGATTCGAGATGCCGCCCTTGGTCTTCTGCAGGCCGGCCACCTTTCCACGACGTTGCGTGCAACGTATGCGCGAGTCATTGTCGACGAGTATCAGGACTGCAACCTCGTCCAGCACAGCATCGTCGACGCACTGGCCGCTGTCCTGCCGACTGTTGTCCTGGGCGACCCGATGCAGGCCATCTTCGGCTTTGCGGGCAACCGACTGGTCAGTTGGAGCAGTGATGTCGCCTCTAAATTCCCGCCCATCGGCGAACTTACGACTCCCTGGCGATGGATAAACGCTGGCACGGAAGAACTTGGGCGGTGGCTGCTGTATGCCCGTTCCGAGTTGCAAGCAAGCCGTGCTGTGGACCTGCGAACAGCGCCGGCAGGGTTGCAGTGGGTTCAGCTTGACGCTGCAAAACAAGAGGAAAGTCGGCGAGCCGCAGCGCACACGCGCCTTCAGAGTGGCGAGGAAACTGTCCTCATCATCGGTGACGCTCGCAACCCAAGAGGGAGGCATCAGTTCACCAGCCAGACGCGCGGGGCCACGTCCGTCGAGACGGTGGATCTTGTCGACTTGACCAACTTCGCGCGCCGCTTTGACTTGACACGGTCTGACGCACTTGAACACCTGGTCAACTTCGCAGGTGAAGTCATGACCGGTGTCGGCGCGACAGCTTTTCTTGGCCGTATCAAGACCCTCCAGGGCGGACGTGCCAGAAATCAAGCAACTGCGGCCGAAGCGGCGGCACTGACTTTCGCCGCGCGTCCAGTGATGGGCGCGGCCCTGCTACTGCTGCAACAGCTCGAGGGCCAGGATGGCGCGCGTGTTTACCGGCCGGAGATGCTGCACTGCTGTCGATCGGCCATGCGTGCCGTCTCTCATGACCGCTCCTTCTTTGATGCGGTGCTGCAGACGCGTGAGCGGAATCGACATCACGGCCGTCCTGTGTCGCGAAGGGCGGTTGGAAGTACGCTTCTTTTGAAGGGGTTGGAGGCAGACGTAGCGGTCATCCTGCATCCAGAACAGATGGATGCGTGCAACCTGTACGTCGCGCTGACACGCGGCGCCAAGCGCGTTTTGGTCTGCTCAGGGAGCAGCGTGCTGACGCCTTGACTTCCGGTCTATCGATGGCTATTTTGTGGCCTTTGACCCTGAGGGATTGTTGCCCGAGTTGGCGCCAATACGGATGATGTCTGTGCTGTCCGCATTGAGGCTCGGACACGTTCAAACCTACCGACCGCAACCGCTGCCTATGCCGAGATCGCAACTATGCGCAGATGCCGAAGGTTGGCGGCCCCTACACCAATGGTGGTGACCCATGGATGTCGGTTCCTCCTGCGCATAGTTACAGCGACTGCAAGAACCGCATGAGTGCATCAGGGGCCCGGAATTTCCCCATCTTGGTATTGGGCGGTTCAAGCCTTGCCAGCGCCTTTTCCTTCATGGCCAGATTGGCCTCGATGTAGCGATGGGTGGTGTTCATGCTCTCGTGCCATCGGCGAAGTGCTGCTTGATCGCATCAACATGCGGTGTGATCGGCCCGACGATCTGACTGTCGGCGTCGGCGCCTTGGGGGAGGGGGGCAGTGCTCATGGCGGTCTCCTAAAGTGGGACCGCCAGTGCACTCCCGCATCAAAACTATGTCTAGTTCAGCGCGCACCCTTGGCTCAGATCAGTCGCCAAGCAAAGCCTGGAATGCTCCTTGCCAGGACGCCTGCGCATAGTTGCGATCTCGGCATAGGCAGCGTTATGGAGATCTCTCCATAACGCTGCCAAACGGTCCTTCACCACCAAACCGCAAATGCTTGCAGCCTGTCAGCAACACCCGCTTGACTTGACCACGTGATGGTCAGTCCGTTGTCGCCCAGTCTCCTTACGCCCATCCATGGAGGTCCCGGGGTCCTCTCTTGCACCACCAGGTCAACCCGTGGAGGCTTTGGATGGAAGTAGGGCCGGGCGCCGCCCGGCCCTCAGCTCCATCAGCCCGCTCAGATCGGCTCGGCCAGCGCCGTCATCGCGTCGCGCATGACGCGCGCGTGCTCGGCCTTGTCGCCACCCTCGATCTCGATGCGGCACAGCCGCTCGGAGCTCCCGATCACCAGCTGGCAGCGCGGGAAGCGGCGCGCATGGAAGGCGTCGAGTGCCGCTTGCAGGTCGCTGTGCCGCTCCAGCTCTTCGCCCAGCACGATGCCGCTCTCGATGCCGATGCCCGCGCCGGAGGCCAGGTGGGGCGTGGTGGCCGCCACGGTGTCGCCGATCAGGACCACGCGGCCGCGGTTCCACGGCGTGGGCACGAGCAGGTTGCCCAGTGGCCGGTAGTCGATCGCCGCCTCGGGCTGGCGCAGGTGCGGGATCAGCGCCTGCACGAAGGGGTCGGTGAACGGCTGGAGCAGTCCAACCACCACCTCGGGCCAGGTGGACGGGTCGATGTGCTCCTTCGTCGGGCGGTCTTCGGTGATGAACATGTACATCAGGTCGTTGGACACCGGGTTCACGCCCACCTTGATGTGCACGCCGAACCACATGCGGGGCGCGTCCAGCTCGGGCGGGCGCGGCAGCACGGCGCGCCAGACGCCCTGGCCGATGTAGCCGGGCGGCGTGACCTCGGGGAAGAGTTCGCCGCGCAGGCGCGAGTGCACGCCATCGGCACCGACCACGAGGTCGTAGCGGCGCTCGCTGCCATCGGTGAAGCCCACCGTCACCGCGTCCTTGTCCTGGCGCAGCGTGGTGTACGAGCAGCCCAGCCGCACATCCACGCCGGCCTGGCGGGTGGCCTGGGCCATGATGCGCGCCAGCACCGGGCGCATGATGCCGCCGCCGCCGGAAACGTCGGAGCCGTGCACCTTGGGCGTGGCCAGGTGTGTGAGCGGCTTGCCGTCGGCGGTGAAGCAGTCCGCACCGTTGGACACGAAGCCTTCGCGCACGAAGTCGCCGTAGAGGCCGAGCGACTCCAGCGCGCGCAGCGTGGGGCCGTTGACGGTGATGCCGGCGCCCAGCGGGCACCACTGCGGGTCGATTTCAACCAGGTCCACCGCGATGCCGGCGCGGCGCATGCGCAAGGCGGCTGCCATGCCGGAAAAGCCGCCGCCGATGACCAAGGCGTTGTTCACTGCTGTCATGTTTGTCTCCTGAAGTGAGGTGGTTGTTTGCGGGTCAGGCGTAGTCGCCTGCGGCCGGCGTGCCCTGCCCGGGCAGCCACTTGTTGCGCGACTTGAAAAGAAAGGCCTGTGAGTTGTCGGCGCCCAGCGGCAGCACGCGGGGCACCCAGTTGTCGTCGTGCTGGTCCATGTCGGCGTCCATCTCGATGCGGCAGGCGAACGGGCTGTTGAAGTACCAGAACCAGTTCGAGCCCAGCAGGTGCCGGCCCGGTCCCCAGAACGGCTGGTAGCCCTTGTTCTGGAACCGGGTGCCGTTGGCCATCAAATCGGACGGGCCGCCGAAATGGAAGGTGAAGTGCTCCACGCCCTGCATGTGCGCGGGCGCGCCGATCAGGAAGTGCGTGTGGTGGTCCTGTGTGCCGGCTGGGCGCATGAAGGGGCCGACGTCGGTGAAGGCGTCCACCACGCGAAAGCCCAGGCGTTGCTCATAGAACGCCTGGGCCCGCGCCAGATCGGGCACGAAATAGACCAGGTGCGACAGCGAGCGCGCACGGATGCGGGCATCGTCACCGGAGACACCCAGGTGGTTGGGGCGGCGTTGCAGCGGTGCGCCAGGCGAGTTGCTCAGTTCGCCCAGCAGTTCCAGCGGGCGCCGCACGCTCACCTGAAAGCCCAGCAAGAAACCCGAGTCGTCCAGGGCCTCGATCGAGCCGTCCGGCAGGCGGCGCACCTCGCGGTCCTTGCCCAGTTCGGCCGCAATGTCCTGCACCGTCTGGGCGTCGGCCACGCCGAGCACGGTCTTGCGCAGGCGGCTGCCGGTGGGCAGGGCCGGGGGCAGGCGCCCATCGGTCTCTTCGACAATCCGGATGCCGGTGCCGTCGAGCGCCTCGAATCGGCGGCCGAAGGGGGGTGCGGCGGTGGACTCGTCGAGTCCATAATCCGCAAGAAATTGGGCGGCGGCGGTGAGGTCGTCCACACCGAAAACCAGCTCATCCAGTCCAATGATTTTCATCGTGATGTCTCCGTGGGTGCCGTTTGCAGGGCAGCCGGCGTTCGCTGCAGTGAAACCGGGACTCGGCTTCATCTGGAACCAGTCTAGGAACAAGCCTTCCTGCCGCGCCCCGTTCAAATGAACGGGGGCGGCTGTTCGACGAACCAAAACCTTGATCTCGCTCAAACCCGATCCACGCAACCCCGCCGCACTGGGGGAATTGCTCTTGCGGCTCTACGGCATCGTGGTGCAGTGCCCGCTGGCGTCGTTCCGCGCCGAGGCGCTGGCGCTCATCCGGGTGCACCTGCCGTTCGACGCGGCCTACTGGGCGCTGATGGGTGAACACGAGGTGTACGACTCCTGCGCCATCGGACTGCCGCCCGATTGCACCGACCTGTTCAACCGCACCGAGGGCGATCACTCGGTCGCGCGCGAACTGGCCCTGCGGCCGCAGCGCGCGATGCGCTTCGGCCCGGCGGAACTGGCCGACACACCGCACGGCAAGGCCCTCGCGCAACGCATCGACGCGCGGCATGTGCTGACCACGTCCGAGGTCGGTGTGGCCTCGCGGCTGCGCCACATGTTCAGCCTGATCCGGCGCGGCGATTCACCCGCCTTCAGCGCCGACGAGCAGGCGTTGCTGCAGATCCTGACGCCGCACCTGGCGCTGCTGTTGCGCCTGAACGAGTTCTCGGAAATCGGCCACACGCGCGCCCAGGCGCTGGCGGGCCATTCGGCCCTGGCGGTGGTCGATCCGCGCGGCATGCTGCACGCGGTCGAGCCGCAGTTCGAATCGTGGCTGCTGCAGGAGTGGCCCGGCTGGCAAGGGCCTGCGCTGCCCGCGGCCCTGCGTTCGGCGGTGCTCGAAGGCCGCCACACCTTCGATGGCCGGCACATCAGCGCGGTGCTGCAACCCGATGGTGGGCGGGTGCTGCTGACCTTGCGCTCGCGCCCGAGCGATCACTGCCTCACGCCGCGCGAGCGCGCGGTGGCCAGCGCCTACGCGGCGGGGCAGTCACACAAGGAGGTGGCCAGGCAACTCGGGCTCTCGCCGGTGACCGTGCGGGGCTACCTGCGCCTGGCCTACCAGAAGCTGGGCGTCAACGACAAGGCCCAGCTTGCGCAGTGCCTGGCCCAGCCCACGGTCGTCCCACGGTGACAACCTGGCCGCGGCCCGGTGCCGTGCGCTGGTGGAGGCCGGGTCGATGCTCACAGCACGCCATTGGCCACCCCTTTGAGCAAGCCGCGCAGCCAGGTGTGGGCCGGGTCCCTGTCGTTGTGGTGGTTCCATTGCATGACCAGACGCAGCGGCGGGATCTCGAACGGGGGCGGCAACAGCCGCAGCGGCAGCATGCGGGCGTACATGCGGGCCAGGCGCGTGTGCATGGTGGCGATGCGCTGCGTGCCCACCACCAGCAGGGGCAGGGCGTTGAAGGTGCTGGCCATGACCACCACATGGCGCGCGACGCCGTGGGTGGACAGGAACCAGCTCTCGAAACTGGCGACGCGCTGGTCGCCGAACTGCGCGGCCACATGCCGGGCGGCCATGTAGTCGTCGAAGGTGAAGGTGTCGGCCTGCAGGGTGTTTCCGGTCCAGACAACGCAGCTGTAGGTCTCGGTCATTAAGTCGTCTTTTGGGTAGATGTCGCTGGCGTTGCGTTCGGGGTAGATCGCCAGATCGACTTCACCGCGCTCCAGGCGCTGCAGGTTCTTGTCGCCCAGCTCCACCACGTCGAGGGAAATACCCGGAGCCTCTTCTTCCAGGCGCTGGGCAAGGGGCGTCAGCAGCACCGTGGTCGCGTAGTCCGACGCGTTGAAGACGAAACGCCGTTGCGCGCTTTTCGGATCGAACTCGATTTTGGCGGCCAGCGTGGCCTGGGAGCGCAGGATGAGATCCCGCACCGGCTCGCGCAGGCTGATCGCCAGCGGAGTCAGGTTCATCCGCCGCCCGACCTGCACCAGCAGCTCGTCACCGAAGTGCTCTCGCAACCGCCCCAGCGCGCTGCTGGTGGCCGACGCGCCGATGTGCAGCCGCTCGCTCGCACGCGTGATGCTGCGGGTTTCCAGCAGCGCATCCAGCGTGACAAAGAGGTTGAGGTCGAAGTGGCCAAGACGCATCCAAAGATTATGGCATCGGGCGGTTGACCTGTTGATGGCATCAACAGATCACTTCGAAAACATTTGATTTTCAGAAGGTGTGAAGGCTTCTACATTTGCGCCAGATCAAAAACGAAAGCCAGAAGAGACATGCACAAACACCACTTCCTGCGCGCCGCGTTCACGCGCCGTTGACCTGCCCGGCGCCGGCTTGCCGTTGGTGCCGCGCCCACCCCACCCGGAACTTCGATGACCCAGGCCTGAGCCTGGCCAGGCGGAGCCATGCCCTGTTTTCGCAGAAGGCGCCAACCGAGCGCCCATTTTCATCAGCCCACAGGAGACAACCACGTGAAATCGATCCCCACCGCTCGCGGCTCCGTCCGCACCACACGCACCCGGCCCCGGCCGGTTCTCAGCCGCGTGGCCATGGCTGCGCTGCTCGGCCTGGGCGCCACCACGGCGCAGGCCTTTGAAGTCGAGACCGGCAACCCGGACCTCAAGGTCCTGTGGGACACCACGGTCAAGTACAGCACCGGCTTCAGGTTGAAGAATCCGTCGCCGGCGATTGTGGAAGGGGCGAACTACGACCCCACATCCGCGGGTTACTTCCCCAACACCGACGACGGCAGCCGCAACTTCAAGCGCGGCCTGGTTTCCAGCCGGCTCGACCTCCTGAGCGAGCTGGACGTTGCCTACCAGAACGTGGGGTTTCGGGTCTCTGCCGCGGGTTGGTACGACTCGGTCTACCAGAGCCGCAACGACAACAACTCGCCCGCCACCGCCAACCCGATCTCGGTGGGCAGCAACCAGTTCACCGACGCGACGCGCCGGCTGCATGGCGGGGATGCCGAAATTCTGGATGCCTTTGTCTTCGGCAAGTTCAAGCTGGGCGACATGCCGGCCGTGGGTCGTCTGGGCAAACACACCCTCGTGTACGGCGAGAGTTTGATGATGGGCGCCAACGGCATCGCGGCGGCCCAGGCGTCGATCGATGTGGTGAAGGCGGCCACGGTGCCGAACGCCCAGTTCAAGGAATTCATGATGCCGATCAACCAGCTGTCGGGCCAGGTGCAGGTCACGCCCGGTGTGATGCTGGGGGGCTACTACATGCTCGATTCCATGGGCGACCGCCTGCCCGGATCGGGCAGCTACTACTCGTTCATGGATGCGCTGGCCGCCGGCGGCGAGCGTCTGATCGTGGGCTCTTCGCCGGCCGGCAATGTCAGCTTTCACCGCCAGGCGGACATGAAGGCCAAGAAGAGTGGCCAGTTCGGCACGCAGCTGCGCTTCAGCCACGATGACGTGGACTACGGCCTGTACGCGGTCCAGTGGAACGACCATGGTCCGTCCGGCCTGTACCTGCATCCGTCGGCCGGGGCGCCGTCGGTGACCGCCAGCGGTGTTCAGATTGGCACCTACCAATTTGTCTACCACGAAGGCATTCGCGCACTGGGCGGGAGCTTCAGCACGACCCTGGGCAACGTCAACGTGTCCGGTGAGGTGTCATTGCGCAGCAACACGCCGCTGGACAGCGATGCACAGCTGGACCTGGCCGGCGCGAACAACAGCTCCAACCCGCTGTACGCGGTGGGCAAATCGGCGCATGCGCAAGTGAACTGGATTGCCAGCCTGGGCCCCAGCTTCCTGGCGCGCGAGGCCGATTTCGTGGGCGAAATCGCCTGGAACCGCTTGCTGTCGGTGACCAAGAACCGCGCGGCACTGAACCCCAATGCCACCCGCGACGCCACCAACATCCGCGTCATCTTCGAACCCAAGTACCGGCAGGTGATGCCGGGCGTGGACCTCAGCGTGCCCGTGGGGCTGGGCTACGGGCTTTCGGGCAACTCGTCCGTGGTCGGCGCGTTCCTGGGCGAGGGCATCGGTGACATCAGTGTCGGCCTGAACGGTTCGTACCTGGACGTCTGGCGCTTCGGCCTGAACCTGACGCACTACTTTGGCAAAGCCGGCGCCTTCATCGAGGCCGGACACCGCACGTTCAAGCAGAGCTACGCCGATCGAACTTACCTCTCATTCAACGTCCGCCGCACCTTCTGATCTTCCGGAGACCCCCCATCATGTTCAAGACAAAACTCATCCCCCTGGCCGCGCTGGCCATGGCCGTGGCTGCGGCGCCTGCAGCGTGGGCCGCCGTCACCGCCGAGGAGGCCGGCAAGCTGAAAACCACGCTGACGCCACTGGGCGCCGAGAAGGCGGGCAACAAGGACGGCAGCATTCCCGCGTGGACCGGTGGCTACACGACACCGATCCCGGGTTTCAAGAACGGCGGCAAACGGCCCGACCCGTTTGCCGCCGACAAGCCGCTGTACCAGGTGACGGCCAAGAACATGGACCAGCACGCCGACAAGCTGACCGATGGCGTCAAGGCCATGCTCAAGAAGTACCCCGACAGCTTCCGCGTCGACGTGTACCCCACGCGCCGCACGGCCGCCGCACCGCAGTGGGTCTACGACAACACGGCGAAGAACGCGGTCAAGGCGGAGCTCAAGGACATGGTGCCTGTGAACGCCTATGGGGGCATTCCGTTCCCCATTCCCCAGAGTGGCGCTGAAGCGATCTGGAACCACACGCTGCGCTGGCGCGGCGAGGCCTGGCATGTGGCCATCAAAGGCGTGCAGACCACCGCAAACGGCAAGCACGTGACCACCGGCATCGCCTCGGGCGACTTCCAGATGCCCTACTACTTCAAGGACGGCAGTGCCGACAAGTTCGATGGCCAGCACTGGTCGATCCGCATCCAGACCACCGGCCCGGCGCTGCGCGCCGGCGAGGGCATCGTGGGACGCCAGCATTTCAACGGCGACAAGACCCAGGTCTGGGTGTACGTCACGGGTCAGCGCCGCATTCGCAAGGTGCCCAACGCCTGCTGCGACACGCCCACGCCCAACAGCGCTGGCGTGGCCACCTTCGACCAGACCGACGTGTTCGATGGTCGCCTTGACCGGTTCGACTGGAAGATCGTCGGCAAGAAGGAAATGCTGATTCCCTACAACGGCAACAAGCTGCTGACCGTGCCCGAAGACCAGGCCTTGCTCGCGCACCACCTGAACCCCGACGCGACGCGCTGGGAACTGCACCGGGTGTGGGTGATCGAGGCCACGGTGGCCGCCGGCAAGCGCCACCTGTCGCCCAAGCGCCGCTACTACCTCGACGAAGACACCTGGATCGCGGTGCTCGCCGACCACTGGGACGCCAACGGCCAGCTCTGGCAGATGGGCTTCTCCAACCCGGTGGTGATGCCCGACCTGCCCGGCACCACGTCGCCGCAGCAGTTCGGCTTCTACGACCTGATCTCGGGTGCCTGGTATCACGACAGCGCGCTCAACGACGCCGCCGAGCAATACAAGATCATGCCGCGCTACCCCGACACGACCTTCACCCCCGAGGCGCTCGCCGGTGACTCGATCCGCTGAGTGTTGAACATGCGCACGTCAATGTTGTGTATCGCCGCGCTCCGGCCCGGGTGGCGCGTGGGGGTGGCGGGTGCCGCGCTGGTGGCGGTCGGCCTCGGTGCCGCGCTGGCCAGCGCCGCGCTGGCGCCGCTGCCCGCGCCGCTGGACCGGCCCGCCATCGCACTGACCGCGCCCGCTCGCGCCGCGCTGCTGGGTCTGGCTGCGGCCGGTTCGAGGGTTGTGGCCGTGGGCGAGCGGGGCACCGTCTTGCTGTCCGACGACGCCGGGGCCACCTGGCGGCAGGCGCAGAGCGTGCCCGTCAGCGCCACGCTGGTGGCGGTGCAGTTCGTCACCCCGCACACGGGCTGGGCCGTGGGTCACTATGGCGTGGTGCTGCGCAGCGACGACGGCGGCGAGCACTGGACCCGCCAGCTCGACGGCCATGGTGCCGCGGCGCTGATGCTGCAGGAGGCCCAGGCCAGCGGCGACGCCAAGGCCCTGGTCGAGGCGCAGCGGGCGGTGCAGGAGGGCGCGGACAAGCCGCTGCTGTCGCTGCATTTCCGCAACGAGCGCGAAGGCTGGGTGGTGGGGGCGTTCAACCTCGCGCTGACCACCCGCGACGGCGGCCAGTCCTGGCAATCGGTCAGCACCCGCCTGCCCAATCCCAAGGCCGCGCACCTGTACGGATTCGACCAGGCGCAGGACGATGTGCTGATCGCGGGCGAGCAGGGCCTGCTCATGCATTCGAGCGATGGGGGCCTGCGCTTCAGGCCAGTCGCCACGCCCTACGCCGGTAGCTTCTTTGGCGTGGCGCGCGAAGCCGATGGCGCCTGGCTGGTCGCCGGCCTGCGCGGGAACGTGTGGCGCAGTGCCGACCAGGGCAAGACCTGGACCGCGTTGACCGGGCAAGCGCCCGTCAGCATCACCGGCGTGCTGCGGGACGCCCGGGGACAGGTCTGGCTGGCCAACCAGGCCGGGCAGTTGCTGCAGCCCCGTCCTGGCGTGGACGCGCTGGGCCTGATCGGCACCACGGCGGCGCAGCAGCCGGCCAGCATCCTGCGGCTGGACGACGGCAGCCTGCTGATGGCCGGCTGGAACGGCATCACCCACGTCCCCCATGAACAAGCCACCACGGCCCGCTGAGACCATGACCCCCTCGACCCCCACCATTTCCAGCGAGCAGGTCAGCAGCTTCGACCGGCGTTCCGGCTCGCTGGTGGAGCGCGCGCTGTTCAACCACCGCCTCGTGGTGCTGCTGGTCTGCGCACTGATCACGGCGCTGCTGGGCTTTCAGGCCACCCGCCTGACGCTCAATGCGAGCTACGAAAAGACCATCCCGCAGAGCCAGCCCTACATCCTCAACTGGCTGGCCCACCAGTCGGACCTGAAGGGGCTGGGCAACGCGGTGCGCATCGCCGTCGTCAACCCCAGGGGCGACATCTATGACGCGACCTACCTGGAGACGCTGCGCGCCCTGAGCGACCAGGTGTTTCTCATCCCGGGGGTGGACCGCGCCGCGATGAAATCGCTGTGGACACCCAGCATGCGCTGGACCGGCGTGACGGAGGAGGGGCTGGAGGGTGGCCCCGTGATCCCCGATGGTTACGACGGTTCCCCCGACAGCCTGCAGCAGCTGCGCACCAACGTGCAGCGCTCGGGTGAGATCGGCCAGATCGTGGCGCTGGATGGCCATTCCAGCGTGATCCACGTGCCGCTGCTCGCCCGGACCGCCGACGGCAAGACCCTGGACTACGTGGCCCTGTCGGAGCAGCTGGAGGCGCTGCGCAGCGAATTCGAGGCCCGCGGCGTGAGCCTGCACATCACCGGCTTTGCCAAGATCGTGGGTGACCTGATCGCGGGCCTGCAGCAGGTGCTGGTGTTCTTTGCCCTGGCGGTGGCCATTGCCGCCGGCATGGTCTATGGGTACACGCGCTGCGTGCGCTCCACCGCGCTGGTGGTGCTCAGTTCGCTGATCGCCGTGGTCTGGCAGATGGGCCTGTTGCCCACGCTGGGCTATTCGCTGGACCCGTACTCGATGCTGGTGCCCTTCCTGGTGTTCGCCATCGGCATGAGCCACGGTGCCCAGAAGATGAACGGGATCATGCAGGACATCGGGCGCGGCGTGCCGAAATGGATCGCCGCCCGCTACACCTTCCGGCGCCTGTTCCTCGCGGGGTTGACCGCGCTGGTGGCCGACGCCGTGGGGTTTGCCGTGCTGCTGACCATCGACATCCAGGTGATCCGTGAGCTGGCGGTGGCGGCCAGCATCGGCGTGGGCGTGCTGATCTTCACCAACCTCATCGTGCTGCCCATCCTGTTGAGCTACACCGGCGTGAGCCCGGCGGCGGCCGAGCGCAGCCTCCGCGGTGAGCAGGCCTTCGCGCAGGCCGATGGGCACGAGCGCAGCGGGCTGTGGGCCACGCTGGAGCGTTTCACCGAGCGGCGCTGGGCGCTGCCGACGGTGCTGATCAGCCTGCTGCTGGCCGGTGTCGGTTACGCCACCAGCCGCCACCTGGCCATCGGCGATCTGGACCCGGGGGCGCCGGAGCTGCGGGCCGAGTCGCGCTACAACCGCGACGTGGCGTACGTCAACGCCCACTACGGCGCCAGCAGCGATGTGTTCGCGGTGATGGTCAAGACGCCCGAAGGCGCGTGCGCCGACTACGACACCCTGATGCGTGTCGATGCCCTGGAATGGCAGTTGCAGCAACTGCCGGGCGTGGAGTCCACCCACTCCCTGGCGCGGCTCAACCGCCTGGTGCTGACCGGGCTCAACGAGGGGCAGCCCAAGTGGCTGGAGCTGATCGCCAACCAGGCGATGCTCAACATGGTCACCGGCAATGCGCCGCGGGGCCTCTACAACGAGACCTGCAGCCTGCTCACCGTGAGCGCGTTCCTGAAGGACCACAAGGCGTCCACACTCAACGGGCTGATCGCCAGCGTGGAAGACTTTGCCGCCCACAACGACAGCCCCAAGGCCAGCTTCCTGCTGGCGGCGGGCAGTGCGGGCATCGAGGCCGCCACCAACATCGTGGTCCGGGAGGCCTGGCACACCATGCTGGTGCTGGTCTATGCCGCGGTGGTGGCGCTGGCCTTCATCACGTTCCGGTCCTGGCGCGCCGTGGTCGTCGCGGTCCTGCCCCTGATGCTGACCTCGGTGCTGGCCGAAGCCTTGATGGTGGCCCTGGGCATGGGGGTCAAGGTCGCCACGCTGCCGGTCATCGCGCTGGGCGTGGGTATCGGCGTGGACTACGCGCTGTACATCCTGAGCGTGATGATGGGTGAGCTGCGCAAAGGCGCGACCCTGTCCGAGTCGTACCGGGTGGCCTTGCATTTCACGGGTCGCGTGGTGATGCTCACCGGCCTGACCCTGTCCGTGGGCGTGGTCACCTGGGTGTTTTCGCCCATCAAGTTCCAGGCCGACATGGGGCTGTTGCTGGCGTTCATGTTCCTGTGGAACATGCTCGGTGCGCTGGTGCTGCTGCCGGCCCTGTCGCACTGGTTGCTGCGGCCGCTGGTGCAGGCCGGCGCCCGCGCGCCCGGCACCCCGTCCCAGGCCGTGGTCACCGCCAACGCCCACTCCACCGCCATGCCTGCCTGATCGACTCCATCGCCATGACCGAATCACTGACCTGCGCCATCGGCCGCCTTCGGCCCCACCACTTCGGCATCAGCGTTCCCGACCTGGACCAGGCCCTGTCCTGGTACGAGCGCATGCTGGGCTTCTCCGTTGAACAACGCCTGTTCATCGACAAGATCCCGGCCCACATCGCCTTCGTGAAGCGGGGCGATTTCCGGATCGAGATCTTCCAGGTGGAAGGCGCTGCGGCGCTGCCGCCGGAGCGCCGCGAGCCCAACCTCGATCTCAAGACCCACGGCAACAAGCACCTGTGTTTCGAAGTGCCCGATGTGCCGGCCGCCATGACCGCCTTGCGGGCGGCGGGGGCCGACATCGCCCTGGAGGTGAGCATCGACGGCAACCCCACGGCCTTCGTGCGCGACTGCGCGGGCAACCTGCTGGAGTTCCTGCAGCCGTTCGAGGCGCGTCGCGCGCCTCAGGGTTGACCCTGGTATGAGCCTTCGCGATGCCGTCCATCCAGAGATTTGATTTCCCCACGCACCGCCACCTGCCTAGCATCACACCCGAATCGAATCCACAACACCGAGGGCCTGCCACGGGCGCCCTCGATCCTTCCACCCACTTTGCATCCCAAAGAACCATGTCCATCCAGATCATCAAATCAGGCAAACCCGCGGCCATCAAGGCCGACCTGAACGCGCAGGTGCGCGCCACCGTCGAAGGCATTCTGAGCGACATCGAATCCCGCGGTGACGCGGCCGTGCGCGAGTACAGCGCCAAGTTCGACAAGTGGTCGCCCGAGTCCTTCCGCCTGACCCCGGCGCAGATCGATGCCTGCATCGCGTCCCTGAGCGCCCAGACGCTGGACGACATCCGGTTCGCCCAGGCCCAGATCCGCAACTTTGCCCAGATCCAGCGCGACTCGATGAAAGACGTCGAGGTCGAAACCCTGCCCGGCGTGGTGCTCGGTCACCGCAACATCCCAATGAACTCGGTGGGCTGCTACATCCCCGGCGGCAAGTACCCGCTGATCGCCAGCGCCCACATGAGCGTGCTGACGGCCAAGGTGGCGGGCGTCAAGCGCATCGTGGCCTGCGCGCCACCG
>Ga0075012_10000625_pt1 | contig 37072 bp, 56 predicted proteins | sample All_14_2_FD_71474 | JGI IMG/M metagenome (GOLD analysis project Ga0075012, IMG submission 71474) | Freshwater microbial communities in response to fracking from Pennsylvania, USA - Allegheny Zone_MetaG_DW_15 | ecosystem: Environmental > Aquatic > Deep subsurface > Groundwater > Drilled...
CCCGACGACCAGGGCGGCATCGCCGTGGCCGGCGGCTTCCTCATTCAGTCCCTCCCCCCGGCCAACGACGCGGCTGTGAGCGGTCGCGCAAAATGAGAATTTATGTCACGAGAAATGAGAAATGCGGGGCGTCTGGGATTTCTCACTTCTCGTGACAAACACCAGCGGATAGTCCGGCAAAAACTGCATGCTCAATTACTCCGGCCAGACCATGACCGGAAGCTCCGCGATCAATTCTTCCGGCGTCGGGATCTCTCGCGTCCCGGCCTGACACTCCGCGAGAATCTGATACCCTGCCGTCCAGCACGAATCCCGCCACTCAACGCCGGCCTGGCCTTCCGCCGCAAAGCGCGGTGACGGGCTTGTCGCGTAGGTGCAGAGCGACAGGATGCCGTCATAAGCCCTGGACTGCGCCGTTGAGTCGAGGTGCTGCTGGATAACGACGACGAGGTGGGCCTGGATTTCCTCCGACGTCCACGGGACAGCCTGCCAACCCTGCACCCACATGCCGTCGATCTGCGCAGGATCAGCGGGCACGGCGCGCTCAAACTGGCCGCACTCCGGTGGCGTGGTCGGCGCGACCCAGACGTAGCCATCGGGCAGGACGGCTACGGATAGGTCCGCCGGGAATGATGTGTTCGGGAAGCCGGCCCTCAGGTTGGCCGGGACTGGTTTGCCGTCTAAAAATTTGTGTACCATGTGTCACCTCAAGGGGCTGATGTTTTGTACGGGTGGTTGGATGGAAGTGCATTTTTGAGCGTCGAAACGCCAAGTAGCCCGTCCCACTTGTGGGCCAATTTTCCTTCAATCTTTTCGATCACGGAAGTCGCTGGCTCAGAATCCAAGGCCACTACTTCTCCCATCCATCCGTTCAAATTCGTAAGAGTGTCTCCGCGACGGCCAAGACAAAAACGCTGCCCCGTCGTTGTCCATGTGGTCGAGATAGTTGCCGATGCGACCTGAGTGCCATTCAGTCTTTCGATGATACGATGGATGCCCGCCCCACCCCCATCCTTTTTGAGCGTCGTGATCAGTATTCTAGGCGCGTTGATAACCCTCAAGCCTGCCATGCCGTCGTATCCTTCTGCGTTGACGACCAGCGTGGCGTTGTAGCGGTCAACGGGGGCACCCCCATTGGTTGCGTTTCCAATCGTGAGAGGCGGTCTGACATAAGTGGTGAGGACTGACACATCAAATATCTGTGCAATAAGCACATATGATCCGAAAATAGGCGTCGGCGGCACATAAGACATATCCTGACTGCCATTAAACAACAGCTTGCCGCCGGAAACTGCGGGCCTATTTTGCGCTGTCTCTTGGGTAATGTGCCGTGCGTTTCCAGACTTGTCCAATATTTGACTGCAATATCCGGAAACATTTGTAACCGTGCCCGCGTCAGATGCGTCATACCATGCCGCAGCCGATAGCTCCGAAAAAGAAAATCCACCGCTTCGCATTATCAATCGCTTTGCCAGCTTCATACGACGGCCCCCGGAAGCCGCGCACCGCGCAATGTCGTGCCTATTTTCCAGAGCACGATCACCGTGTACCCGCTCGTCTCAAGCGTGGGAGCCGTGCCGCCTGCCCAGTTCATTGTCGGCCATGTGACGCTGTACGCGCTGCCGTCATCAATCATCAGGGTCATGGACTGGCCATCCGTGAGCGCGTCAACGGGCGCGGAGTTGCCGGTCAGCGTCCATGTCTGGATAGTGCCGATGTCAGGGTCGAGGCTTGGAGCCGTCCCGGTCAGGGCATAGACTTCCTCGGTCATGGCGATGGAATCGGGCGCGACGGCAAACTGTGTGCCGCCGGGTCCATCAAGCAATGGTTCAAAGCTCATAATATACCTCGTTTGCTCCGTGATAGACCTGCGTCGTGCCGTGGTAGACAGGCGCTTGGTCCATATACATAAATGTGTGCTCGAAAATCTGCATACTCGCCAATCCGCTACGCACTGACCAAACCTCCAGCCGCACTTCGCCGCGATATGTCGGCGCGAATGTGACAGTCGCTCCGCTGATCGCCGTGGATGAGTGCAATTCCGCCTCGGTGTCGGTGCGTACCAGCCTGGCCGAATACGTCACGCCAGACTCGGGCCCGACACTCGCGTCAGTCCACCCCAGGACCGTGCCGCCGGTCTGCTGCAGGCGATCCCTGTGCGACCATGCGACGACAATGCCGACGAGGTCGTCGGCCACGATCAGGGCCGGGTAGTAGGAGCCGCCGATCTTCACATCTGCGGGAGGATACGGACGCAAGGCCCGTTGATCCATTGTCACCGAATCAACCGGCGCGTCCGCAATGGCAAGCGGCCCCTGCCCGGTGATCGTCAGGACTTTCACGTCCAACTCGTCGCTGGCGACATACTCAACATCGTCGCTGGCCGTGTAGCCGTCCCAAATGATCACGGCGGTCCCGTCGGCGTGAGGCGCCGGAATGGTGTCGAGGCACCCGCGCCTGATCGTTGCCACGCCGTCAGTGATGGACTCGACGACAATGATCTCGTCGCCAATCTGGGCCAGGCTGCCGGCCACAAACTCGTCCAGATCAACGCCATCCTCCAGCGCGGCTGTCGTGTCTAGGTGGCCGATTCCGCCGTCCAGGGCCGCACATGGGCAGAAATCCAGCGTCCCGCCTTCGACGTACCCTGCACCTGCATCAACCTGCAGTTCGGCATTGATCTCTGCGGCTGGACGTCCTGCGGCAACCATAATGTAGCCGAGTTCAGGCAGGCTGGTCAGCTTCGCGGCGGCGTCCACTTCTCCGAGTTGGCGCACAATCTCGTAGTGGGGCGTTTCCATGATCAGGCGGGGCGTTGCCGGGAGCGGCGCTACTGACGGGTCAGTCCACTCGGTCGGCTCGGCTTCGACGTACACGACGTCCGGCAGGGCAAACACGTCCTGAGCGCACTGGATGCGGACGGTGTTGTCCACGCCATCCCCGAAAGCGATTTCGGTGACGCGCATGATGTACGAGGTCGCAATCCCGTTGCCGTCCTCGTCTGTCTCGGTCCAGTTCCACCTGAACACGCTGCCGGAATTGAGGACCGCAGCCTCGCGGTTGGCGTAGATCGTGGCCGTCACGAGCGGAGTGCTCATAGCCTTCAGGTCACGGGCAGCGGCCTTCGCAGCGATGCGCTGGTTTGCGAATCCTGGATAATCAACAGTGGCCGGGATGATCGCCCCCTGCTGCTGAATCATCGCCAAATTCTGCAGCGTCACCGTTTCCGTCTGGCCCGTTTCGTTGGAGTTGTAGGTGACGGTGATCTCATTGACGAGTTCGGCCAGGGTTTGCTTGGAATACCCTTCGACGCGGCTGATGTTCGATTGATCAAGGACGAGCAGCGACGATTCGTCGTAGTCATCACGGATCAGTTTTAGTTTGAACTTTCCTGTCGTGCGGTCAACGTAGAGCGCGGCGTCGATATGGCGCACGATTTCTTCGACAAAGTCTTCGATGCTTGTCTGCTGGCTCCAGAGGATAGAAATACCCATCTGCTCGGCAAACAGCGTGTCTGCAGCAGAAACAAACGAATCACCCATGTCCGCTTCGGGATAGCCCATGCCCCAGTTCGTGTCCGTCAGGCACTCGCGGATGATGTGGGCCGGGTTCATGTCGCCATAGGTGCCTAGATAATACTGGCTCGGGTTTTCGGCGGCCTCTTGGTACACATAGGCATCGCCGTACTTCAGTGCGGCCGATGTCGGATTAGTCTCAGCCTCGCCGATGCGGATGGACAACAAAAAGCTCAACGATGTGGGCTGATAGGTGTAGGTTTGAACAAACACGCCGTAGGGCGTGAACTCGCGCGGCTGGCCGTTAAAGTCGATTGCAACGCCATTGATACACACAGTCTGGTCATTATCAGAGGCGACGACAATTTTGACGGGGCGAAGATCGGTCAACCCGATGTCTCGCTCCATCCATGTCGTGGCCACGAGATCGACCTGTGTGCCGCCAGTGTCTAAAAATGGATCGCCTATGTACGGGTGGTCGGGACGGCCGCCCCAGAAGTGCGCCGTCCCGGTCAACGCGCAAGTCCCTGACCAGTTACCCGTATCGTCTTGCGGCAACGATCGATAACGCCACCCGGGTGACTGGACTGGGACAAGCATCTTATATTCTAGAGGGACGGCTGGAATAAATTCATCTTCGTAATATGACCCTATCTGGGCCTTTTCGTCGTACCACTGGGCCTCTCCATTCATCCGCGTGTGGATGCGCTGCATCAGCCATCCCCAATCTTTCAAGTACGGATTCAGCCCGACGTAGACTTGGCGCAAGACTGCACAACACACGCCGCGAAAAGCGGGAAGCAGAGACGACCCGAGTTTGGCAGCCAGGTAGGAGTTTTGGCCCTGGTCTGGTGCGCCCATTTCAATGTCGATCTGACCGCTGACGCCGCCCTCGCGCTTTTCGCCGCCGAACAGGTCAGGCTTATCGACAGTCAACGCTCCGCCTGTGTGCTTGCCGACCCATGCCCGTTTTCCACCGACATTAATTCGCACCAGGTGATCCACCGGCCCGTGACACAGCGCCATGTGCATGCCGACGTAGTATTTGTAGCCGACCGTGACCTTCTTGCTACTTCCGCCCATGCGCTACTCCTGCTCCGCTCGTGCGGCCTGTGCGACCTGTATGGCCATGGCATCGCCGGTTTGCTCCAGGGCCTCGACGGGCACGCCAGCGCGCAGGAACTCGGACCAGTCCAGACCGTGCTTGGCGAAAAAAGCCCGCGTCCCGCGTGAGCACATTTTGCACTGGCGGATGTGTTTCATGGTCGCCCTGATCTCGGTCATTTTTTACCGCCTGACTTTTTGATGGCCTTGGTCTTTGTGTCGCCCCACCAAACGATGTTCTGGCCGGTGATTTCCCTGGACCCGAACAACACTGGGATTTCTGCCCCGGCCGTGGCGATGGCCTTGGCCTCGATTGTCCCAGGCCTCGGCGAGTCGTATTTGACCTTGGGCCGGAAAATGTAGCCGATGACCAGGCTGGAGACGATAAAACCGAGTTCGACCCACATTACACGAGGCTCCTTCCGTCAAACGGGTTGCGGGACGGAATCCAGGGCCAGCCGCCGAAGTTGAGAATGTTGTTAAACTTGTTCTTGCACGTTTCGCGGTTGCGGGCACAGCCAGGATAGATCGTGACGGCGTCCGACACGGCCAGCGAGCAGGGATTCGCCAGCGTGAGCGACGAACCGGAGTGGCTGGTCACAAAAAGGAACCCGCCCGTGGGCGTCTCGACCATCCCGCCTGAATACCAGCCGTCAGCCAGGGCGTCGGCTGCGGCCACGGTCAGCACGGTCTTTGCTGCGTTGATTGCCGACACGGTCCCGGCCACGGCGTAGGCCGCCTTGTCCACGTTGCACCCGGTCTCATAGAGGGCGCGGCGGCACGGCCGCTGATACCGCGCCCGAAGGCCCGGGCGCTTCAGCGACGTGAACACGGACTCGCACTTGAGGCTCGCCGTCACGTTGTCGGGCCAGTCCGCGCTCACGATGCGCCCCTTCCAGTAGACGACAGGGCCGTCACTGGCCCCGACGTGAACCCGGAACACGGTCAGGGTGATGATGTGCTCGGGGTTCCCGGCCAAATAGAGCAGGGAAAGTTCGCTCGTTCTTGGGATCAGCACCTCCAGGGGCGACTTGTGCAATTCCTTTGTCTGCTGCATATCGTCGCGCCCAATCGGAAACGCGACATAGGTTTCGCCGTTGTAGTCAATCTCCGGCCCACTGGAGTAGGTCCAGACGGTCGGCCCATGGACGAATCGGAACAACTCAACCGGACGGCCACCGTGGACGGATACTTCGAGTTCTGAATATGTGCTCATACGTCAATACCCACCATCGCAGCCGTACACGTTGCCACGCCAACACGATCCCAATTCAACACGATGCGGTCAGCCGCGAAGCGATGCAGGCAGAGGAAGGAAATTCTGGCCACGTCCGTGAAGCCGAGGGCCGAGGAAATCGTCAAATTCTCACGCCCTGCGCTGCCGGCCACGGCGTTGGTGATCTTCCTGCAGACGAACGCGCCATTGGAGGAGAACGCAGCGATGTGCGTCATGCCAGGGCGGTTCAGCCCCAGGGTGCGATAGTTGACGTCGCGAATCTGAAGCGTAGTGGCCACGGCAGTGGGCTGGACGGCCAGCACCAGGTCATGCCGTCTGCTCGGGACCCATACAGGGTTAAGCATCCCGGCACGACGGTGCAGCCACTTTCGAAAGGCCCATGCCTGGACAGGCGTGCGCAGTCTCCACTTGAGATCCGTGGTGATGAGAGGATAGTCCGTGCGCGCCGATGTCGCCCATGCGCCCATTCTCGGGTCCAGGACGTCAATGGCACGGTCGATCTGACGCGGCATCGTTTCACCTGGCATCAACAGGTTGTCAGAAAGCACGTCATAGCCGAGATACTGCATTGTCGCGGCATCGGTCGTAAGCGCCGTGTTGTCCTGGACCTGCATCGTCACCGTGTAGCGCGAGGCTTTGAAGGAGTAGTCGTCGCACCTGGCAGGACAGGACATCCGCGTCATGCGCAAGGGCATGACCAGAGCTCCGGCAGCGTGCCCGTGCGCCACGGCGCCGGCCAGGTCCAGACTCGATGGCCCAACCGATTCGACCGTGACGACGTCATAGAACTCCGGCGAGGTGTACACGACCGCGAGCCCCCCATCACGGAAGTCCGATGCGGTCGCGTCGATGGCGATAGACGACGAAGCCACCGGAAGATCGGCGGACAGGCGAGCGGCTTCGTGCCAGCATGGCCAGCCCCAGAGCCGGTGCTGCCACCCGGCGATGCTAACCCGCAGCCGTGAAAGTTCAGCCTCGTCGTCGACCAAGATCTGCGCCTCGAACGACTGCCTTGGCTCCTGACGGACCTGGATGCGCTGCTCCGTTCCGTCCTTGGCCTCGATGGCATTCGTCAACCATTCCAAAGACTCGATGATCCCGCGTTCAGGGTGCCATGGCCAAACGATGTAGCTCATCCCTGCCCCAGGATGCGCCGAATCGCGCTGGCGTTGCGCCTGACGTGGGCCAGGGTCATCTGCTCACCCTCGGCCCCGCTCAGTTCATTGGCCACGGTCCGGCGGTCAAAGGCGAAGATGTTCTTCTGCGCCTTCTGCGCCCGGGTGGCGGCGATCAGCTCTCGCAGCAAGGACTTTGTCTCCGCATCGGATCCACCGCCAACGGCCTGGACACCGAGGTCTCCCGTGGCCGTACGCCGCAGCGGGAAGATGCCTTCCCAGCCGGCCTCGGCGAACACACCTGCGCCCTGGGCAAAAGCGAAGAGCTGCGGAGAATTGTAAATCCCGTTGGAATATGCGGAAAGGGACGGGCTCTGGTAGGCGTTGCCCTTGGCGTTACGCGAGAAATAGCTCGACAGCTCGCCGGCGTAATTGAAACCGCCGCTGGCGGATCCCGCTGCCGCAGATCCGCCGCCGAAATACGCAGAAGCTGCAGACAAACCAGTCTTCAGCAAACCACCAAGCCAATCATAGGACTGCGAAACCAGCGAGCGGAAAGCCAGGCGCGCGATCTCGGCGTTGATGCTCGTCACCATGTCGGCGACTTCGACCTTTCCGGTCTTCGCGAATTGCACCACCGCGTCTTCGGCGGTCTGGAATGCCTCCGTCGCCGCGTCACGGGCTGTCTGGAAAGCGTCCTTGGCCGTGGCCCCGTAATCAGCGACGCCCTGCTTGATGCCGTCAACCCACGTCTGGTTTCTGGCCGTTGCCTGCATCTCGCGGATCTTGTCCATGATCGCCTGAAGCTCCGCCCGGGCGAGCGGGTTCGAAGCAACGAGCATCAGCCGTTCGATTTGCGGGACCAGCTCGGACTGCAAAGCCTGGGCTTGCTCGCCGATGACGGCCTTGAGCTTCGCCCGGGCTGTGGCCTCGGTTTCCATGCCGGTGACCACCCTGGACTGAAGAGATTGCTCCTTGGCGCTGATGATGGCCTGGGCGTCGTTCATGACCTTGTCGATGCGCTCTTTGGCCGCCTTGGCCTGTTCTGCGGCTAGTTCCGCAACTGTCGTCGCGGTCTGCGTCTTCAGGACATCCACGCGGGTCTGTGCGTCGGCGATCTTCTCGTCGAGGGCGCGCAGCTGATCGGAGATCTGCTCCTGGCCGCGAGTGCCACCGGGGCTCATTTGCCTGAGCCGCTCCTGCTCGGCCCGCGCCTTGGCGATGGCCTTTTCCTGCACGGCAATTTCAGCCGCCGATTCCGTCTCGATGACGCGCCGACGTTCTGTATAGTAGGCCTCCAGGCTGGTCGTTCCGGCTTCAAAACCGCGCTGGGCCAGGCTCAGCTCACCGGCCAGCTTGGCCTTAAGGATGTCCAGCTCACGACGGGACTGGGCCTGCAGCGCAGCCAGGGCGCTCGCCCCGTAGTCGTCCAGATCCAGAGACTTCCCGGCCGCCGTGGACTTCTTCGCGTAGGCCTTGCGGACCAGAGCCTCGGCGTCCTTGTACTGCTGAGAGTCGACGGCGATGCCCGCTTCCTTGGCCTTGGCCGCCAGCTCCTTGAGGGCGCCGCCAACCGGGTCGATCCTGTCCCGGAATTTGTCGAGCCACGTGTCGAAAGATTGCCCCATGATATTGAAGGCTGGCGAAAGAGCTTTGGTCTGCTCGGATTCGACCTTCTTGCGCTGGATCCGCGCGGCCTCGTGCAAGCGCGCATAGGCGGCGGTAACCTTTGCCTCCGCTGCGGCGATGGCTTTGTCATCCACGTAGGTGAAAAACTCGACGTCGCCGGACGGGTTGACGCTATAGCCGCTCCTGACCTTCCTGGCTTCGGCCAGCATGGCCTCTGCTTGGGCGATGTCCTGGCGGAATGGCGAGAGAGCGTCTTCACCAAAGGCCTGGGCGGTGCGCATGCGCCGAATGGCCTGCTCCGCCTCTTCAGCTGCTGTCTTGGCCTTGTTCGCGGCATTCTCCGCCTTGTCGCCCCAGATCATCCATGCCGTGGCGCCGGCGGTCAGCAAAGTGGTGATGATGCCGATGGGACCGCCCAGGGCGGTGACTACCGTGGACAGGCCGCGAGACACCACGGAGGCGCTCGTCTGGGCGGCAGCGAGGGCGCTTGTGGCCGTGGTCAAATTCGTCTTGGCCCGCTGCAGCGCGACGTCGGCGGCGACCTGGGCCCAGTAGTCCTTCACGGCAGCACGGTGCGCGGTCGCAGCTGCCACGGCGGCCTCGGCTTCGGCGACCGTGGCCCGATGCAGGGCGATGGAGCTGGCCGCGGCGGCGTTTTGCGCGGGGATGGTTTGCGCCGCCCAGGCGACGGCCGCCGCTCCGCCTTTGACCATGGCCAAGGTCAGGCCGGACACTGCGGCGACGGCCACGCCGCCCAGCATCTCCTGCATGTGGTCGGCCACAAAATCGAAGGTGGACACAACGCTCTGGCCAGCGCCCGTCCACTGGTTCGCGGCATCAACCATGCGGCCGAACTCGTCCGTCACACGCGTTGCGGCTTGGCCCATGGTCCGCTGATAGTTGGCGGCCTCCGCCTCCAGCACGCCAGCCTGCGACTCCAGGGCCGCAACTACGATGTCCGTCGTCAGGAGACCCTGTTCGGCCAGGCCACGGAGCTTGCCGATGGGCAGCCCCAGGCCGTCGGCCAGGGCCTTTGCCAGCCTCGGGCCATTCTCCATGACGGAATTGAATTCTTCGCCGCGGAGCACGCCGGAGCCCAGAGCCTGGGAAAGTTGGCGGATGACAGCCGAAGATTCGGCGGCCGCCGCGCCGGAAAGCTGCAGCGACCGCGCAGTGACCTGTGTCGTGGTCGCGATCTGCTCCTGAGTCAGGCCATAGCCCTGGCCGACCTGGCTGAGCCGCGCCAGCAGCGTCGCGGTCGCCTCGTACCCGGCGCCCGTTTTGGCGGAGATCTCATAGCCGCGCGCCTGGGCCGCACTGAACGCTTCTGCGCCGCCGACGGCGATGAGCAGCCTGGAGTTGAGCCCCTGAACCGAGTCCGCGAGGTTGGCCAGGTCCCGCGCGGAGCTTGCCGACGTCCACACCCCGAAGGCGGCCAGGGCGCTGGAACGCATGCTGTCCAGCTGGCGGGAGATCGACTCGATGCCCGCCTTGGCCTTTCCCAGCGCTGGACTTGCCTGGTCCTGCGCTGTTATCCTGATTTTCAGATCTTTGGAGGTAGACATGCTTTCCCGCCTGGTCTTTCAGTTGCTGTGCTACGCCGGCGCCGTTGTCGTGGGGGCCTTGCTCTGCGGCGTTACCGGGGCTTGGATCTTCCCGGCCTTGTTCGGGGCCGTCTTTTTTGCGGGGCTGAAAGGCGTCATCTAGACCGCTCCTGCCAGATCTTGAGAGCCTCGCCCTCCATGACCCGGATATCCCTGAAGGCCTGGGGGCGATCCAGGACGCCCATCATCTCCATCGCCGCGTTCAGGGCCTGGTAATCCAGACCAGGTGCGCGGCCACCAAGGCCGCCGAAGTGCCATTGGGTTCGCAAGGCCATGAAAAGGTCGACGCTCTCAAGACACTCCGACCAAACCTCGAAATCGTCGGGCTCGTCCGTCACCAGGAGGATACCCAGGGCAAGGGCGCTGTCCTTGGCCTGGGTCATGTCGCCTGCGCCCAGCAGATGACGGACGGCCCCGATCAGTTTTTTGCCCTGCCCTCGGGGCTATGGGCTTCGACGAACGCCCGAGCCATGGCCGGCAAAACAGGCCAGAGGCTGAAGACCAGCTCCCTGTTTTCCTCCGTGAACGGGAGAGGGTTCTCCGCTTCGTCAACGACGCCGCTCCAGCCGAGCAGATTCTCGCGCATCAACTCAAGGTCCTTCTTGCTCTGGACCTCGACCATTTTCTCGCGGGAAAGACGGCGAAATCGCGCCTTGAACTCGTACGGCACCTCGTTGCCGTTCTCGTCCAGGATTTTGACTGCTACCGGGTACCAAAACGCTTCAGACTGTCCGATTTTCAGCATCCAGGCCCCCTATTTCACGATGATGAGCAGTTCGTCGTTCCCGGCCACGGGGCACAGACGCATGTCCACGGACACGGCCAGGCGGCCCTGGGCGTTCTCGTACTTGGGGCGCCCGAACTGGCACGCCGGCGCGTAGCACTGCACGATCTTCCCGGCGCCGACGCCGTGCTTGAAGGCCACGGACTTGGTGGTCACGGTCTTGGCGTCGGTGAACATCGTGACCTCGGCGGCCGCTTCCAGGCGCATCTTGGCCGTGCCCTTGATTTCGCGGCCGGTGATGTCGACCTCGGACGATCCCATGAGGGCCATGAACTCAACCGACCCGCCCAGATCCAGATCCACGCCGATGGACGGCAATGCGGTCCCGCCGGTCACCACGCCGGCAGCGTATGTGCCGCCGATCAGGATGTGCCCGGTATTGTCCGCAGCCACAGGCAGCGGGGCCTTCCAGGCCGTCATGACCACGCCGGACGGGTTGGCCAGGGCCTCGGGATCGGCCTGCTCGATGCCGATGAACTTGAACTTGAGGGACGGCTTGCTGCCCGGGGCGATGGACAGGGTGGCCGTGCCGCGGGCGTCCTTGACCCGGTGCGTGACGCCGTCCACGGCGTAGAGGATGGACAGCGACTCCTGGGCGGTGGTGATGGGGTTGTAGATCACGTGCGCGCCGGCAGAGACCGTTTCGGCGAACGCGCAGGCCCGGAGCAGCTTGCCCCAGGCGGGCGCCGTCCCGGCGGCACCAGATCCGGCCAACTCGACCTCGAACTCGATATTGACCGGGCTGTCGCCGATGAGCTGCTCGGCCGAGCCGAAAAACTCGCGCAGGTAGTCGCGCTCCACGACCTGGTCGTCATAGCCGATGGACGCGTTGCTGATGAGCAAGGCGTCCGTGGCCGCGGCCGGGGCCTCGTACGTACCGACGTCTTCCTGAATTTTGGCCAGGATGACCATGTTGCGGAAATATCTATTTGCCATTGCCGGCCTCCTTGTTCTCGTTCAGTTTTTCGGCAGGCTGCGCCGGCGTCTTCTCGACATTGGCTTGCTGCGCCTGCGCCCGTTCGGCTTTTTGCAGCGTGCCATCCTTCAAGGCGTAGTAGCTGCCGCCGGACTGGGGTAACGGGTTACTCATGGGATCCTCCGCAGTTCTTGTTCCAGGGTGAAGATAATCTCGTAACCGAACACGCCCTTGCCGGGCGGGACCGGCGCGACCTGGTCGCGACCTTTTGCCAGTGGGGCGTCCAAGACCATTTTCCCGGCAAGGATGCCCTCCACCTGCTCCAGGAGTGCAAGCGCTCCCTTCTTCCGCTCCTGGGAAGAGCGGTAGCGCTTGGACAGCGCATACACGGCCCAGGCCCACGTTTCGGGCTGCACATGAGCGCCCATCATGGTGTTTTCCTTCGATGCGCCCGCGGCGTAGACCACCCAAACCGCCTCGCCCGGGAACCCGTAGACTTCGTCTTCATCCAGCCCCAGGGGCATGGACCCGACCTTCACGGCGGCTGGGAGCCCGTCGCGCAACAGGTCAAGGATCGCGTCTTCAGCGGTCTGCCTGCTCATTTCAGATACCCCCAGATGGTGTGCTGGATCTCTTCCCAGTCGACCGATGCGTCATCGGGCAGGAACGGCCGGGCCGGCATGGTCACCGATTTCCGCACGATGCCGCCAAATGCCAGGGCCTTCTTGGTCTTCGGACGGATCACCCCGCCGAATTGATGGATGGCCGCGTATTCGACATTGGTGCTCACCTCGACCTGTTTGGCCGAAGCCTCGGACGTGAACGAGGTCTGAAGTCTCGATGTGTTGACCAGGGTCTGGCCGCCTTTTTCTCTGACCCTCGCGGACGGCTTCCAGGGCTTGCCTGCCGGCGACTGCCCCTGCTCGAAGGCTTCGTCCGTCTGGTTCATGACCACGGCCCCGATGGCGCGCATGACCGGCGTCATGTCACCAAGGCGCTCCGCGACACGCTGAAGCATGTGCAGGACAGGCTTGGTGTCGACCTCAATGGTCACGCCGCTCACAGCGTCCTCCGCGACATGAGCCGTTGGCTGGCCGTGAACGATGCCGTGCCCTGGCTCGGCTCGGCAGCTCCGCCGATCTCCGCGCCCAGGGCCATCTTGCCGGTGGCGATGGCTTCCAGCAGGCGCATGCACCTGGCCGTCTCCCGCTGCCACGTTTCCGGCTCGTCCACACCTGGTCGGCGCAACCAGAGCTGGTGAACCGCCAACTTGGTGGACAGGTTCTCGATGAGCGCCGGCACCACCGCCAGGGGCACAGGCTTGACGGTGCCGACATAGGCGTCGATCTCCCGGTCGGCCTGCTCGATGGCCTCTTCCAGGACGGCAGTGACCGCAGGATCCGAGAGCAAGCCCGCTTCCTCGTCATCGGCGAGCTGCAGGACGATGGACTCCGGAAGCAGCTTCAGAAGGGCGGCGACGGTGCTGTACATGGGCTATTCCTTGGACGCCTTTTTGCCGCCCTTTTTCGCGGCCGGTGCGGCCTGTTGTTCGGCCATGGGCTCTTCAGGACACTGGCTCTCGGCCTCCGCCACGGCCGGATCCACGTCGACGTCCTCTTTGAGGGGGCCGATCTGGCCCGGCTCTTTGGGCTCGTCGGCGACCAGCTCCACGACAAGCATGGGTTCGGCCTGCAGCTGCTTCAGCTGCTCCGGGCTGAATGCGTCGTCATTGTGCTGGACCGGCTTGGCGCTGTGGGCCATCCCGCAGCGGCGGAAGCCGTCTTTCTTCGCGGTGATGATGATCATGTTCCTTGCTCCGTGTTCATGGGGCCGGGATCATTCCCGGCCCCTGGGTTTGCCGTTACTCGCCGGTGCCGGTGCTGCCGTAGGACATCTGCCAGAAGGCATAGCCGCCGGCGGCGCGGGCTTCGGCGCCGAAGCGGTACTTCTTGCGCATGAACACGTTGTCCGCCTGGGGATCGGTCTGCTCGACGAACACCGGGGCCTTGCGCTCCTGGTAGACGAAGGGCTTCACCGGCATCGAGGTGACGTGCAGAAACCAGGCAGTGGTCGAGGTAAGGCGCGGGTTGACCACCAGCTTGGCGGTGCCTTTGAAGGGGTTCGGTTTGTCGTCGGCCAGCTTGTCCATCTCCAGCAGGCGGCGGCCTTCGGTCTCAAGGGCGGGCGGGACTTCCAGGACGTCAGGGATCAAGCCAAGCGGCCGGCCTTCTTCGTCCTTGAAGCTCATGATGGCGGTCCGAGCTGCTCCGTAGCTGGCGACGGCCGCGGCGTTGGTCGCGCCGGACAGAGCCACGGTCGACTTGTTGCTGACCGAAGCGACATCGCCGGTGGCTGGATCGGTCACCGGGTGGTCCGTGTCGTAGAAGTACTGGTCGTCGTAGCACTTGCTGACGAAGGCGTTGTTCTTCAGGTCGGCCACGATCTCGTCCGGGAGCTGCTTGGCGCTGAAGCCAGCCATCTGCGCCTGCGGGGCGTAGATCCCAAGGTTGTCGTCCTCGATGTCGTTGCGGTCCACCTCGACGGTCGCCTCGAAGTCATCGTTGACGATGGAGTACTTGAAGGCTTCCAACGCCTTGACGGCCTTGTCTCCGATCCACTTTTTCATGCGGGGGAAGGCGGACAGCCACCCGTAGTCGTTCCGGCCGGACCCGCTCGGGACCTTCATGGCCGTCAGTTCCCACTGGCTGGGCGCTCCGGCGAAGGCGTTGTTGAAGGTCGTCTTCAGGCTGGTGAACAGCGCGTCGAGCGTCGCCTTGTTGACCAGCAGGCCGGCCATCCCGATGCCGAAGCCAGCCAGGTCCATGGTCCGAACGTCGGCAGCCATGCCGGACACGGGCACCGCGAACAGCACGGCGGCGACCAGCACCGCCCAGACGCACAGGGTCTTGATCATTTTGCTCATTGTATGGTTCCTCTCCATGCTTGATGGTTAACCGACCGTGGTCAGGCTGCAGCCGTCATTGACGACCAGACGCCACGCCTTGGCCGCCCCGATCACCACCGACGTGAGCACGACGGTGTCTCCGGCGTCGCCCAGGGTGATGGTGTTGTTCCCGGTCTGATTGATGGCCGAGGCCACGGTCACGACACAATCACCGCCCCCGTCGACGCCCAGGCACAGGGTCAGCATCAGGCCGGCTGCGGCCGGGGCGGCCAGGGTCCTGGTTTGTCCGGTCGCGCCAGTGGTCAAAGACACGGCGGCGGATCTGGCCGCTGGCAGTGCCTGGCCGTTGCCGGGGTCGGCCACGGGCAAGGGAGTCTTGCCGTAGAGTTCCTGCAGGGCGGCTTCGACGGTGGCTTCGGCCGTGTACGCTCCGGCGTCGGCGACGCTGATGGCCGAGGCGGCGTGCGCGGCGCTGGTGTCTGCGATGTGGGTGGCCACGTCGGCCTGGCGTACGGCCGGCTCGATGTCGATCCAGGCCTGATTCGCGCCGATGAATCCCGCGATCACGCCGCAGAAGATGGCGTTGGTCACGTTCGCGACCAGGTCCACGGTCTGGTCGTCGACCAGGAACACGCTGTCGCCGACATTCGCCTGGGAGATGGTGTGTCCGAGGGTTGCCTTGATCAGGCCGCGTCGGCGCAGGACGACCTGCTTGTCGCCATCCTGGCCCAGGGAGTTGTCGACGTGGTGGATGGACACGCCCTGGAAGATGAGGCCGGCCGTATCCGACCCGGGGACGGCGAACCCGCCCGCGTTGACGCACACGAAGGCGCCACCGTAGATGACATCGCCGTCATCGATGGGGAAGGCGAGCTCGACGCCCTCGGTGTATTCGAGCCGCTTGTCCGCTGCTAAAGCTGTCATGGTTCATTCTTCCTTGCCGGTCGGGCTATTTGGATTTGGGGTTGTACTTTTTGAAGGTCTCGTCATCGATGCCCATCATCGCGTTCACCGCCCGCTGGACATCGTCGATGGGCGCGCCCCCGTCGGGCTGTTTCTTGTCCATCGTGGACGGGTCGGCGATCACCGGAGCGGCCTTGCAGTACTCGGCGAAGCGCTCCAGCCCGCCCTCCAGGGCGCACTGCGCCTTGTGATAGTCGACGGTGGCCGGGGTGATCTTGCCCTCGGCCAGGGCCTTCTCGATGGCGGCCGTGATGTCCTTGTCCTTGGCCTGCTGGTTCAGAGCCGTCAGGGACGCTTCGGCGTTCGTCGCCCTGGCCAGGGCCGCGTCGAAGTCCGCGCGGGGCACGAACTTGTCCAGGGACGGGCTGGCGGCGGCATTGGTCGCCGTGACCAGGTCGCCCTTGAGCTTGCCGATATGGGCCAGCGCTGCCTCGAATGTGGTGCCCTTCGGCAACCCGAGTGCGGCCAGCAGTTCTTCCAAAGTCATACGTTCCTCCTGCCCGTTCAGGGCCTGTAAAAAGAGATTCGGGCGGTTGGTCAGGGCCGCCGACGTGAGCGCCACAACCCGCCTGGACGCCCGTTCGTAAATAAACACGGGGCTGACGTACCGATAGGACTTGGACTCCACCGCGTTGCGCCCTGTCTCGGTCCATTCGACACGGCCCCAGACCTGGCCATCCCGGACCTGTAGCTCCTTGATCCAGCCGACGGCCGGCGCCGGATCTCCCTGGGGCGCTTTCTTTTCCGTGGCGTGTTCCAGATCCAAGGGGAGGTCAGCGGCGCCGGCGGCGAACGCATCCAGCACGAGCTGCGGGTTGTCGTTGACCCACTCCCGGCCATCGCGGCCGACGACCTGGCCGGCCGGGACCAACGGGATCCACTCCGGAGCCTGGCCGGAAACGTCCAGGGCCTGGGAGTTGACGCCCACGGCGGTCAGGGCCATGGCCGCGGAGTTCAGCGCCTTGAGCACCCCGGAGCCGAGACGGCCGTCATCGACGACGAGCACCACGGGGCTGTTCACGCCTCGTCCTCCAGCATGTCCTTGAGCGCCTGGGCCGCGCGGAATTTGACCGCCGTCCTGGCCGGCACATCCATGGACACCCCGCGCGGAGTCTGAATGGACCGGGCCGCCAGCTGCTTGAGCTTGAGCTTCCCGATCCCGGGGAGGTTCAGGCTCTTGCCGTCGCGGAGTGCGCCCTGGGCGACGGCGGCCAAGGCATCCAGAACCCGCTCGCATGCCGCCCGGCTCTCCTTGGAGCCTGCGGACAGGGCCTCAACCAGTTCTTTTTTCTTCATCTGACCTCCATGCCCTGGACGGGCCCGATCGTTGCCGGCTCGCCGGTGACGTCCGATACGCCACCCAGACCGGTCGAATTTCGCGAATTGCACTAGTGCAAAACTAGTCTAAGCCCCTCGACCCTACCCAGCGTCCGGGTCAAATTGCCGGACGCCTTAGAAGGCGAATTTGAGCCAAATTCGATTTTTCGGGAGTTTGGGAGCTGCACTCAGTGGTTCGGATCGCCTTCATAAACGCGACAATGCCGCGATTTCAGGCGGATTTCTGAAGGTAGGGCGTGTGGTGCGGACAACTTTCGGGCGGCCCAAGACGGGCCGGACCGCCCTTATTTTGAAGGCTCTGGCCCTGGGAGCATCCGCGTGAGCTTCTCCTGCAGGACCTTGGGGTATTTGCTTACGTCCGGAGACCAGGCTTCCTTGCCCGGGTTGCCCTCGAACCCCTTGTCCGGCATCAGCGGCCGTGCCGGCATCGGGCCATTCGGGCCGATCGGCTCGATCAGCTCACCCAGGCCATTGCCTTCCATGACATCGAGACCGCGATCACGCACCTGGCGGTCGCTCAGGGTCTTGACCTTGCACCTGCACCGGTGGCCGTTCGGCGGGTACCACACGTCCCAGAACGGGCTGTCGAACCGATAGACCCGGCCATGGAGGGCCCGGTGCGTCGGGCGCGTGCGGGAGTCGTTGACGGCCGAGTACTGCCAGAACGGCCTCGCGTCGGAGACGAGCATCATCTGCTTGTAGCGCCCGACGTTGTACGCTGTCTGGATGTTGGTTCTAAAGATGGTGTCGATGCGCCAGGCCTGGAGGCCGACCCAACCATTCTCCACCCAGATGTGCTCCAGGTCCTTGGACCATGTCTCGAAGCTTGTTCCGTCCTGGATGGCCCGGTACAGGGCCTCGAAGATCTCGGCCAGCATGTCGGCCCGGGCCAAGCGGCTGACCGTGAACGCCAGCACGCGGTACTGCTCGGCCAGCGCGTAGAACTCCCTGGGCGACAACTTGACCTTGGAGAGCCAATACTCCAGGGCCTCGGCCATCGGCAGGGCCTTGAGCTCAGTCGTCATCGCCGCCTCCGATCACGTCACGGCCGTGCATGTCGGCGGCGACCAGGGCGCGCTGCAGGACATCCTGCAACGGATCTTCGCCGGCCTCATCCAGGTACGCGGCGAGCAGCGCCTGCAGCTCCTCGAAGGACTTGGCCTTGCGGATCATCCCATCGATTTCCCGGCCCATGGCGTCCGCGATATTCACAGCGTCCGGCATGACGCCCGCGATCAGCCCTTCCAGGGCCTGCTGGTCGGCGGAGAAGCGCGGCGCGGCCTCCCGGTTCATGGCCTGATCCTTCACGGCGGCCTGGGGCGCTGGGGCCGGTGCAACCGCAGACTCCGGTTTCAGGCATTCCGCGTCCGGAGCCGGATCGCTGAAGCCCAGCTTGTCCCGCACCTCGCTTGTCTCGACGCGCAGGCCAAGCGGCACCAAGACGGCCAGGGCTTCGGTCAGCAACTTCACGTCCGCGCTTTCCGGTTCGCGGAGATGGACGGACGGGTAGTTCTTCTGCGGGCCCCAGTTCAGGACGATGAACGGGATGACCAGGTCGCGCTCCAGCGTCTCTTCCAGCTGGTCGGCGTCGGCGTCGCGCAGATCCTTGCGGACCTCGTTGTGCACCTCCGCCTGACTGCGGCTGCTGCCGTCGTCCGTGGTCATGGTCTGGCCGAGCACGGCCTTGCTGATCTGTGCGTCGAAAAACTTGGCCATGCGCTCGAAGAGCTCGGCGCCTCCGGCTACATTGGCCAGCTCCTCGAACTCGATCTTCATGCTCTCGGGGATGACCGCGCTGGCGTCAGTGCCCAGGTTGGCAACGGCCATGCGAAGGATGTCGACATTCTCCGGCTTCTCGCCAGCCGGATACTTGCCGATCCGCAGCGGCATGCCGAATATCTCGGCAAAGGCCATCCAGTCCTTGATCCCGAAGCTCTTGAGCATCCACGACCAGGCCGCCAGTCTGGCCAGGCCGCCACGGATCGGGATGCCGGACTTCAGCCGCGGGTTGTGGACCATGAACTTGTACGGCTCCAGGGCCAGGCCATTGAGCATGTCGCTCTCATCGCGCAGACGCACTTCGCGCCTGGTGGCCTGGTCGAACTGGAAAAAGCGCGGGTCGCGCCACTCGTAGCCGGCTGGGGACCAGGGCGACGCCTTGCGGTCCCACATGATCTCGACGACCGAATACCCCTTGCCCACGCTGTCCATGAGATCCTGCAGCAGAGCCCTGATGCCGCGCCGTTTGAACAGTAGGCGCACTGCATCGGCCAGCTTCACGTCACCGGGATCGTCGCTCGCCGCCTCCACCACCACGGGCAGACCACTGACGGCACGCTTGCGGGTGCCCAGGACGCTCGCGTAATGCGGATCGCGCTCTTCCATCTCTTCGGCCAGGGTCAGATAAGCCTCGTGATCGCCTTCTGCGGCGGAACGTAACACCCGCGCCAGTCCGATCGGAGTCAGCCCGTTGGTGACCTCTGTGAAATTCCAGAGGCTGCGCAGGCCGGTCAGGGACGGTGCAGCGATCTGCTTGTCGAGCACTTGCCGCCGCACCGGTCGGCCGTGCTGGTCCAAGATCTGGGTCATCTGGGTCATAACGATCTCCTATTGCCGCGCATGGAATTCTTGGGGGACACGGGGTGGTAGGCGTATTCGACTGGGCCGGTTTCTGCGGCATTGCAGGCGAGAAAGCACGCCCAGGCACGGTCTGCGTGGCCGCCGGCGTCGGACTCAGCCACGAAGCGCGGCGCTCCGGTCGGACCGGCGACCTTCTGCAGCTTATGCAGATCCGCGCGCAGGGCCTGGTTCCCCATGGGTATACGCAAGCCCTTGTCTTCGAAGCGCTGCTTGCCGACCGTGGCCAGGGTCAACTTGTTGGGGCTGGTGAAGAGCACACCCTCGACCCTGGTCGACCCGTGCCGGCGCTGCGCGTCCTCGACCGGCTTTTCACCCATGCCCGTCTGGTCCATGCAGCAGCGCATGACGCGGAAGCGGCTGAAGACTTCGTCCAGCAGCTGGTCCTGTTCGGCAAAGGACGCGCCACGACGCTCAATCACCTGCCGCGTCCAGAGCACGTCGCCGACGAGCTCAAAGACCCAGATCACGAACAGATCCTTGCGCCGGCCGATGTCAATGCCGACATAGCAGGGCCCGCCTGCGTACAGACTCGGATCGCCGGCCTGGTCGTGCTCGACGCCGTTGATCAACTCCCAGGGCAACCAGGCGCTGGCCTCATCCAGCCACTCCAGTTCGTACTCCTGCCTCCAGGCGTCATCGTCGTTCAGGGCCTCTTTCAGGGCAGCGATGTCCCGGGAGAGGCCGTCTTCCACGGCCCTGTAGATGTCGACAACATGCCTGGACCAGATGTCCGCTTCTCCGGTCATCAGCTCGTAAAACTTGTTCCCCTTGCCGTTGGGGGTACTGGTCACCCGCAGCTTCAGCCCCGGCTTGGACACGACCGGGAAGAGCGCCCGCCAGATGGCATGGCTGTCCTTGTGGAAAGCGAATTCGTCCAGGAAGACGTTGGCCGAAAAGCCGCGGGCGGTGTCAGGGTTCGCCGGCAAGGCCGTGATCTTGGACCCATTGGCCGTAGCCACCTCCAAAGCCCTGACCGTCGTCTTGTCCGACAGGCGGAAGTCCGTCTCCATGGATTCAAACCCGGCGTTCAGGGCCCGGAGGTGCAGCTTCACGCCCTCGTCCATGGCCTCCTTGGCCTGGCGTTCACCGCGAGACAGGATGACCCAGCGCACGCGCCGCTTCTCCAGTTCGGCGAAGGCCACGTCCTGGGCGATCTCAAGCGTTGTGGTAAAAGTCTTGCCGGTCTGGCGGGCGAACATGCCGATCTTGAACCGGCTGTCATCCTCCAGCCAGCGCTGCTGGTACGGATAGAGCAGGCCGCTCATGCCTCGCCCCTGTAGACGGCCAGCATGCGTTCCTTCATCTGGGCCGCGGTCATGGGCTCGCTCGCTCCGTCCGCGGCCTGGTCAACGGCTTTGACCACCGCCTCGCCCTTGGGCAGTCCGGCCTCCAGTTCGTCGATCAGAGCCAGGCACTGGGTCACATCCTTGACCGTAGCGCTGGTGATGAGGCCCGGATCCGCGAGCGCCTGGCCGAGCTTGTTCTCAATGGCCGTACGGAGGACAGTCACGGCATCGGCCCGGGTGGCGATGGTCGGGGGCTTTTCGGCGGCCACGTTCGGGATCTTCCCGGAGGCGGCCATCTCCTGCCGCTTGAGCGCGAGGTTCTCCAGGGCCGAGACGGCGAAGGACAGCTGCGACGCCTCCATCCCGCTCGTGGCGGCGATCAGGCGCTCCAAGACCTTCTGGCGACCCAGAATGGTGCCGTACCGGATGTCGCTTTCAGCCTTGGCTATCTCTTCACGCTTATCCCGCCAGTCGTACTTGTCCGCCCACGCCTTAAGCGTCGTGGCCGAAACTCCGGTAAGTTCGGCCACACGGTCAAAAGATAGGCGGTCAACGCAGTAAAGTTCCTGCGCCTTCCACACGGTTTCGGGTGGATGTTCCCAGCCCATACGCCTACCCGTCCAGTTCGCGCGTGAGGATGGCGATCTTGCGGTCCAGGCCGGCCAGTTCGTCGGCCTTTTCCTTCATGGACAGGCTCAGGCTCAGGACATGCTCACCGTCGATCTCGTGCACTTCGCCGGCCAGGGGCAGAGCCGCGCGGATGGAATCCCGCAGGGCCTGGACTTCCGCGGCCACCTGCTTGCGCCTGGAGCGCAGATCTTCCCGGTGCCCGATGTTCTCGCGTCGTTCGCTCATTTCGCTCGCGCCTCCACGATTGTGATGAGCCGTTCAACGGCCCTCGTGTTATTGACAACCAAGGTCTGCAGTGCGTCAGCCATCCGCTCGTAATCCTTCACCAGTTCCACGTTGTCGTTGTAGAACCTCACGGCCTCGGCGTGTTCCTTACCCAGTTCCTTGCAAACGGACTGGGTGTCCACGCGGTACGCCTCCAGGATCTTGCTCGTGTTGTTCCGGTACGCATCCAAAATGCGGGTGGTGTCGACGCGGAACTCTTGCTGCATCACCGCCATGCGCGTGTTCCGGATGTGGTCGAGGACAAGCACGGTCACAAGCACCAAGGCCGGAGCGGCCAGGGCCAGGGCAATAAGGCCAGGCACACCCAGGCCGGAAAGAACGGCGGCGATGGTCTGCATGGCGCTGATCAATGTCTGGATTTCTTGGGGGTTCATTCACGCTCCTTGTTCACGAAAAATGAGAATTGCGGTCCTGCTCGGCCTGGCACGCGGCGCACAGCCTGCAGCCCGGGATGGCCTTGCGTCTGCGCTCCGGAATTTCCTCGTCGCACTCGGCGCACCTGGTGAAGCTCACGAAGCCCGGGTTCCCCACCGGACGGTTGGCGGCCAAGGCCTCTAGGAGGTAGAGGCTCTCCGCTTTCTGGGAGTCGTCAACCTCGTCCATCGAGCGCCCCCTTGAACCATCCTTGCAGCTTGCGCAGTGTAGCCACGTCATCTTCAATCACGGTCTCATGCCCAACCAGGGCGTCCCGGATGACCCGCGTCTCCCGTTCCGTGAGGAACGGCTGGAAGAACTGGCGGTCTTCGCCGGGCTTCTCACCCGCCAGGCGACGCATCAGCATCTCCGCCGTATCCAGCACCTCGGACAACGGTGCGTTGGGCCAGGTCGTGGCCCGGGCCATCTCCAGGATCTTGGGCGGCACTGCGGTCAGGCGCTTCGAAAAATCAGTCATGGCCGGCCTATCTGGGCCCGGTAGCACTCCACGCAGCTCTCTAGCCCGCGGATGTAGCCGCGTAGGATGTCGTCGCGAAGCATGATCGCCTCGATGTTCGTCGGGCTGTCGAGAGGGCTTGTCGGATCCAGCCCCGGCAGCTCCGGGCGCGGCGGCGCCGGACATTCGACGACCGGCACGGTGACCGCGACCGGCGGCGTGGCCGCAGCGCAGCTACAGAGGACGATTGATCCGACCAACAACGGCAGTACGCGTCGCATCGTCGATCACCTCCGTGGTTTCTGCTTCGGTCAGAGTGCGCGTGCGCATCTGGTCCAGGATCCGCTTGCGCGCGGCAGCTGCGCCGGCGGCCTCGGCCTCGCGCCCCAGGGCTTGGCGCAGGCTCTCTTGCACAGCCGCGGTCGAGCTTCTGGCCATATCCAAGGCCGACTCCAGCCTCACGATCTCATGGCCGGCGGCGGCCAGCCGCAGCCTGGTTTCGTCATGGGCCACTCGCTCGGCCTGGAGCTGCCTGGCGGCGTCCGCCCGGACAGCGTCGAAGCGCAGGCCCTGGACGTAGATCCAGGCGAGGGCGGCCAGGAGCATGGCTGCCATGACGGCCAGCGGGATGACGCCCCGCTGGCCGGTGATGAGCTTCAGGATGCTACTCAACATCGCATCCTCCCGTGCCCCACCCAGCCTCCCGATATAGTTCTGTCCACCTGCCCAGGATCCTGGTCGGGTAGGCCCGGTTTTCCCTGATGTTCGCGGCGGATCTGCCGGCGTTGTGCAGGGCTACGTGGCTCCATAGGAGCGGGTTCATGTGGGCCATCCTGGTCTGCGTTTGGTCGCGTTCGAGCCACCCCAGGCCGCCGTTGTAGGCGCTCAGCACCATGTGCCAGCGGTCGCAGTCCGACGCGGCCTTGACCCGCTTCCAGAGCCAGCGGTCATAGGAGATCATCGCGCGGATCGACCAGGACGGGCTGAAGGGCAGCGGCTCTCCGGTTTCGGGGGCGACCTGGGGCAGCCACTTCGCGGTCGCGGGCATGAACTGAGCCAAGCCCTGGGCCCCGGCCCTGGAGACGGCCCGTTCGTCCCAGCGTGATTCCTGGTGGATCTGGCCGGCGAAGGTGGCGATAGGCGCGTCGAGGCCCCAGACCATGCGGGCTTCCCGGGTCAGGAGCGAACGGTGTTGGTGGGCCTGGGACGGAATGATGGGGCCGCACGTCGCCCAGGTGGCGGCGAGCAGCAGGACTGCAAGCGCGGCAAGGATGATCAGCGCCTGGCGGAGCGTCACAGGCCAATCCCTACGGTCAGCATGCCCAGGATGTACGCCAGGGCCGCACAGATCAGGCACGTGCAAAAGACGCCCTCGTAGCCGACAGCGACCTCGAAGTCGGCCTTGCCGTCGACGTCGGCGTCCGGATCGCTGCGCCAGTCCTTGACCAGGTAGCGCGAGGGGTTGGCGTAGGGCACTAGGGCGAGCCAGACGCAACAGCCGGCGAGGCCGCCAAGCGGCGCCAGCAGGAGCTTGTAGACCACGACAGGGGTCTGCTGCGGGCTATGTGCCCACAGCGCGATGAAGAGAATGGCCACGGCAAGGAAGCAGTAGACGATCTGCAGCTTCGTGCTGCCGAGAAACGCCTCGAAGACCTTGACGGCGACACCCAAGATACGATGGAACATACTGCCTCCTGGTTGATAGTTGCCCCGCCGGGCCCATTCTCCGGCGGGGCTTTGTTTGGGAGGTGGTCGGTGGCTGTTCGACCAAGTGGAGGCACGATATGCGTGGTATGCGTGATTTTCAGCGGGACATGCGTAGAGTTCGAAGGTTTTTTAGACTAGTTTGGACGTTGGTAGGCGGGGAAAAAGAAAGCCCCGCGATGGCGGGGCTGCGATGGCATCTGGTGCGGTCTAAATTACGGCCTCGTTCCGGGCCCTCAGAACGGCAGCCTCATCTGCGCCGCAGTCTTCACGACCTTCGCCTCGCGCAGAACGCTCTCAGGCATGACCCTGGTGATCTTGAGCGGGCACCAGGGCAGCAGGAACATCACCAGGTAGTGGCCATCAAGATCCGTGGCAGGCGCCACAACCCGGCCTTCCCACCCATCCTTTGGCGCGATCCATGGATCCTTGCACCCAGCCGGAACGACTACACGCACGCGAGATCCGATCATTCGTCAAAATCCTCCATGGCCGCCGCGACATCGGACGCCCGCACCCGGACCGGCTTATCCCGCAGGGCCACGAGCTTGCCCTCGTAGATCATGTTGTAGACCTGCCGCTCGGAGATATTCAGACAGTATGCCGCCTCGTCGACGCGCAAGGTGTGCTTGCGGGCCACGAGCTCCTGGGGCGAGAGCTGGAAAGGCTCCGACGTCTGGGGGTAGTTGATCGGCAGGATCGGCGGGAAGCCGCTGGGCCGGACGAGGCTGCAGGCCCGCTCGCAGGCGATGCAGCAAAAAATGTCGCCCCGTACGAACCAGTAGGGGCGCTTGTGCAGCTTGGCCTCGATGTTCGGGCACGCCAGCCGTTCGTAGACTTCCGGCTTGGGCTTGGCGTCGTACGGGCGCCACCCTTCCTGCACCAGCTTTGCCACCTGCTTGATCAGACTCCTCATAGCTCACCTCTTTTTCGCGAGAAACTCCTGAACGGCTTGGGCTTCACGGCCCGTCTGGATTCGGCAGCCCCTGCACCCGCGGCGGTCCGGCCGTCGGCACTTGGCGCAGCGGGCCGCCAGGATGACCTCAACCAGCTCCTCGGCGTCCGGCAGCTGCCAGCCTGCCTGCGCGTCATCTCCGGGCACGCCTTCCAAGGCCTGGCGGATGGTCGTCATCTGTCGGACCATGTTGCCCGGGTAGCGGTCGCCCAGGACCTGATAGACCGTCGACCTGGTCAGCTCCGGGTGGCGCTTCAGGAACGCGTGAACGGATCCGTGCCGGGCCACGACGGCCTGGCGAAGGGCGTGTCCTGGCGTGTCACCCATTCAGGGCCGCCTTGTTCGGGTCAAAGGCCGGGCCGCGGTACTCCAGCTCCGAAAGCAGCATGGAGACCAGCGACCCATCGCGCAGCAGCGCGAAAGATCCGACGCCGAACCAACGGAGCACCAGCGAGTCCAGGCTCTCCCTGGGGTAGCCGCGCTCCTCCCAGAGCACCAAGATCGCCTTCTTGTCGAAGGTCACTTCGCGCTGCTGCAGGTCCGACAGCAGGGCCGAAATCATCTTCTCGTTGCGCAGCCAGGCAAAGGACTCGACGCCGAACCCGCGTTTCACCCGGGTTTCCAGGCTGCTCATGGAGTAGCCGAACTTCTTCCAGATGGCCAAGATGGCCCGCTTCTGGTCGACGTGCGGATCGCCATCCTTGACCTCGATCCAGTCAGGCCGGGCCTTGGACGTCACCTTGGTGTTGCTCAGGCGCTGCCCGGGCTGGGTGTAGACGGCCCCCATCTCGGCCAGGAGCTGCACGAGGGCGGAGAGCTGCACGAAGCTCAGCTTCGACGCGCTGCGCACCCCGAACTTGTTTTCGAGCAGGGCGCGGTAGGCGTCTTCGTCCATGTCGACGAGCTGCTTCCTGGCAATGGCGATCTTGGCGTACAGGGGCTGCCTATTTGGTGCGGCCACGGCTGTCCTCCTTGGCGATGATGTCATCCGTCGGGACGTATCTTGTCCCGCCGTACATGGTCACAGGCACCCACCAGCGGCCATCGTGGCCGAGGATGGGCGGAGCGGCCACAAAGCCGCCCTCGACACGCCTGACGCCGTCCTTTTCAAAGCGGACGCTGACGCGCTCGCTGCGCTGGATCTGCGGCCGCTGAGGCGTTGCGGGCAGACCGGCCAGGGCCGCACCGACAACCAGGTCGGCTAGGTTTGCGCGGTCGAAAAACAAGGGCTTGCCGTCTGGCCCGTCGTGCCACTTGCGGTCGATCCTGACCCGGAACGAGCCCTCGGGGCCGCCGTGGATCTCCGCCGGCGACAGCTCGAAGCGGGCGCGGTGCGTGTCGATTCTGACACTAAATGAGCCTGAAAATTTGCGTTTATCCACCATCTGCTCCGTCAAAACTCTGATTTCCGCAGCTCGTCCCAGCATGCCGGGCACCGCCACCAATAGCCGTGGGAGAGTGTCGCCCCGCAGTCCCTGCACAGGCGCTTCGGCCCCGTAGGCCGGGCCTTTTCCTCGCGCTCTGCGACCTGCGAAGCCTTGACGGCCGCCCGCTTGCCAGCGCGCATCTGGACGACTTCGGCGCGGATCCGCTCGACCCATTCTTCGGTCGGTTCGAAGGCGATGCCCCATATGTCCCGCATGGCGTTCCGGATCATCAGCGCCACGCACTTGGAGTTGCCCACGGGCACCGGGTACATGGCTGATGCCGGGCGGTGCGAGTGGCGGAGCCGCGGGCTCACGTGCTGCCTGGGCCCGCGCAGGCGGCCAAGGTTGCTCAGTTCATAGCGCGGATGGCCGGGCACTGGGCGCCATTCTTCAGTCATGACTCCGGGCCTCCGCGTCGCGACAGTGCGAAAGGGCCTGCCTGATGCGGTCAAAGTCTTCTGCCACCACAGTGCAGCCAAGGCTTTCAAGCATGATCTCAGCTGGCCCCATTATGATTGAAGCCCGGCGCTCAGCATCGTCCCATGCCAAGAGTGGGGCCAGAGCCGCTTCCAATGCTTCCATCGTCTTGCGCACACCCAGCAGCTCCTTGTTCTGCTCCGTCAGGATCTGCCGGTGGCGCTCGCTCTCGGCCAGCTCGCCGCCGATGCCACGCAGCTGCTCTTCCTGCACGTCGATCGTACACAGGCAGCTGCGCAGGTAGGCGTGCTGCTCTTCGAGACGGTCGGCGATGGCCTGGAGGGTCTTTTGACTCAACGGCTGGGTGTTGGCCCGGATCAGGTTGATCATGTCAGGGGTGGTCATAATTCCTCCCGTTTCTGCCGTTCTTCTTCCGCCTCGATCTCGCACTCAAGCTCAGCCGAGGCCTCTTTCAGCGCCCCGATTGCCCCCCAGAAAAATCCTTCTGAGGCCGTGGGTTCGCCGTCGGGCAATTGCATTTCGTAGTACCCGGACCCGCTGAGATGCTCGCCGTCATCACCAACCAGCGAAATTTCAACATCAACGACCATTTTCGCCATCATCGCCTCCTGCACCCTTGGTTACGCCCAGCCTCTTCCGCCAATCTCTGAGGCCCTCGGCCAAAGGCACGATGTGTTCGTCTCGCTCCGGATCCCGCCGACGTTGCGGCTGGGGTTCCTGCGGCCTGTGTTTGGCCTCTTCCTCGCGCCGTACATTGCCCTGATACCAAGCCTTCTCGGCCAGCTCATAGGCCACGGCCCGAAGGTAGTTGTGCCCGTCCAAGGGGCGTTCCAGCTTGCCCTGGGCATCGCGGTCCAGGACGAGCTTGATGGCCTGGGCCCAAAATTCGGGGCGGTTCTGCACCACCCGGCCGCCTTTCCACTGCGTATCCGGCTCGGCCACCAGGGCGGCCAGCTCGGCTACGATCCGGCCGGCGCGCTCCCAGGTCAGCACCCTGGAGCTGCCCGGCTTGCGGAACAAGCCGAGGTACGACCAGGTCAGGCGCGGCAGCTCGCCGGGCAGGGCGGCCACGGCCAGCTGCACGCTCTTGGCGTCGCCGTCCGTGAGGAAAATTTCGACGGGGCCGTAGGTACCGCAGTGGGGGCAGGTGGCTTTCATACTTCAATCAGCTCGATTGATTTGAAGGTCTTCTCGTACTGGGCCCGAATGGCCCGCACTGACGGAAAATACGGAGAAAAATGCACGTATTTCTTGTTCATATCCCCAAGATACTTCTTTGCTTCTCGCTTTCCGAAGCGCTTTGCGAACTTTGCTGCGCCATCCCTTTCTTTTTTCGACCACAGGTAGGACTCGATTCGCCGCATGAACGCCTGCTCCGGGCAAGGCCTTGTTGGGTCGAGCCACGCTCCCCTCATCGCTCCGTCAACGAATACGAAAATGACCATCTGCATGCCCTCTGTCCGCACCTGAAGCATCACCTTCCGGCCATCCACGAGTATCGCCGATGCTGCGCACGGAAATCGCAAATAAGCCTCTAAATTCGTCCAGTCTTCGCGCTTCATGCCGCCACCTGCTGCCTGGCTTCCTTCAGGCGCTGCTTGGCTTCTCTGGCTAGTTCCTTGAACTCAATCATAAGCTCGTCTAGTTGGCCCATAGCGTCGCCGCAGTCCCTTCCAAGCTCGACCGCCCAGTATAAGTCGTCTCCACATGCGGTGACATCTTTCGACTTCTGCTCAATTTCTTCGAGCAGCCAATTCAGGACTTCTTCAGCTTCGCACATAGGCTCATCCTCTCCTTGATGCGTTTCCATTCCCACCGGCAGCGCCGCTTCCCGTCATCATCTGGCGGCCACACGATCCGGGCGCAGTAGCTGGCGTCCTGCTTGTTTCTGAGCTTGCGCTCTGTCCAGGCAAGGCAATGATTCTTGCAAAAGGCCCGCGGTACGTCGTCAATAAGGGGTAGGTCGGCATCAGTTCCGTCACCGTGCACTCGATCCCGTCCACGAACATCCTCTGCCGCACCAGGACCGGCTCCATCATGCTGAAGCATCCTTCCCTCCCAGGGCGACAAGATCATCGGCGGTAAGCGTCGCCGGCACGTACACGCCGCACTCACACTTCGGGCAGACCCAGTCCGGCCCGTATGGGTCCGGCTTCCGCGGCACGAACTTGTCCGCGTCGTCTCGATGCCCGCAAATCCCGCATATGATCTGCATTTGGATGACCTCCTGGCTGCTCGTCAGGCCCCGGCAACCACGCCGGGACGACGGCCCCGCAGGGCCGTTTCGCAGGGTCAGACCGACGCCATATCGAGAGGCACGCTCACGTAGCGGTCGCCGTTGCCGACGCGTTCATAGAGCCGGAAATACGCTGTCGTGCCCGTCACCTGCAGGCTGTCGCTGATGGCCTCCATGGCCCTGTGCCAGCGGTCGTCATCGATGTTCAGCCGGCGAAGGCCGAGGATGCGGCCGGTGTTGATGCGGCCTTCCTTGTCGACCTGGAAAGCATCGTTGATCAGGGCCTGCAGCTCGGTACGGCTGCCCTGGGTCCATTCCCGGATGCATTCGTCAATCAAGCTCTTGGCCGCCTGCAGGCGCTCGTCGAAGCTCAGGTTCTCGGAGATCTGCCGACGCAGCTTGAAACGGCCATCAAAGGACATCAGGGTCACATTGCCTTTCTGCCCCCCAACCTGGGCATCGTACTTCTCGGCAGCCAGCGACACGAAGGCCTCGATGTCGCCCATGATCTCAGCCTTGAGCTGGCGCAGCTGCTCCTGCGCGGCCTTGATTTTGGCCGCCTTCTCCATCACCAGCTCGTCACGCGCCAAGTCGATGGGCTGGATCTGCTCGACGGGGACCAGGTGGCCCATGGCGTTTTTCTTGTAGCCGTCCATGCTCTCTCTCCTATCTCTTGAAATTGTTGGGTCCGGCGGCGCAGATTCTGCAGTCGCCATCGCAGTTGATCTTGAAAAGTGTCGGCACCACCAGCCCTCGCTCCATCTCCTTCGCCATGTCCGCCGCCGCGATCAGGTTCCCCTTGATGAGCCGGATCATCGCCGCCTGTTCCTCGGTCACCTGGTGCATGAGCGCGCCCAGCGCGATCCCGCAGTTCCGTATTTCCTGACTGACCATAGCACCCTCCAATAGTTAAATTATCTACCCCAGATCGCCCAACCGAGCGCAAGCCCGACCACGAACATCAATATGCACAACCCAGCTACCCAATTCATGAGACAGCCTCCTCAAGCTCCTTCACCGCAACGGTTACCTGCTCAATGCGCTCCCGCACTGCGGCCAAAGCGTTTCGCACGCGGATTGCCTTCAGCTTTTCGGCCTTGGTCGTATCCGAAGGCATCACCACCGGATCGCTCACCAGCTGCACGCGCCCGTCTTCCAGACGCCGGACGACCTCGTGGCCCTCCAACATCGTGGTCCATGCGCGGGCGTAATTGCGGCTCGCGCCGGTCAGCTCCATCAGGTCCTCGATACTGACGGTGCGGCGGGCCCGCAGGATGGACCACATCTTCTGTCGCAGCTGCACCGGCTCCTTGCGGGCCGCCCAGCGGTAGGTCCTCTCAGCCACCCGTGTGACCTCGCCGCTCTTGATCAGGTCCCGGAGGACCGCCTGGATCATGGGCTGCACCTTGCGGCCGGCTACCTTCTCGGGCGCGACCCTGATCATCGCGGCCCGCAGTTCGGACACGGTCATCTGGCCGTTGGCTTCGAACTGCTCCCTGCACATCTGAGCGAAACTTCCTTTTCTTCCTGCCATGTTACGCCCCTTTCAGTGCTTGCTTGGCTGCGATGCTGACCATCTCGGAATTTACGTCCGATGCGCCTTTGCCTTCGGCCATCCTGGCCAGAGCTACCACCAGGCGGCGGACCTGCCGGAAGTCACCGTCGGAATCCTTGGCGGCCAGAGCTGCCGCGGCTTTGTCGAAGCGCAGGCCGGCTACTTCAGCCCCATAAAACACGATGTCCGAAGCTCCGATGGGCTCGAATTCCACGACCTGGAACACGCGGCTCCAGACTCTGCGCTCCGCTTTCAGGTAGGTCAGGAGGTCGACCTCGCCGACGAAAACCACCGGAGCCCCGGACAGATCTGAAAGGTCTCGGACGAAGCCCAGAAACTTGGGCGGCATCTTCTCCATTTCATCCAGGATGACGGGCTTTGGATCTGCCACCAGTTTGTCCATCACCACTTTGAATACCGCGGCCTTGGACCATGGAATGGCGCGCACACCCAGCTCTGTCGCCAGCGCCCGCAGAAAATCCCGCTCAGAGGTGTTCCAGATGGACAACACGCGCAAATACACGCTCTGGTTCTGGGCTGAGTACCACTGGCTGGTCCGCGTTTTGCCGCGGCCAGCCTGGCCGAATACCAGCCCGAACCTACCTTCCCCCTCGGCCAGGGCCAGAGTGTCCATCAGGACTTCGAAATTGCGCACGTTGCGGGTCTTGACAAAGGACGGGTTGAGCTTCACGTTTAGCACTCCTTCTTGTTGTGGCGGTCGCAATGGTTCCAGCAGCGCGACCGCCGTTTTTTATGGTCTGGCCGAGACTTCCGCGGCCGGCTGGGCCGCGTACAGCAGGGCCATCTTCACCCGAAATTCTTCGAAATAATCGCGCATGCGGCCGAACTTCTCGGTCTGTTCGAAATAGCGCATGAAGGCCGTGAACTCCGCGGGGATGACCATGCTCTGAGCCTCTGCCTCCAAGAGCATTTCGTACCTGTCCTCCTCCGGATACGTGCCGCGCACATCAGTCCAGAACTGATCCGCAGGGCTGATGACGTAGGGCTCGAAGTCCGGCTCTTCTGGCTCCGTTTCCGCATCAGGAACAGGCCGGTTCATGGCATGCAGTTCGGCCAGTTCAGCCTCGAAATCTTCGTCTGTGGGAGTTGGTGCGACCTGGGTGGACTTTGCCTTCGTAGTACGGGCAGATGTTGGGACCGGGAGCTCTACTTGGGCGCATGAGGACAGCCCCATGCGGTCCAGACTGGCCGTGTAGCCCGGCAAGATTTCGCCCGTCAGCAACTCCTTGGCCGTGGCCGTGGCCATCTTTTCCGCGTGCTTGCGCATCTCCAGGTGAAGCTGGAGCCGCTGCTTGTCTTCTTCAGAGCCGAGCAGCCTGGCCATAGGATGGTCCTTGCCCTTGATCATGGCCGTGACCAGGAACTCACCCGTCATTTCGTACACGTCCACGCTGGACAGATCCTGTGGATCGTACTTCACGATCACGTCGTGCTTGCGGCCATACAACCGCTCGGAGAAATAGGTGATTTCGGTGTCAGACCCGATCATGCTGCCCGGCAGCTTCACCTGACACCGCGACACCTGCCGTTTGCGGGCGGTGAGCATGCACTCCCGGAGGCACGACAGATGCTGTTCGCTCAATCCGTCGCCGCGGCCGGCGTCGAATACTTCGCGTGGGCAGCGACCCTTCAGGTGGCTGCGTGGCTGAGGCTGTTCCACGTAATAGTCCACCCAGCTGGCCACGGCCTTGTGTGCTTCCGGAAGGGTCATGACCGGGCTGCCACTGGCTTCCCAGATTTCCCTATGTGCGAACTCGCCACGCTTTTGATACGCTGGCTTGAGGTCGATGCAGGATCCCGTGCCGCCGGGCATCAACTCTTCCAGCTGCCGAAGGTACAGAAAAAAACGCTCTATTGTTTTTGATTGGCCGTGGTAGGCCCAGGCAAAGGTGGTTTCCATGTCCAGGCGCTTGAACAGGCCGTCCACGCCGCTCTGGCTCAGGTCGCCAACGAAATAGTGACTGCGTTCAGCCCGACCATTGTCCATGTAGGCCACCCGACCCGGCTTCCCGAGACGCAGCAGAGCCCTCCGCAACCCGGCAACCAGGGCTTCGGTGTTTTCTTCAAAAGCGAGCTCCCAGCCAGCTGGATAATTACTGGCCATGTCGTACCACATCACCAAGGCCATCCTGGTCGGACGCCCTGTGAACGGGTGAATAATCTGAAAATTAAGACGATGACCGTCGGCCACCAGGACGTCGCCGGGTTGCAGCACGCTCAGGTCTCGATCTACAAACATGGCAACCTTGTCATTCCATGCTTTCTGGCCCTCCCTGCAGAACACCCACACGTCCTGGTTGCGCTCCTGGAACGTGTTCAGAAATCGCCGAAACGTGGCGTCTGAAGGCACATATTCAGCGCCCTGAGCCTGAAGCATTTTCTGAGTCATGGTGATACAGGTGGATAGCCGCACCCTGTTAGGGTGTAGGGCCAGTCTGAGCACGGCCTGCTTCATTGCGTCCGTCAGACTACTCTGGCCGCGCTGAGCCAACCCGCGCCGATCAGCCAAAGTGAAGGCATCCCCCGAGCGCTGCATGGCAACCTTCCAGCGCTCGATCGTCTTCCAGGAGGTTGGGCCCAGCTCGCGCAGCAGGTCCGGGTACGCCCCGGCGTGGTAGGCCTGGATGAAGCCATCCCGCGCGTAGGCCTTGTTGGATGCGCGGGCAACGGATGCCGCGTAATGTCGCACCAGGTCTGCCCGCAGCATGGCTTTTTGCTTGCGCGGGATATCCAGCGCGCGGGATGGCAGGGCGGTCATGGCTGGGGCCAATGAGCGAGGACGCACCGGGGAAGATGTGACTGCTGCCAGGGCCGCGACTTCAGCTGCGGCAAGGGCCTGTCGAGCCCCAGCCGAGAGCACCTCTCGCTCATGGTCCTCAACTTTCTCGCGGATATCCGCCGGAAGGTCCTTGGTCGCAAAGAGTTTGCCGCCGCCCTTGCCCTTCCGCTTCGTGAAAGGCCATGACTCGCCGGCGGCTCTCCGCTGTATTTGTCTCGTGTCAAGCCCGACAATTTCAGCAATTTTTTTAGCTGCGTACACTTGAAACCCTCACTCGTTTAATGCCTGCCCGGGCAGTCGCCGGACCGGGCAGGTGTTAAAGGATCGAAGATTGTTGCCTCTGCCAAACCCTGGTATGGGTCCATCACCACAACAAACCCTGTGACCAGGAGGAAGAATATGTCGTTGCTGCGAGATGCCATCAATGCGCAGAAGGGCTGCCCTTTCTGTAATTTTGATACATGCAGACTAAATGCATGTATTTTCTATTCTATAACGCGAAGAAGCGGCGCTGTATGTTCAATCCTTGCTACGCAAGCCAATTCTGCCCTAACAGCTGCAACTTCAAATTATTTACTCCACAAGGTTGAATCGATTCAAAATACATCGCTTGGTCAGAAAGATTTTGAAGAGTTGAAAACGCAGGTTCGTAAACTCGAAGAAATGCTTCTTCTCCTTGAAGAAACAAAAGAGATTCCAAATCTACCGCAATCGTTTCAATCAACGATAGAAAGCGTCCGCGAGAAAATCGTTGAGTCGCAAAAACTAATCTTCGCAGCGCTCGGAGCTTCTTTCTGACTGGTGGACGCACACTGAAGTAAATGGTTTTGACCGAAGCTCTCGGGTAAAAATTCTGCATACCAACCTCCGTCATTTCCGGGCGGCACAAGCCGCCCGCTTTGCCTTCATCAAATCCGCCACCAGGACCGTAACCAGCGCCAATCCGGGCGAGATCAGTCCCGCGAAAACCAGCACTTCCGTCATGTTCGCCACCTCCATGTTTCTTACCGCTCCTCGCGCGTCCGCGCGGCCATCTCACCCCAGCAGTCGCGTACAGTACATTGCTCCTGCCCCTGCCTCGGCGCTTCGTCCTTCGGCCCTCGCCCCAGGCCAAGCACCAAAAGGATTCCGCGCCAGATCTCCTTCAATACGTTCATGCCGCCCGCACCTCCTCGTATTTCGTGCCCCGGAAGTACGCCCTGGGGCATCCTTTCCCGATCAAGTGCTCGGCGATCCGCCGGGAATCGCTTTTCCCGCGCAGCCATGCGCTGACCATCTGCCGGGACACGCCCAGTTCGCTGGCCAGGGCCGCCGGAGTGATTTCCTGCAGGACCATCCAAGCTTTGATTTTGAGGGAAGTGTCTTTATTCATATCCCGAAATTCCCCTTTATTCCGCGCAGTTTAGCGGCAATCTTTCGCTCCTCGACGATCGCTCTTCCCAGCTCGGCAAAGGATCGCGTCTCTTCGTCGGCCAGACCCTGGCCCGTACCGTCCAGAACCGCCGCCACAAGCCCATAATCGCCCGTAATAATGCAGAATGCGGTCATGTACTCAGCCGGAAATCGCCAATCCCTCTTGCCCTCGGAGCACCAGTTGTCCAGATGCCCGCGGCTGATGTGCTCGCCGGTCAACCGGGACATCTCCTGGGCAACGTCCTCCCTAGACAATCCGCAGTTGGAAAGACCGTGTGTCAGAGCCTCGCGCACGGCGTCCTTGCGGGCCAACATCCCGGCACGAAAGGCGTTTGAGCGCCCCCCGAACATCGGAAGGGGCAGCTGCCGGGGGGATGCGTCAGAAGAGGGTCGATTTTTAGGCATAGACGGGTTGAATTTGCTCGGTTATTGGTTGCTAACTGCGCCTTGCGTTTTTCAACTAACTGATGTCGGAGTAAATTAAAATTTACGTTATAGTCAACTAAAATCTGATCAAAATCCGATGTCGTAGTTTAGTAAGTAATTTTTGACGAAGGACGAAATGAATACGCGTATGAAATCAGGCGGTAACGTCAGTCTGAAGTCCGGAAACCCTAACTCCGACAACATGTCGGAGTTAGGGGATTTTTCGGCGACATCCTATGACGCAGTCTTTTCTCGACTGATGACTGCCGTGGGAACCAGCAAGGCTGTCGACGTAGCCAACGCCTTAGGGATATCCCAGCAGTCAATTTCCGGAGCTAAGGCAAAACAGAAGATTCCAGAAGGATGGCTTACTGCCATATCTGATAAATACGGCGTTTCAGTTGATTGGCTGCGGACAGGGGAAGGAGAGATGAAGCGCGCCGCCAGCAAGTTCGCATGGACCGAAGCCGGGGTTGAGCGCATTGACAACATGGGCGTCAAAGACCCAGGCACGCTCCGCGGAGACGAAACGTGCACTCCCTACACGCCTAAGCCCGCAGCCAGCGGGCACGACTCCCTGAATTCGCCGAACATCGCCGACCTGGTTGCAAAGACAATCGAAGTTCTCCAATCTGGGACAGTTTTCCAGACAGCGCTAGAGAGTAACATTGAGGCCTTTCACCAGGCGATCGTCCTCGACAAGAAAATCGACCAGGTAGAAGAGCGAATCATGTCTAAGGTATCAGCAAGATTCGAGTCTCTAGAGGAAGAGAATAAACAGATCCGCACGGAAAACGCACAGCTCCGCCAGGAACTGGAGCAATCCCGCGCTGGATCAGCGCTTTCGGACACGGGTTAACCTCTGGCACCATGCACTGACGCGGCAACGCGCCTGGGAGCGAATCGGCAACGTCATCCACGCGGCCGGGTGTTGGGAAGCCATAGGGTGGAGGAACGCAGGGGCCCTACTACCGGCGGCAGCCTGATGTCTGACACGCCACCGGCACAGTAAAAATTCTTGCACACCGTCTGACGCAAAAAAGCCCTTCGTTTTGTGTCACTATCGACACGACCGAAGGGCTTTCAATTCTCATTTTGCGTGAAAATCAGGCCGGAAAATCGCCAAAATTCTCAACTCATTCTCCGCCGCAAAAATTTCCGCCCAAACACCCGCCAGCCCGCACCCAGCAAGCATTCGTCAAGCAACCGGCCACCTCAACCCCCTCATCCTCTCATTCTCATTTCTCGTGACCCCCCATAACCCCCCTGGCCGAAGTCATCGGGGTGCTGGTGGAG
>Ga0075012_10000627_pt1 | contig 37047 bp, 35 predicted proteins | sample All_14_2_FD_71474 | JGI IMG/M metagenome (GOLD analysis project Ga0075012, IMG submission 71474) | Freshwater microbial communities in response to fracking from Pennsylvania, USA - Allegheny Zone_MetaG_DW_15 | ecosystem: Environmental > Aquatic > Deep subsurface > Groundwater > Drilled...
AGACCTTCCTTAACGCCTCAAAGATAATGAGCAGATTCAAATCTTTGTCTGTGGGGTGCATCTTGTTCATGCTATGAACGCGTGTTTAGCACTGAGCCAGAGGTCGCGTGCCGCAAGTTTGAGGGTGCTGTAACCCGGCCCCTGCAACCGCAGTTTCTGAACATCTGACGCTGCACCACCTCGCCTGCATCGAGGTCACTGTGGTCTTCAGCACCGGGTAGCTTTCGAGCGTGGTATGCACCTGTTCGCTGCCACACAACAGAACGACCCCGTTAGCCACTAAAGCATCAAAGTCTGAGACGGCATTGAGGCGAGGTACCGCTGTCCGGATGAGGAGGACATCATTCTTTCATTAAGTCACTTTGGTAGTAGACGTATTCTGAAAAGCGGCGCTCACCACATTGTTTGCTCGACACCTTTGTTTTGCCAGCAAGCCTGGTCGACTAGCGCCATCCACAGGCGGTACTGGCCCTGCACATGCGTTAAAGCCCCCCTCAAAGAAGTCTCAGGACGTGCAAGGTTTTCCGATCGTGAATTTGTAGAGCTTGCAGTTCTTCGCTCGACCCGTTGGTGCAGAGCGTTCTGCCCCGCCGACCTTAATGTCGTTCATCAATGATCCTCTTATTATCTTGTTTCAGCTAGCACCATTTGTCACTACCTGATTACACCATCCCGAATTTTCAACTCACTGACACAAGTGACCCATTGATCAAATCAAATTCTTGTCCTCTTGGTCGACGGACTCCTTTGAAACTCGACCATGGAAAGATCATTAGGCCATCTCAGCCGCTTTGTACCGCAGGAGACGTAAAGAGAAAGTTTACGATCCTGTGATCATGACTGCGAAAGGCTTTTTTCAATGGCTACGACCGCTGAGACAGGACCCTGAACATCCTCGAGCAATGCACGCCCTTCCTTTGTAAGAGCAATTCCTCGAAAATTGCGCTCAACCAAGCGTTTCCCTACGCACTTCTCGAGACGCGTTAGGCGTCTGCTCAGCGCTGGTTGAGCGAGGCGAAGCACTATTGCGGCTTCAGATATGCTCCGACAGTGGGCCACGACAACAAAAGCGCGGAGATCATCGAATACAAGAGTCGTCTGCATATTCCTAATTATCCCAATTGGCGTGATGCACTCAGTCTATTGGGAATAATTCAGTGATCGAGGGCGGCAATTTTTTCTTACGCCACTCCTTCGATCTGGGTGTGGGCATGCCTTTTCTCATGACGCTTTCAATCTGCTTGACACGAAAATTTTAAAAATAACCGCGAATGTTACAAGCATGTAGCCAATTAACTATTTACCCCCACAACTTCCGACTCTTGTGGCTTATTATCAAGATCCCCGCAAGCCGCGACGTGCAGCACGAAAAGCGTGGCGTGTGTGCAAAGCGAGTCCAAGTGCTGCCATTTTGGGATCCCTCCGGCCAAGAATTTTCTCTGCCAGAGGCAAGAATTCGCGTTCTTCCAGCCTCGCATGAGCTGTATACTGATCTACGAGTTTCTGAACAGCCGCTTCATCGATTTCGACAATGTGTCCTTTCGCGAGCTTCACCAGCTTGGGCTCTAAACGTACCCATTGAGACTCAATTTCCCTATGCTCTGCTGTAAGTCCATCCACCAACGTCCGAGCAATGGACTGTTCCTCTCCAGGCTCTGCATTGGCCAGGACAGCAGGAAACAAATCTCGCTCTTCTTCTGAGTGATGGTCAAACACTGCCACTCTGAAGAACGCTACAGTATCCTCAGCTATCTTCCGGGCACTGGTTGCCGCCTTAACAAGACTAGTGATTTCGCCAAACCTATTTAAGTGTGAAATAATCCCATCATGACAACTGGAAAAGCTATCAATGGGAGAATTACTGCTCAAGTTTGAGTCGGCGGTCATGCTAATGTCCTCATGAATTAATCAGGGTGATGTATGGCTATACTGAACGCCTCAGAGTAACCTTCAATCCTCGACGAAGGCCTCTTCGCGCTTCTTCTTCACGGCCGGCAGCAGGACGATCGTCAGCAGCACCAGCGCCACCACCAGCAGGCTGGCCGAGATCGGACGGGTCACAAATACTGACCATTCACCTCGCGAGATTAACAAGGCGCGCCGCAGGTATTCCTCCATCATGGGCCCCAGGATCAGGCCCAGCAGGAGCGGTGCGGGCTCGCACCCCAGTTTGATGAAGACATAGCCGATCAGGCCGAACAAGGCGACCATCCAGATGTCAAAGCTGTTGTTGTTGGTCGAGTAGACGCCGATGGCACAGAACAGCACGATGGCCGGGAACAGCCACTTGTAAGGCACGGTCAGCAGCTTGATCCAGATGCCGATCAGCGGAAGGTTCAGGATCACCAGCATGGCGTTGCCGATCCACATCGAGGCGATCAGGCCCCAGAACAGTTCGGGGTTGCTGGTCATGACCTGCGGACCCGGCTGGATGTTGTGGATGGTCATGGCGCCGACCATCAGTGCCATCACGGCGTTGGGCGGAATGCCCAGCGTCAGCAGCGGGATGAACGAGGTCTGGGCGCCCGCGTTGTTGGCAGCTTCGGGCGCGGCCACGCCGCGGATATTGCCCTGGCCGAACGGGATCTCGCCTGCCTGCAGTTTGGTCTTCTTCTCGATCGTGTAGGCGGTGAAGGCCGAGAGCAGCGCGCCACCGCCGGGCAGGATGCCCAGCGCCGAACCCAGCGTGGTACCACGCAGCACGGCAGGCAGCATGCGCTTAAAGTCCTGGGCGGTCGGGAAAATGTGGTCTACCTTGCCGGTGAACACCTCGCGCTTCTCGTCCGGGTGCGACAGGTTCTGGATGATCTCGCCGTAGCCGAAGATACCCATCGCGATGGCGAGAATGCTGATGCCGTCTGTGAGCTCGGGGATGTCGAAACTGTAGCGGGCCACGCCGGAATTCACGTCGGTGCCGACCAGGCCCAGCAGGAGCCCCAGCACGATCATGGACAAGGCCTTGAGCAGCGATCCGGAGGCCAGCACAACGGCCCCGATCAGGCCCACCACCATCAGCGAGAAGTACTCGGCGGGACCGAATTCCAGCGCTACCTCCGTCAGCGGCGCGGCAAAACCGGCCAGGATCAGCGTACCCACGCAACCGGCAAAGAAGGAGCCCAGGCCGGCGGCCGCAAGGGCCGGGCCTGCCCTGCCCTTGCGTGCCATCTGGTAACCGTCCAGCACCGTTACTACGGAGGACGATTCGCCTGGCAGATTCACCAAGATGGCGGTGGTCGATCCGCCGTACTGCGCACCGTAATAGATGCCAGCGAGCATGATGAGGGCCGCCACAGGCGGTAGGCCATAGGTCGCCGGCAGCAACATGGCGATGGTGGCCAGCGGGCCGATGCCGGGCAGCACACCGATCAAGGTGCCCAGCAAGCAGCCGACGAAGGCGTAAATCAGATTCTGGAAGGTGAACGCGACGCCAAAACCCAGCAGCAGGTTGTTGATCAGATCCATGTTCTTGTTCTCCTCGGATCAGTTGGCCAGGAACCAAGGCAGCACGGGAAACTGCAGATTGAGCAATTTCACGAAGGCCACATAGCTGCCAACGGCCAGGATCGTCGCCAAAATGATCGACTCCCTCAGCTTGCAGCCTTGTCGGGCGTAACCGGACAATGTGACTAGGCCGAAGATGGCGACGATGAAACCGAATGGAGGCAGTCCAAAGGATGGCAGGCCCACCAGCAAGGCACCGAACAGCAGGTTGGCGCCCAAGATGAACACCAGAGGGCGCCAAGCGATGGAACCGATCCGGTCGCCACCCGGAGGGCCGCTGCGGAATGAATTCACAGCGACCAGTGCACCCAGGCCGACCAGAATCAGGCCGAGCATGAACGGAAAATAACCGGGCCCCATGCGGGCCGCTTGTCCAATCTCGTAGTCCACGGCACCCCAGGCGAACGAACTTCCGACGATCATGAACATGAGGCCGGACAAAAAATCTCTCTGACTAACCAATGGCACAACTTGTCTCCTAATTTTCTGCAGGCTTCTTAGTTATCGAAGTTTATTATTTTATGCCTAAGCTTTCAAGGAATAACGTTAGGGTATACACCTAGGAAAGGTAACGCAACGCCCTTATCGACAGAGTTGGTATCTAACTTCGCCGGATCCACTTTCCACTTGAGGTGTGTCCTTCGAAGCGTTACGCGAAAATCAACGGCGCGGGCTCCGGGTACCAGAAGCGAGCAATGGCTTAGTCGCCGTGGGGATGGCCGGTTTGAGCTGGGTGCAAGGCGCCTGGAGTGTCGAATGGGGCCGCCCGGATAGTGCCGACGCATTCTCCAAATCCGATCCGCTGTGCTCCTTCGCGCTCGCACCAAGCGCGCAAGGAAACCGTATCTCCATCCTCCAGGAAGATTCGACTCTCTCCCGAAGGCAGCGTGATGGCTTCGCGCCCTCCGATGGTTTTCTCGATCAGTGAGCCAGCCTGCGAGGGATGTGGTCCGGACAGTGTGCCGGAGCCGAGCAGATCTCCTGCGTTGAGATTGCAGCCCCCGGCCGCATGGTGTGTCAGCAGCTGGGCGGGCGTCCAGTAGGCGGCTTCCACGAAGCTTGAGCATGACAGGCACACAGGCTGGCTGCCCACATGCTTCATTTTCTCTGTTTGGAGCAAGACCTCGAGTTGGACGTCGAGCGAGCCGCGGGCCATGTTCTCGTCAGACCGCAGGTAGGGCAGCGGCTCGGGATCACCCTGTGCTCGCCGGCAGTAGGCCCGAAACGGTGCCAATGCCTCAAACGTCACGATCCAGGGAGACAAGGTGCTGGCGAAGTTCTTGGACAGAAACGGACCCAGAGGCTGGTATTCCCAGGGCTGGATATCCCGAGCAGACCAGTCGTTGAAAAGCGCCAGGCCAAACAGGTGGCTTTCGGCATCTTCGATGGGGATGTGCGCACCTCGCCGATTGCCCGGGCCTACAAAGAAGCCGAGTTCCAGTTCGTAGTCCAGGCGCTTGCTGGGCCCAAAGTCTGGCGTGTCGGCGGTGCCCTTGCTCTGGCCGTGTGGGCGGTAGATGGGCTCACCGCTGACAACCACCGAAGAACTGCGCCCGTGGTATCCGATGGGCACCCACTTGTAGTTCGGAAGCAGTGGGGTATCTGGTCTGAAAAGCCGACCAACGGCCGTGGCATGGTGGATGCCGATGTAGAAGTCGGTGTAGTCGCCGATGGTCGCGGGCAGTGCATGCTCCGCCGCCGATTGCGCAACCAGGCATGCTTCCAGCGCATGGCGCTCGTTCGCGCCTTCACGCAGCGCGCGCGACAGCGCCAGTCGCAGCGCGGACCAAGCGGATGTGCCCATGGCCATGAAATCGTTGAGCCGTTCGCGCGATGCCGAGACCGCTGCGCCCTGAGCCAGACCGTTGAAGACACCTCGATGAACCGCCGAAGCCAAGTCGAGGATCTGGTCTCCGATCGCAACGCCTCCTCGAAACGACTCATTGGATCCGCGTCGCCGAAAGATACCGAAAGACAGGTTCTGAAGGGGAAAGTCCGTCGCGCCGTCGTTCGCCGAGGCCACCCAACTGCGCAGGTCAATCGAGTGGGTTTCGTTCAAGGGCGTCATGCTTGTGTCGGGTTGAAGTGCTTCTTGAGGTCTTGCCAGCAGCGGTAGTAATCGTGTTGCAGCTGAGCGGACTCCATGGCGAACCTCGTTGGCCTGAGTACTTCGTTTGACTCGAACATGAAGGCCATGGTCTCGGTCAGATAGTCCGCTCGCGCTGTGTCTGCAGCGCTGGCTTTGGCAAACGTGTCTGCGTCAGGGCCGTGCGCGCTCATGCAGTTGTGCAGGGACGAACCACCCGGCACGAAACCTTCCGCCTTGGCGTCGTAGGCGCCGTGAATGAGCCCCATGAATTCGCTGGCGACATTGCGGTGGTACCAGGGTGGCCTGAAGGTGTCCTGCGCTACGAGTATGCGAGGCGGAAAGATCACGAAATCGATGGTGTCGACACCCGGGGTGTTGCTGACGGATTGCAGCACGAGAAAGATCGAAGGATCTGGATGGTCGTAGCTGATTGAACCGATGGTGTTGAAACGCCGCAGGTCGTACTTGTAGGGGGCGTGGTTGCCATGCCAGGCAACCACGTCCAAAGGGCTGTACCCGATGCGCGCGCTCCAGAGATTGCCCTGGAAGCGGGCGACCAGTTCGAAATCGCCTTCCCGGTCCTCGTAGGCCGCGACGGGGGTAGAGAAGTCGCGCGGGTTCGCCAAACCATTGGAACCGATGACGCCGAGGTCCGGCAGCTTCAGGGCGGCGCCGAAGTTCTCGCACACGTAGCCGCGCGCGCGGGCGTCTGGTAGCCGAACCTGAAAGCGCACGCCTCGGGGAATCACGGCGATCTCCTGGGGTTCCAGGAGCAGGCGCCCCATTTCCGTTGCCAGCTCAAGGCGACCCTCCTGGGGGACGATGAGCAACTCCGCGTCGGCGTCGTACAGGAAGCGATCTTCCATCGACCGGTTGGCGGTGTACACGTGAATGGCACAGGCCGCATTCACCGCCATGGTGGTCATGCCATCGATGAAGTCGGTGGGCTGCCCAGGCACAGGGAGCGGATCCCAGCGCAACTGGTTCGGCGTCACCGGCGCATCGTCGGCCCGGCTGATCCATCGACCTGAATCCAAAAGCACAAAAGGCTGGTGCATGGTGGATGGTCGAATGCGGTACAGCCAGGCGCGGCGGTTGGCATGCCGGGGCGCGGTGAACGCCGTGCCAGAAATCTGCTCGGCATAGAGCCCAAAGGGTGCGCGTTGTGGTGAGTTGCGCCCTTGAGGGAGCGCCCCGAGGAGCGCTTCAGAGGCAAACTCGTTGCACATACCCGTTTGGTAGGTGATGGGAATGTCCGGCATGATTTCGTCACTCGGTGATTCGTGATGGCATGAGGAGGGAACGAAGCGTTTCAATTCATTCGGCACGCGCGCCGGTTTCTTTGATGACCTTGGACCAACGCACCGTGTCTTCGTGCATGAGTGCCTTGAGGGCAGCCGGGGTCGACGGAGTCGGCTCCAGCCCTTGCGCTTCCAGAGAGGCCTTTACGGCAGGGTCGCGCAAAGCCCGGCCGACAGATTCTTCGATCTTGGCAGCGATGTCGGCTGGTACACCTGTGGGGGCGACGAGGCCAATCCAGACCTCGCTGCGGAAGTCTTTGAAGCCGGCGCTGGCCACGGTCGGAACGTTCGGCAGGTAGGACAGAGGCTGCTCGCCACCCACCGCCAGCGGGCGCAGGGCGCCGGTCTTGATGTGGGGCAGCACCGAGTTGGCGACGCCAAAAAGCACCTGGATCTGGCCACCGAGCAGATCCGCGACCACGGGCTGCGCACCACGGTATGGAACGTGCACCATGTCGATACCAGCCATGCTCTTGAAGAGTTCCCCAGTCAAATGGTGTGGCGTGCCGACACCAGCGGAGCCATAAGACAGCTTACCTGGCTGGGCTTTGGCCAGCGCCACCAGCTCCTGGGTCGACTTCGCAGCGACATTGGGGTTGACGACGAGGACAAAAGGAACGCGCCCCAACTGGGTGATGGGAACGAATTCCTTGACCGGGTCATAGCCAGCGCGCCCATCTGGATAAAGGAAAGGGTTGGTGACGAAGTTGTTGGCAACCACCAGCAAGGTATAGCCGTCAGGTGCCGCCTTCGCGGCCAGCTTTGTTCCAAGATTGCCGCCAGCCCCGGGACGGTTTTCGACGATCACCGGTTGCTTCCAGTACTCGCTGAGCTTTTGTCCTACCGTGCGGGCAAGAACGTCGTTGCTTCCGCCGGCGGTGAAGGGAACCACGATCGTGACGGTCTTGCTGGGGTACTCGTCGGCATGGGCCGGCAGCGCAGCGTTCAGCCCGAGAAGCGCAAGCACAAGCGCTTTGGTGGCGCGGCCAAGGGCAAGAGGTTTGAGCATGTTCATGAGGATGTCTCCTTGTGTTATCGATGGGAAGGGGAAAGCGATTCGAACTATCCGGCGCCGCGCACGGTATCTACCAATTGGTCCGGAGAAGTCACCTGGGCGCCGCGCCAAGCGACATGGCCATCCGGTCGGACCAGTACGAGGGGGCGCTCATATGCGGCCGCCACATCAGCTTGCTCGATGGATTCGATCCGGAATGGAACGCCTTTTGCGGCAAACGCCTCGGCCAACGTGTCCGCCTCGTGCTGAAGCCTCGGGTCGGTGCACACGAGCACGAACCCGTGGCCGAACAGATCAAGCGTCGAGCGGCCATCGCTGAGCCATACGTGCGGCGCGCGCGAACCAGGCCGCGTCGTGGGGATGTAGGTCGAGTATTCATCCGGGGTCGGCGTCGTGCCGTCCGGTATGCAAATGGGCGAGTCGTCGTAGCGGTGGCCGAGTTGCAGACCCAGCGACTCCCACTCCACCCGGGTCGATTCGCGCAGGCGTCGGCCAAGGTCCTGGCGCACTTGCTCTCCTTCGGGCGTCAGGTCGCAGACCGCTGCCGGGCTGGGGGTGTCTTGCCATGCCCTGAAGTTCTGGGTGGAGAAACCGATGTTGCGTCGCGCGACCGGTCGGCGCTCTGCATCGTAGCTGCGCAGCAGGGCAGGACCGCCCCAGCCCTTGACAAGTCCTTCGAGCTTCCAGCCAATGTCCAGCACCTCCTGCGTACCCGTGTTCATGCCCATGCCGCCCGTTGGCGACATCGTGTGCGCCGAGTCGCCGACGAGGACAACGCGCCCCTGGTGGTAGCGATCGGCGAGCATCTCGCTGCGTCGCCAGGGGATGGTGGAGTCCACATGAAACGCGACATCGTCGCGACCGATCGCTCGGCGGACCCAGGCCGCCGCGTCGAAATTCTTGAGGTCCATCTTCTCTTCGGTACCCAGCACGGTCAGGCGCCAGATCTCATTCCCGTCGACGACCGTCAGGTTGCCCCAGGTCCCCTCCGGACCAACGAAGAGATAACGCTCGGCAGGCCCCATTTTGTGTTGGTTCACCAAGCCTGGCGCGTGGAGCAGGATGTTGACGGAGTAGCTGAGCAGCTTGCCTTCCATCTTGATGCCGACCTGCTCCCGAACACTGCTGGTGGCACCATCGCAACCGAGCAGGTAGTCGGCGCGGATCGTGACCGGCTCGCCCGTGTTCAGATCGGTGACCACCGCCGTGACGCCTTGGTCGTCCTGCTGCAACGATTCGAAGCGGTGCCTGAAGAGCAGCCTGGTTTTCGGTTCCGCTCGTGCAGCATCGGTAAGGATGGGCTGTAGCCACAACTGAGGGCAGCGCTGCTTCTTTTCGGGCGTCTCGGGCGGTGTCGGCGCATCGCGCATGCTCGGGTACTTTTCCTGGTCGAGCAGCAAGCCGTTGAGCGAGGTGCAGAAGACCATGGAAAGCTCATAGTCCTCCGGGAAACCGCACTCGCGCACGCGCTGGGCCAGACCCCAGCGCCGGAACAACTCCATCGTCCGCATCGCGATGAGGCCGGTGCGCGGGTGCTCGATCGTCCCGTCACCCTCGTCCACAAGCATCGATTCGATACCCCTCCAGCCCAGCTCGATGGCCATCGAAAGGCCCACCGGGCCTCCACCCACGATCAGCACAGGCGTCTTGATCATTGTCTCCATAAGTTCGTTTCCTTGATGTGTTTTTGATCCGTTCGAAAAATGATCTTCGAGAAAGGCAACCACGTCCAATCGATATTGGAGAGAAATAGAATTCAGGATATGAATATCAAGACGTTCGACTTGAACCTGCTGAGGGTCTTCGCCGCTGTCTATGCGGAGCGCAATGTTTCCAAGGCGGCTGTCGCTGCGGGTCTGTCGCAACCCGCGATGAGCAATGCGTTGCTTCGGCTGCGCAAGGCCTGCTCCGATGTGCTGTTCATCCGGACATCGCGAGGCATGGAGCCCACTGCGCTGGCCGAGGAACTCATCGATCCGGTTAGGCACGCGCTGTCGATCCTCCAGGCGTCCTTGGAACACCCTCACGGCTTCGATCCGCGAGAGTCCGAACGGACGTTCAAGATCCTCATGTCAGATGCAGGTGAAGCCATCGTTCTGCCCCAACTGGTACCCGCAGTGCTCAGGGAGGCACCTCACGTGCGCATCGAAGCGCTACGGCGCCCCAATGAGCTCTATTCGCAGATGCTTCAGAGTGGAGAAGCGGATCTCGCCATCGGAAACCTCGCGTTTCTGAAGACCGGGTTTTACCAACAGCGCCTCTTTGGCGACCCCTACTGCTGCCTGGTGCGAAGAAAGCACCCGTCGATCAGTGGCGAGTTGACTCTTAAGCAGTTCCTGGAAGCGCAGCACGTTTCGGTTGCCACTGGAAACGCAGACGCCTTGGTCGAGCACACGCTTGCGAAGATGCGTGCGAAGCGCAAAGTCGTCCTGCGCGTGACCCACTACCACGTCGCGGCAGATGTCGTCGAGCGGTCCAACCTGGTGGTCACCGTTCCCCGCAACGCGGCGCGCAACGCCCGGGGCGTTCAGATTCTTCCTGTACCCTTGAAGATCCCCGCCGCGGATGTGCGCCAGTTCTGGCACAGTCGCGCGCACAAGAATCCGGCCAACCAGTGGCTGCGGTCGATGCTGGCCAAGCTCGTGTTCGAATAGTCACGGCGAAGGTTGACGGGTCTTCTCAACTGGATCCCTGCTGCCCCATGTATCTGGCCCGAGGCCGCAGCATGGCGCCGGTCAGGCGTTGCTCCAGTGCGTGGGCGATCCAGCCCGTGGTGCGAGCGAGGGTGTGCAGCATCGCGCCCGTTCCATTGGGCAGCCCCATCGCCTTGCAAAGCATCACGAGGGCTGCAAACACATTCGGATGCTGTCCCGCCTGGCGGGCGCCGACCACCAGCGCCCGTATCTTTGGCGTGTCGGGGCCGTACGACGTCAGGCGTTCCATCATGTCGAGCAGCACCACCGAGCGGGGGTCCTCTCCTTCATACAGGGGATGGTTGAAGCAGGGCAGTTCGTTGCTCATGAAGCCCATGGCCGCTGCCAGCGACAGAGCGTCCTCGGGATCCAGTCGCGAAGGCAGCGCGTCGATCAGCGCCTCCACCTCCACGGCACCGCCCACCTGCATCGCTCCGGACTGGGTCAGCATCGCGGTGGCGACGCAGGCGTGCAGGTCGGCGCCCGTGGAGGCGCATATCCGTGCCGCGAACGATGGCGCCGACAGTTCGTGCTCTGCGGACATCACCAGCGCGGCATCGATGGCCTGCACGGCATCCACACGGTCTCCCAGGCCGAGCCCGCGGGCGATGCACTGCGCCACGAACTCGCCTTCGCGGGGAGCGGAAAACCTCGCGTCCGGCCCGAAGACGCCGGCCGCGCCGGCCAGGGTCTGCAGCAGTCGCCGGTACGTCGCAAGACCGGCCGCCTGTATGTCGCCTTCGGCCTGCTCGAACGCCGACAGCGAGGTCGTCAGCAGCGTCAGCAGCTTGAGCGGCGTGACCCTGTCGGCCGGGTGCGAGGCGAGCTTGATCAGGTGCTCCAGTGGCCGGGTTTCCTGCAGGGCTGGCCATGCGATGTCCCTGGTGCGCGCAAGCCCCGTCCAGATGAGTTCGCTTGCGAATTCGAATGATCGGCCATCGCGCACCAGGTCGCGCGCCAGTACGCCGCGATAGCGTGGCCCCTGGGCCGTGATCTCGCTGATCCACGTCTGTGCGATGGGTTCCCCGTAGCGCAGGGCGTGCGAGACCTGCGGTCCGCCCGAGCGAGCGACGGCCCGGCTTCTGAGTTTCTCGACATCGGCCTTGCGGTAGAGCTTGGCCTTCACGCCCGGGCGCTGCACCGTCTTGATGAGCCCTCGGCTGACGTAGGTGTACAGCGTTTCCCGGCGCACACCCAGGGTCGACGTTGCTTCGGCGCTGCTGACGTACTCAACGTCGTTGATCTGGCGCTTCTGGCGTCGCGTCTTTGTATTTTCTTTCGGCGGCATAGGGTTCTCCCGGTGAAATATGTCGATTCTCACATCGATCTATACATTGATCAATGTATTGCCTAACATCCGCGGCACTCCGTCAACACCCTTTTGAAAGGACAACCACCATGCAAGTCGCCGAGCAACAACTCCTGGACCTTCGTCCCAAATTCAAGGAAACCCGCAAGAAGCTGCTCAGCGCACGGCACCTGCCGGGCGAGGTGTACAGCTCGCCGGAAATCTACGACATGGAGAAGCAGCAGATCTTCATGACGTACTGGCTCTCCGTGGGGCGTGTCGAGGAGATACCCAACGTCGGCGACTACTACACCTTCCAGGTGATGAAGGAGTCGATCGTGGTGTCGCGCCCCGCGCCCGATCAGATCGTTGCCTACATGAACCAATGCCTGCACCGCGGGGTCGAAGTCGCGGTGGGCAGCGGCAACGCCAAGGAGTTCAGCTGCCCCTACCATGCGTGGCTGTACGACGTGGGCGGCAAGCTGGTGGTCGCGCCCGGCATGAAGGCCTCGGAGGTCGATCTTAAGAACTGCAGCCTGCGGCAACTGCACGTCAAGATCTGGCGCGGCTGGATCTTCGTGAATTTCAGCGACGAACCGATGTCCTTCGAGGACTACATCGCGCCCTTCGAGGAGCCGCTGTGGTGGTTCCAGACCGACCAGTGCAAGCTGGCGCAGAAGGTCGAGATCGACGTCAAGTGCAACTGGAAATTCCTGGTCGAGAACCTGATCGACATTTACCACGTGGGCGTCATTCACAAAGGGACGTTCGGTGGCTACGTCAAGGGCGAGCAGGTCCGCTTCAACCTGCTGGAGAACGGCGGCTGGCATACCCAGTACGAAGCGCGCCCACACTCGAAGTCCGGCGACCAGGTCTTCCCGACGCTGCCCTGGGCACAAGACAAGCCCAGCGGCATCGCCTGCAAAGCGGGCATCTATCCCAACCTGAACCTGTCGATGCGTGCCGACAGCGTTCGCATGTGGCACATCTGGCCCATCTCGCCCACGGAAACCCGGGTCATCTGTTACCTGCTGTTTCCGCAAGCCGCTTTCTCGATCTCGAACTACGACGAAGAGATGGACAAGTACGTCGGCTTCGTGCGTCAGATCATCGCCGAGGACGCGGTGATGGTGGAGGGCATGCAGAACACCGCAGGCTCGAAGTTCTTCAAGCCCGGTCCGATGTCGCCGCTGGAGGAAGCGCTGTACCACATGGAAAACCACTATATCGACGCGATGACGTCGCAAGACTGAGGCAGCCGCCATGGGAACAACTGTGTGGAGACAGCATGCACGATGAATGGATCAATGTAGGCAGCGTTGCCGATGTCGACGAGGACGACACGCATTCGGTGGAGGTCGACGGCAAGCGGGTGTGCCTGTACAAGCTCGGTGGAGAAATCTATGCGACGGACGGTACGTGCACTCATGGCGAGGCGGATCTGTCGCTGGGCATGGTGGTTGACTCCTGTCTCATCGAGTGTCCCTTGCACGAGGGCACCTTCGACATCAGAAGCGGCCGCGCGGTGGACGCCCCTTGCACCGAGCCGCTGCATTGCTACCCGGTCAAGGTCGAGCAGGGGGTCATCTACCTGCGGCCCGTCCGCTGAACATCTGATCGGGAAACAGAGATGGATGTTGTCATCGTAGGAGCCGGCCAGGCCGGCGCTTGGGTCGCCCGGTCGCTGCGGCAGGGGGGGCACAAGGGAGGGATCACGCTGCTGGGCCGGGAGTTGCACGCGCCGTACGAGCGTCCTCCCCTGTCCAAGGGGGTGCTCAGCGGGACGGAGGCGCATCCGCCGGTGCTGCTTGACCCGCAACAGTGCGATGCCTTGGGAGTCGATTTCCGGCCGGGTGTCGAGGTGGTCGACATCGACCGCTCCCGCCACCAGGTCCGGTGCGCGGATGGCTCGGTGGTCCCCTACGGCAAGCTCGTGCTGGCCACCGGCGGGCGTCCCCGGCCGTTGTCGTGTCCTGGCGCGGACCTGCCCCATGTCCATGTCTTGCGAACGATCGAGGACTCCATGGCCATCGCCAGGCAGTTGGTGCCTGGCAAACGCTTGCTGGTCATTGGGGGTGGATGGATCGGGCTGGAGGTCGCGGCGACGGCGAGGGCGAAGCAGGTCGATGTCATGCTGCTGGAGGCGGGCTCCCGCCTGTGTGCGCGGTCGCTGCCGCCCCGGTTTTCAGAGTTTTTGCTTGAGAAGCACCAGCAAGAGGGTGTCGAGGTCCGCTTGTCGACAACGGTCTCGTCGATCACTGCCGGGCGTCAGCGCACTCTGGCCGTGCAACTGCCCGGCGGGGCGCAGGAGTTCGACGCGGTCGTGGTCGGGATCGGGCTGCTGCTCGATACCGGCCTGGCCGAGACCTGCGGGCTGGAGGTCCGGGACGGCATTGTCGTCGACCAGGCAGGAAGAACGTCCGACCCCGACATCTATGCGGTGGGCGATGTGGCCAACCAGCCCAGCACCTGGGCAGGCGGCCGCTTGCGCCTCGAATCGTGGGCCAACGCCCAGAATCAGGCGATCGCCGTAGGCAAGGCACTGGCCGGAGAAGACGTGGCCTATGACGAGATACCCTGGTTCTGGTCCGATCAGTACAACCTGAACATACAGGTGCTGGGGATACCGCTGAACGATGTGGAAGGCATTCAGCGCGGATCAGTGGAGTCGGGCCAGTTCTCCGTGTTCCAGTTCTCGGGCGAGCGATTGCACAGCGTGATCTCGGTCAATGCGCCGCGGGACATCAAGGTCGCCAAGCGCTGGCTCAAGCAGGGGACTTGTCCGTCTCCAGATGTGATCGCAGATCCATCGGTGCGCCTCGACAAGCTTGAGCGCGCAGCGTGAACCCTTGCGCCAATTGGCAGAGTTCAATCGGTTGTCGCGCCGGCTTTCGCTGAAAGCTCGCGCGAGGCGTCCAGCAGCAGCGCCACAATCTGCTGCACCCGCGCGTCGTCCAGACGGGCGCTGGGTCCGTAGACGACGAGCGACCCCATGACTTTGCCGCCTGCGGCGCGGAACGGCACCGCCATGGCCACGGCGCCCTTGATGAGTTCGTCGCGGCTGATGGCATAGCCCGCCTCGCGGATGCGGGCCAGCCCTTCGAGGTAGGCTGGCTGCTGATTGGGCGGCACCTTGCCATCGAGGTAGCTCGCCGCGTCCTTCACGAAAGCCAGAATCGCTCGCCCGCTCGCGCCCTGGATCACGCTCTCGCTGTGGCCCACGCCGCGCTTGAAACTCAGCGGCTGCGGGCTGGGCATCTCGGCCACACAGACCCGCTCCCGGCCGTGGTGCACCAGCAGCGCGACAGTCTCGCCGGTCTGCTCCCACAAACGCCGCATCATGGGCTGCGACAGTTCCGCCAGGTCCAGGCCGGAGGTCCAGACGTGGGCCAAGTGCGCCACCGAGGGACCGAGCTGGAAGCGCTGCGGCTCGCCCGAGGCCACGATGAAGCCGCGCAGCTCCAGCGTGCGCAGCAACCGGTAGAGCGTGGGCCGGCTCAGATCGATGCGCCGCAGCAACTCGCTCGCGCTCAACTGCCGGTCGCCCGCCCTGAAAGCCAACAGGATGTCCAGCGCGCGGTCCACCGCGCGCACCCCTTCCCCCGGCTTCTCCACCACCGGCCCGCGGTCCGCGCTGTCATCGCTCATGGTCGTCCCCACGTTGCTCCGTGTCTGTGATGGTTGATTGTACAAAATACGTCCATCAGATGGACAACATGTTCATTCTGTTTGACTTAAATCAAGCCCATCCAAATAATGGACATCCGTCTCATACAACGTACAACCTCTGGAGCCCACATGAACAAGGAAATGTCTGAAACGCTCACCCGCGTCGGTCCCGGCACGCGCATGGGTAAGTTGCTGCGCCGTTACTGGGTACCGGCACTGATGTCGAGCGAGATCGCCGAGCCGGACAGCCCGCAGGTGCGCGTGCAGCTGCTGGGTGAGAAGCTGCTCGCGTTCCGCAACTCCGACGGCCAAGCCTGCCTGATCAGCGAGTTCTGCTCCCACCGCGGCGTGTCGCTGTACTTCGGCCGCAATGAGGAAAACGGCATTCGCTGCGCCTATCACGGCGTCAAGTTCGATGGCATGGGTCAGTGCGTGGATGTGCCGTCATCGCCCCAGGCTTGCGCCCGGATGCACATCAAGGGCTACCCCTGCATTGAGCGCGGCGGCATCGTCTGGACCTACATGGGCCCGGCCGACCAGCAGCCTGCAGCGCCTGAGCTTGAGTGGTGCACGTTGCCGGCCGAGCACGTGTTCGTCTCCAAACGGGTGCAGTACTCGAACTATCTGCAGGCCATGGAAGGCGGCATCGACACCGCGCACGTATCCTACGTGCACAGCTTCGAGGTTGACGGCGACCCCATGCACCAGGGCGTCAAGGCGTTGGACTACATCAAGGCCGACGGCAACGTGAGCTTCGAGATCGAGAAGCAACCCTTCGGGCTGAGCCTGTTCGGCCGCCGCCTGGGCGAACCCGACTCCTATTACTGGCGCATCACGCAGTGGCTGTTCCCCTGGTTCACCCTGATCGCGCCCTTCGGCAAACACGCGCTGGGTGGACACGTGTGGGTGCCAATCGACGACCACAACTGCTGGGCCTGGAGCATCAACTGGCAGCCCGATCGCCCGCTCACGACTGAGGAGCGCTCCGCCATGGAGGCCGGCAAGGGCATCCATGTGGAATACGAAGCTCCTGACAGCTTCATTCCTAAGTACAACCGCGACAACGATTACGGCATGGACCGCCAGGCCCAGAAAGACAAGCGCTCCTACAGCGGAATCTTCGGTTTCGCGGCCCAGGACTACTCGTTGCAGGAGAGCATGGGCCCGATCCAGGACCACGAAGCGGAAATGCTGCTGCCCACCGACAAGGCCATCGTGATGGCGCGGCGCATGCTGCACGAGGCCGCGCTGGGCCTCGAAGAAGGCCAGACGCCGCCGGCGCTGGACGCAGGCGAACAGCACGTGCGACCGGCCGGCGTGCTCCTGCCCCGGGACCAGGACCCCGTCGAATGGGCACGCGAGAACCTGGCCGCAGCCATGAGCAAGCCGGTCTTCAGCCTTTGACGGCACGATCTTTCATTCCCATGACAACACGGAGACAACCCATGACATTCACCCGCAGGCTCCTCACCACCGCATTGGTCGCCGCAACGATTCCTTCCGCTTGGGCGCAGGGCACGCCCGACTGGCGCCCAAGCAAACCGGTGCGCATCGTCGTACCCATCGTCGGCAGCACCAACGACGTGTTGGCCCGCCTGGTCGCGCCCGAGCTGCACAAGGCATTTGGTCAGCCCTTCGTCGTGGAGAACAAACCCGGTGCGGGCGGCAACATCGGTGCGCTGGATGTCTCGCGTGCCGCGCCCGACGGCCACACCCTGCTGGTGGGCTACAACGGGCCACTGGCCATCAACGTCACGCTGTTCGACAAGATGCCCTATGACCCGACCAAGGACCTGGCACCCATCACGCTGGCGGTCAAGGCACCGCAGTACCTGGTGGCCACCCCATCGGCCGGGTTCACCAGCGTGCAGGATTTCATCGCCAAGGTCAAAGCCAATCCCGCTCGGTACTCCTACGGCTCCGTGGCCATGGGCAGCGCCTCGCACCTGACCATGGAGATGATGAAGTCGGCGGCCGATTTTCGGATGACGCATATCCCTTATCGAGGGGCCGGGCCTGCGCTTGCGGATCTGATCGCGGGCAATGTGCAGGCAGGCTTTTTCGTGCCGGGCAACGTGCAGGGGTTCGTCAAGGAGGGGCGTCTCAAGCTGCTGGCCTCGACCGGTCGACAGCGCTTTCCGAGCACGCCCGACATTCCCACGCTTTCGGAATCGGGTCTCAAAGACTTCGAAGCCACTTCATGGATCGGCTTCCTCGCGCCGCCGGCCACGCCACCAGAGATCATTGGTCGTTACCACGCGGAGATCGTCCGCATCCTGAAGTCGCCTGAGATTCAGAAGCGGCTGCACGAGATGGAGTTTGAAGTTGTTGCCACCACACCCCGCGAGTTCAGCGACTGGATCGGCACCGAGATCACGCGCTGGGGCAAGGTCATCAAGAGCACTGGCGCCAAGGTGGAGTGAACTGAGATGAGCACTTCCCGACTGGCGGGGCGCACCGCGCTGATCACTGGCGCTGGTGCCGGCATCGGTGCAGCCGCCGCCTCGATCTTCAGCCGCGAAGGCGCGGCCGTGCTGATGGTGGACGCGAATGCGCAGGCCCTTGAGCGCACGCGCGCCGCGATCGAGCAGGCACAGCCTGGCGCGCGGCTGGCTTGCGTCGCGGCCGACGTGGCCGACGAGGCGGCCGCGCACGCGGCGGTAACGCAATGCGCCACGCTTTGGGGCGGACTGGACATCTTGGTCAATAACGCGGCCATGCGCAACTACAGCGCCGCCGCCGATGCCACGCCCGACGAATGGCAGGCCATGGTCGGCGTCAACCTGGTGGGCATGTCCAACTACTGCCGCGCGGCGCTGCCGGCGCTGAGGCGCTCGGGTGTCGGCAGCATCGTCAACGTGTCCTCATGCTACGCGGTCACCGGCCGCAAGGGCATGGCGCTGTACGATGCAACGAAGGCTGCGCAGTTGGCCTATACGCGCACGCTGGCCTTCGAGGAGGCACCGCACGGTGTCCGCGCCAATGCCGTCTGCCCGGGCTCGACGCTGACCGACTTCCACCTCGGCCGCGCGAACCATGCTGGCAAGAGCGTCGAACAGCTCAAGAACGAACGCAAGGACACCTCGCTGGTTGGCCGCTGGGCCGACCCCGCCGAGATCGCCTGGCCCATCCTCTGGCTCGCATCCGGCGAGGCCTCATTCATCACCGGCACCACGCTGATGGTCGATGGCGGCCTGCACATCATGTAAGCCATGGTCACAAAAACTCTGCAGGCGCTCGTCTTCCAGATGCGCCACGAAGCCCCGGGTATCGTCGGTGTCGAACTGCGCCCGGTGCCGCCTGCCGCCGCGTTCCCCGCCGTCGAGGCCGGCGCGCACATCGACCTGCACTTGGGCAACGGCCTGGTGCGCAGCTACTCCCTGGTCAATCCGGGCGAGACCCATCGCTATGCTGTGGCGGTGCTCAACGACCGCCACAGCCGAGGCGGCTCACGCTTCGTACACGAGCAGCTTCGCGTGGGCCAGACCATCGCTATCGGTGCGCCGCGCAACCACTTCCGGCTGGACGAGGCCGCGCCACGCAGCGTGCTGCTGGCCGGGGGCATTGGCATCACACCGGTCTACGCCATGCTGCGGCGCCTCGCAGCGCTCGGGCGCGAGGCGCAGCTCGTCTATTGCGCGCGAAGCCGCTCTGAGGCGGCCTTCCTGGCCGAGATCGAAGCGCTGGTTGAGACTCACGACTCCCGACTTTCTCTGAGATGTCATTTCGACAACGAGCAAGGTGGCCCACCTGACCTCGAACGCCTGCTCGCCGACCATCCGCCGGGCACCCACTTCTATTGCTGCGGCCCCGGCCCCATGCTCGATGCCTATGAACGCGCCTGCGAGCGCTTGGGCCAGCAGAACGTACACCTGGAACGCTTTGCCGCCACCCCGACGACCGCACCCGCGATTCCCGCCAGCGGCTACACCGTGGAACTGCGCAGAAGCGGCCGAACGGTCCAGGTGCCGCCCGGTGTGACCCTGCTCGACGCACTCATTGAGGCGGGCCTCAGCCCCGACCACAGCTGCCGCGAGGGCGTGTGTGGCGCCTGCGAGACCAAGGTCATCTCGGGCGATATCGATCACCGCGACCAACTGCTGTCCAAGCAGGAGCGCGCGGCCAACAAATCCATGATGATCTGCGTCTCTTCCTGCCGCTCGGGCTGCCTTGTACTTGATGCTTGACGTCAGTACTTCGGTCAGAGCCATCACTCAGTCGCGGCCGACAATGAACCGCTCCGGGAATGAACTGTCCCCCTAGTACTTGGACGGTCTGGCTTTTAAGCGGACTTCAACGTTATCCCAGGACAACCCCCGATTTTCGAAAACCTGAGCTCACTATTGCTCAACGGGTTTGTCTTGGAAACGCATGGAAAAATCCACGGCCTTGACATCCTTGATCAGCGCTCCGACAGAGATTCGGTCCACACCCGTTTCGGCATACGTCCGAAGGTTTTCAAAGGTGACCCCGCCAGATATCTCTAGACTGCATCGCCCTTTGGCCAACTTCACAGAGGCTCTGATGTCTTCAAGAGACATGTTGTCCAGCAATACCATCTTTACGCCAGCGTCGAGGGCCTCCTCGAGTTGCCGAAGGGTTTCGACTTCTACTTGAATGAACGAGACAAGAGACTCGACCTTGAGCGCAGCATTGAACGCAGCAGTCAGTCCTCCAGCCGCAGCGATGTGATTCTCTTTGATCAAGATCGCATCGAAAAGCCCTATGCGGTGGTTCACTCCGCCTCCGCATCGCACGGCATATTTTTGTGCAGTCCGCAATCCAGGTATCGTTTTTCTGGTGTCCAGAATGCTAGCGGCAGTACCCTCCACTGCTTTGACATACTGAGCCGTCTTGGTCGCAACGGCACTGAGTGTTTGCAGCCAGTTCAAACATGTTCGCTCAGCGGTCAGTAACTCTCGAGCCAGGCCTTGGATCTCAACGACTTTTTGACCAGGTTCACACCGTTCACCGTCATTGAGAAACCAGTGAATCTGGGCTGCAGGAGCGGATTGACGAAACACCTCGTCGACCCAGAGACGACCACAGATGACGGCTGATTCCCTGCAGATGATGGTGGCAACTGCCCTACGATCCGCTGGGATGAGCGCCGCTGTCAAGTCTCCCGTGCCCACATCCTCTTCTAGTGTGCGTTGGACATCCGCGTGGACTTGTTCGTCAAAGGTCTTCATGTGAAAAAGTGTTGGATATGTTTTAGGTTTGCTCAGGAGCAGACTCGTTGCTCCTGATGTTACGACGCAGAACCACAGGCTTCCCGCCAAGTGAGCGTTTGCACATCCAGTGCGCCAAGGCTGAGTCGAGGTAGTCCGCATGACCAGGAAACCAGGTGGCCAGCTCGCTACCCAGTCGGCGGCACACAGCCACGTTGCCGCTGGCCAGTTGTTGCCCGACCTCATAGATGCTTTTCAACACGGCGGCGTGTTCGTTGATGTGACACTCGCTGGCAGGAAAGTCGGTTTCGCGCATCCAGCGGTTTTCCATCTCGAAATGCTCTTCACAGTGCCGGGCAAGCGTGTTGAGTACGCCCTCCAGGTCGACTTCTTCTGCCCGTTGAAGCGCCGCCACACAGTCGACGAACTCCCGGTGTACCAAATCCATGGGTGTGAACCCAAGAAGGTAGCCATCATCCCAACTGATTGCTGAATTCATTGGTCACGTTACTCATAAAAAGGAAACAGTTCTCCCCAGCTCTAAGTGGTCAGATGTGGTTACTTGGTGATGAGCAACACGGAGAGCACGGTCAGCAGCCCCAGCAGCAGACGTCGAAACACGGTTTCACTGAGCCGATGACGAAGCAATCTTCCGATTCGAAGGCCGACGAACATGGGAATCAGGGCGAGGCAGGAAAGAGCGACCTCCTCCCAACCAAAGCGGCCATACCACATCATGGTCCCATACATAGGAACAGAGCCCAGAAGATAGATGATGCTGATGGACCTGATGAACTCGTCTTTGTGCAACTTGAGTGCCAAAAGATAGGCAATGAGAATGGGGCCGGTCAATGTCGAGACGCCAGCCATTGCGCCTGCGACCCCGCCAACCAGTGGCCCCATCCACCGCTCCTGACCGGGATTCACCCGAAAAGTTGCTCCAATGGCCATCATCCCTACGGCGATCATCACCACGACTGCCAACAGAACATTGAAGCCCTGCACGGACAGGTTCCTCGTCAAATGAATAGCGGCAAGCGTCGCGACGAACTGGCAGACCATCAAACCACCAAAACGCCGCAGTCCTTCATTCAGCCTCTTGCCTTCAACAGCCTGCCACAGGTTCGAAAGCAGGACCGGCATGACGAGCAGCCCCATCGCCTTTGGTGCTGGGAGAAGAAGCGACAACAAGGGGAGCACTACAAGCGGCAACCCTACTCCCAGTGCCCCCTTGACCAGCCCCCCCAGCACGACGGCTCCAAAACAGGCGAGCCAAAGTGCGACGAGGGGCATACCAGCCCCATCGGCATACATTACTCAGCCTTGAGTTCCGCGTGTTTACCTGCTTTTGCCATCGCTTGATTCTCTTGCTCGATGACTTTCCGATAGACCTCACCACCAGCACCAACAGGTTCGATACCGGCTCCCTGGAACTTCTCGATGACATCTGGCAATTTCACAACTTGTGCGATCTCATCAGCCACCTTTTTGGAGATCTCAGGTGGAGTCCCCGTTCGTGCCAGCACGCCAACGGAGACTGAAAAGTCAAACCCCGGGATGGTTTCTGCAATCGAAGGGGTATCGGAAGCAGAAGCTGAACGCTTGGGTGCGTTGCTGGCCAACACAATGACCTGACCACTTTTTACGAAACCCACCATGGACGGCAAAGCGGCAAACAAGAAGTCCACTTGTCCCCCAACCAGCGCCGGAACCGACTGACTCGATCCACGGAATGGAACGTGGACCATGGAAAGTCCAAGCTCCGACTTCAAAGCTTCCATTGTGAGGTGGTGCGTGCTTCCAATCCCCGAAGACCCATAGGTGAACGCTCCAGGCTCCTTCTTGGCGCGAGCCACAAACTCCTGAAAGGTCTTGACTCCACTTTTGGGGTGCGCCACCAAGAACAAAGGCGAGCGGGCAATCAGCGACACAGCCTGCAGATCCTGTCCGACAGCGTACTTGGCCGCCTTGTTGATCTGCGGAGTAATGGACAGCATGGAGCCATCGGAAACAATGAAGCTATACCCGTCGGACGGCAGCGCAGCGAGTGTTTGTACCGACACGACGCCGTTACCCCCGGGCTTGTTTTCCACCACAAAGCCCTGCTTCATCCGCTCCGATAGCTTTTGCGCGATGACCCGCGCCACGGTGTCAGGCAAGCCGCCAGGAGCATAGGGCACGATGAACTTGACCGGGCGGTTGGGGAAGTCACTCGTCTGCGCTTGCGAAAGACTGGACGCAAGGATGGTCGTCACAGCCAAGGCAGCAAAAAAACGTCGTTTCATGGATTGTCTCCGTTGGTAGGGTTGAAGCGGATCAGCAAGCACTTCTGCCTTGCCCCCGGAAAGAGCATGTGCGACAGTGCTTGTTTTTTTCTTAGATAACTAAGATAATCAATTTTTCCCTCTTGTTTGACCTTTGTCAAGAGTGGATACCACCATGTTTTCTAAGCAAGATCACAGACCATGACTACAGACGAGACAATGCGCCCCCTCTTGGTGACCCACAAGGAGTTCATCGCTACAGACACCGTTCTTTTCGAACTGAAATCCCCTGACTCTTTGCCTCTGGCCCGCTTCACGGCGGGAGCGCACATTGCTGTACGGGTTCCCAATGGGGCGATGCGCCACTACTCTCTGTGTAGTAACCCCGATGAGGCAGACCACTATCAGCTCGCGGTCAAACGAGAAGCGGACGGCCGGGGGGGATCGCAGAGTCTGGTCGATGAGGTGAACGTGGGGGATACGCTCATGGCCGGCACCCCAAGCAATTTGTTCGGGCTGAGCGACAAGGCGAAGAGTTTCATCCTCGTAGCGGGCGGCATAGGCATTACGCCGATGCGCGCCATGATCCATTCACTGCGAGCGGAAGGCTTGCGCAGTTTCAAGCTCTACTACCTGACTCGCACACCTGAGTCAGCCGCCTTTCTGAACGAGCTGCGCTCGCCTGAACTTGCCAGCAGTGTGGTTGTCCATCACACCCACGGCGATCCCGCAAAGACATTCGACTTGTGGTCCGTTTTCGAGAAACCTCAGGCGGGTGTGCATGTCTACTGCTGTGGCCCCAAGCGTTTGATGGATGAGGTCAAGGACATGACCGGGCACTGGCCCAGCAGTGCGGTGCATTTCGAGAGCTTCGGTGCGGATACGAAACCCCACGCAGACGACAAACCATTCGAGGTCGAGTTGGCCAAAGCTGGCAAGACGCTACTGGTACTGGCCAACCGCAGTATCCTGGACGCGTTACGAGACCATGGCATCAGGGTGCCGAGTTCGTGTGAGAGCGGAACATGCGGCTCATGCAAAGTCCGGTTGCTCAAGGGTGAGGCGGATCACCGAGATCTGGCATTGCTCCCGGAAGAGCAGGAAGATCACATCATGGTTTGCGTCTCCAGAGCGAAGTCCGACACGCTTGTCCTCGACCTGTGATGGCAACGATGCAACCGATCAAGCTTGGCGTCCTAGGACTTGGACGCGCATTTACGTTGATGATTCCAACCCTCAGCAAAGACCCCCGCATCGATCTGGTCGCTTGCTTCGATACCAATGCAGGTGCTTCAGCGGCTTTTTCGAAAGCGTTCGGTGGTGTCGCGCACACCTCTGCAGACGCACTCTGCGCTGACCCGAACGTCGAATGGATCTATGTCGCAACGCCTCACCAGTTGCACGAAGAACATGTACGTCTTGCTGCCAAGCATGGGAAACACGCGCTCGTCGAAAAGCCCATGGCGTTGTCGCTTTCGGAATGCGAGCGCATGCGGGAGACCTGCGAACAAGCAGGCACACAGCTGATCGTGGGTCACAGCCACAGTTTCAATGCCCCAGTGTTGCGCGCGCGCTCAATCATTGAGTCGGGGCGGTTTGGTCGTGTCCGCATGATTCAAGCCATGAACTTCACCGACTTCCTCTACCGGCCAAGACGTCCGGAAGAACTGGATACAACGAAAGGGGGTGGTGTTGTCTTCAGCCAGGCGGCACACCAGATCGATATCGTTCGATTGCTTGCCGGAGGAGAGGTCGCTTCCGTCTACGCTAGAACCGGGGGGTGGGACCGGCAGCGCCCCACCGAGGGAGCGTACACCGCCATTCTGAACTTTCGTTCCGGCGCCTTTGCCAGCGTGACCTACAACGGGTACGGTTTCTTTGACACCGACCCGTGGATGGGCGGCGTCGGCGAGATGGGGTGGCCAAAGAACACCGACACCCACCGACTCACCCGAGAAAAGTACCTGAGTACACAAGACGAAATTGCCGAAGCCCGTCGGAAAGCCAACCGGAATTTTGGTGGACCGGACTACGTACCAGATCTTAGAGGCGCACCTACCGCCTTTCAACACTTCGGGCCTGTCATCGCCTGCTGCGAACAGGCAGACCTCCGTTTGACGCCCTATGGCGTAGAAATTCACGACGTCCATGGCGTACACCTTGATGCGCTGCCACCGCAGGCGGTTCAACGTTCAGAGGTCGTGGACGAAATGTGGTCAGTGGCCAGGGAAGGTGCAGCGCCTACCCATTCTGGCGCCTGGTCCATGGCAACGATGGAAGTGTGTCTGGCGATCCTCGAATCGAGCAAGAAAGGAGGCGCTATCATTTTGGAGCACCAAGCCGCAGTACCCGCCATTCGGCGTTGACGCTCCCAATGACCAGCAAATCCATAGAAACACAAAGCCTTCTTCATCACTGGCGAGAATCGGTCCCCAACGATCGTCTCGCCCATCTAGTCCGTGATGTTGCGCGGGCTCAGATGCGTGCGCTTCAGTATCGTCTATCACCCTTCGGCGTGTCATTTGGACACTGGACGTTCCTCCGAATCCTTTGGATTCGCGACGGACTGACCCAGAAGGAGCTGAGCGATCTGGCGGGCGTGATGGAGCCGACGACCTTCTCGGCCGTGAAAGCCATGGAGCGAATGGGTTTCATTGAACGCAGGCACCTTCCCGGCAACAAGAAGAACATGCACGTTTACTTGACCGATGCTGGGCGCTCACTTGAACATGTACTTGTGCCCTTGGCGGAAGAGGTCAACGAGATCAGTGCCGATGGACTTCCCGATCGCACGCTTTCTTTGGTGAGGAATGCGTTGGTGAGGATGATTGAAAACTTGGCACATGAAGAAGAAACCCGCGCCACTCTAGTGGGCGACGCGGGCGACTGAAGCGCAGTAGGTCACCAATCTTCGGTTGCTTGCATGGGCAAGAGCGCCTCAGATGCTGTAACTCTCGTAGGTAGACGGGTGAAAGAGCTCATCCAAACCCACTTTTCTGCACGACAAGCCTTGCGCATGGTGGTGATGCAAGAACGCTTCAATCGTCTTTCGATTGGGCTCCACCCCGTATGACCAGAAGTCGTTTCCAAGCGTTTCACGTGCCGCCTTGAGCTGTTCTTCCACAAACGGCAGCGTTACCTTGGTGGCAGAGGTATCCGCCAGGAGCTCCAAGGCCTTCGCCTTGGATTCACCAAAGGCCTTGAAAACGGCTGCCGGCAACCAGCGGTTCTGCTCTGCGAGCTCTTTGCGAATGCCCACCACGTGCATGATGGGAAAGATGCCTGTCCGCCGGTAGTAGTCCTTTGCCACCGTAGTCGGATCATCGAACAGCCAAGCCACATTTGGGTTACTCAACGCCGCTCCGCTGGGTGGTCGTGGTGCGATAAAAGCATCGATCTCACCTTTGTCGAGCAGGTCGGAGATGGTATGCCCTGCCGGAGCGGCCTCAATGGTCACGCCCGGAGGAAGATCCAGTTTGATCTTCTCCGGACGTCCGGGCGTGTCGATTCCGCCTCTGACCCAGGTCACGTCCTCGGGATTCACGCCATAGTCGTCCTGCAAGATCGACCGTGCCCAAACCACCGCAGTCAGTTGATACTCCGGCACGCCAATACGGCAGCCCTTGAGGTCTTCAGGCTTTTTGATGCGGTCCTTCCGAACATAGATAGAGGTATGCCGGAAGGCGCGTGACAGAAAAACCGGCACGGCGATATAAGGGCTCTCGCCTTTGGCGTGCTTGACCAGGTAGCTGGAAAAGGAGAGCTCGGTAATGTCGAAATCCCGGCTCCGCATGGCCCGAAAAAACATCTCCTCGGGATTCAGCAACATGTACACCGGGTCGCATCCATCGATCTGGACACGCCCGTCGTACAGAGCACGGTTTCGGTCGTAGTCGCCCATGGCGACCGATATGTGCAGCTTTGACATCAAGCGTTCGCCCCCTCTGTCACCACGTAGGAGCGATCCATCTCTGGACTGTCCTGACCTTCAAGCCATACGTAGCTCACTTCATGGGTACGCCAGTCGACTGTCTTGGGAATGACGCCCTGGAACGAACACACTTCTTTCGGGATGCGCTTCTCTCCGGTTCCGATGGCCTCGCCTGTCGCCTGGAAAGCTTGAACAGCGTCCACCATCTGTTTGCGAAACTCGACGATGGCCATGTCGCTGGCACCCAGCCGGTCGTGGCTTCGATCGGCGATTTTCCCCATGGTGATCCACATGGCCATATCCTGATTCGGAATGCCGGAGATGCCCGTGAAGTTTCCGCTCTTCATCGCCTGACGGTCTTGCCAGTAGCGATTTTCGTAGTTGCGCAGCGGACGGTATTGCTCATCCAGGTCCACCCCCACGGTCTGGCCCAGGAACTTGCGCCAGGTCGCCGTCTCCGGGGTCTGCGACGGATGACCCCAACCAATGAAGTAGAAGCAGGTATTGGTGTCATCCACCGGCACATTCACGTTCGCCACGTTGTACAAGTTGTTGGGCGGGATCAGCACCGTCCATGGCGCAACGAAAACCGTCGTACGCACATAGTCGTGCGTCTGCGCGTTGAAGATCGGCCGTCGCACCGCAGCGTAACGGAATCCGAAGCTGGCGCGCTGCACTTGCATCCGCGGCGCTTTGTCGGTCGAGGGGCGCAACCAGTTTTTGTCCGTGGCTTTGGCACCATCGACACGCGCAGGGACCATGTCCGAGCTGTGCAGACTCGAGCTGTGGGCAGAGTCAATCGCACCTTCAAGGATCTGAGCCCAGTTCACAGGAATGATCACCTTGGCAACGCTCACACGCGTGTCCGCCGTGGGCGCCCAACGGGGAGGCTCGAACTCCGGCATGGTCTCAGCCGCCCCCATGTAGGCCCAGACGAAACCACCCCACTCCTTGGTCGGATAGGCCTTGTGCTTGACCTTCTCCAGCATGCCACTGGCCTCGGGCTCGGAAGACATTTCCGTTACGTTGCCGCTCACATCCATCTTCCATCCGTGATAGAGACAGCGAAGACCACCCTCTTCGTTGCGGCCAAACACGAGCGATGCCCTGCGGTGAGGACAGTATTCATCCATCACACCAACTTCGCCGTCCGTGTTTCGGAAAACCACGAGATCTTCTCCGAGGATGCGGGCTTTGACGGGTGTCCCATCTGGCTCGGAGACCTCTTCGATTAGACAGATAGGAACCCAATGCCGGCGCATCAGTTGCCCCATGGGTGCACCGTTTTCAACACGGCACAGCAGATCGTTTTCTTCATGCGTAATCATGGAAATCTCCTGTAAGGATGGGAAAGTGCAAGGAGGCACTGCGTTGAAGTATACTTCGATATCTAAGTATTTTTTCAAGGGTTATCCCTTACCACTGCCTCTGCCAGTCTCTTTGTCTCAGCAACCACCTAGGGCGAAGGCCCTCTACAGCATGAGAAAGCTTCCTTACAAATTCAGTTCGCTCGCGTTTGCGTTCTACATGGCAACCATCATTGCCTTCATGATGTGTCTGCTCCTAACGGCCATCAACACCGGAGTTGACACCCAGTTCATTCAACGGGTACTGAGTACCTACGTAATCGCCATGCCAGTGGCCTTCGCATGCGTCGTCTTGGTACGTCCGCTGGTCCTCTATCTCGTCTCAAAGACCGTGGCCACGAACGCAGGTGACACATGAAATGACTTCGGCATCATCTGAGCACTGTCCAATTCAGACGCGGTCACGATCAGAAAGGACAGCCATCAACCGTGATGACTGCGCATTCAGTCCCGTTGTAGTGCGCTCAGCTTGGCCCAAGGACGCCAAGAACGCGAACTTCCGCGAGGCTACTGCGTACTCAAACCAGACGTGTTTGATGTAGTCCTCTGGTGGGCCACATCACTGTCGGAGCAACAGGCATTTGAGAAAAAATGAAAACATTCAGGGAAAACAATGGAACTGAGGCACCTTCGGTGCTTCTTGGCGGTCGCTCAGGAACTGCATTTCGCCAGAGCCGCCGAGAAGCTTCACATTGAGCAATCGCCACTTTCGAGAGCGATCAAGGAACTGGAAGGAGAGCTGGGTGTCCGCCTCTTCGACCGCAACACGCGCAGCACGCGTCTGACCCGTGCGGGTCAGGTCTTCATGGATCACGTGCCGCGCGTGTTCGTAGCGCTGACCCAGGCGCGCGACAGTGTTCGGGCCGTGTCGGCCGGGTATCAAGGGCAGCTACGCATCGCCTTGTCCGAAGGCATCTCGCAGGCCCGCTTCACAGCATTGCTATCGTGTTGCCGTGAGGAAGAACCAGATACGGAGATCCGGCTTTACGAGGTTCCGCTGTCACAGCAGATCAGAGGCCTCGAAGCCGACTTGTACGACGCCGGGTTCTCCCACTCATCGGAAGTTGGTGAAACACTCCTTGCCATACCAGTGTGGAACGATCCGATGGTCGTGGCCGTGCCTGCGCGCCACCCCTTGTTGGCTCACAAGACGCTGCCTCTGGATGAAGTGCTGCGCTATCCGCTGGTGCTTTGCGACCCCGAGGTGTGCGAGGGCTGCAGCCGCCAGATGGCACGCGTGCTGCGCGCAACGGATCGCGAACCCATCGTAGCCGAGAAGGTCACCAGCCAAGAGCTGATGGTGACCCTGGTAGCAGCAGGCTACGGTCTGGGCTTCTCGACCGAGGCTCATGTTTCGACCTGCGGCCATCCGGAGATCGTCACAAGGCCGCTGGCTGGCCGCACACCGATGTTGACCACCTACCTGATCCACCGCATCGGCACCCCGTCTGAGACCTTGCGACGTTTCGTGGAAAGAGCCCGTGTCGCTGCGCCCGGTCGGGCGACTGACGACGCGTTGGACAGATTGCCAGGGAGTAGCACATGAGAAAGCTTCAAAACTTGACCGCAACCTTGGTGGTCGCCGCCGCAGCTTTGCTGCTGTCGGCCTGCGGCAAGCCGCAGCCCACCGATTCGCTGGAATCGTTGATGGCCGATCCAGAACGGTTGAAGCTGCTGCGAGAGCAGTGCAAGACCGAGCGCACCAAGCTGGGCGACGAACTTTGCGACCGCGTGGCCGAGGCCACGAAACGGCGATTTTTCGGGGACGGCAAGGTGCCGTACAACCCACCTAAGGAATCGCCCAAGTTCTGAACTTGCGCTCGTCGCCACACTCGGTGACGCGTATTTCGTGCATAGGCGCTGTACTACTTGCAGCGCGGCAAGGGGCCCTGACACGCGGCGGCACGCTGCCACTTGCATTCTTGCAGGCCGAGCTGCGAGCCTGCCGATTTCGGACTTTGACCCACCGATAGCCAGCCTTGATCCTCATGCGTGCGACACAGCTTCGTGCCGCGCGAACGGCCCCGTATGGCGGGCCACTGGATCGGAGGTCAAGGTGCAGGCTCAAGGCGCAAGCCACCAGGGGGTTCTCTACGGTCAAATCGCGGCGGTGCTGGGCGTCGTCGTGGTGGGCGTGTGGGGAGCGACCCAGTGGACCGCTGCGGCGCTGGGCCATCAGGCACGCCTGGGCACTCCGTGGTTCGAGGTCTTCGGCTCGCCGGTCTACCACCCCTGGCGTCTGTTCGAATGGTGGTTCTTCTTCGACGCCTACGCACCCGATGTCTTCGACGTGGGCGGCGCGATAGCAGGCGGCAGCGGCCTGGCCTCAGTGGGCGTAGCGGTGGGCATGTCGGTCTGGCGCTCGCGGCAGTCGCGGCTGGTCACCACCTACGGAACCGCTCGCTGGGCCACAGCAGATGACGTGCGGCATGCGGGCCTGCAACGCCCCAGCGGGGTGTTCCTTGGACAACATGGCTCGCAGTACCTGCGCCACGACGGGCCCGAACACGTGCTGGCATTCGCGCCCACACGTTCGGGCAAGGGCGTCGGCCTGGTGGTGCCCACGCTGCTGTCCTGGCCCGGCTCGGCCGTGGTCCACGACATCAAGGGCGAGAACTGGCAGTTGACGGCCGGATGGCGCTCGCGTTTCTCGCACTGCCTGCTGTTCAACCCCACCGATGCGCTCTCGGCCGCCTACAACCCGCTGCTGGAGGTGCGGCGCGGCGTACACGAGGTGCGCGACGTGCAGAACATCGCCGACATCCTGGTGGACCCGGAGGGCGCGCTGGAGCGGCGCAACCACTGGGAGAAGACTTCGCACGCGCTGCTGGTGGGGGCCATCCTGCACGTGCTCTATGCGGGCGAGGACAAGACGCTGCGTGGCGTGGCCAATTTCCTGTCCGATCCGGCCTGCCCTTTCGAGGTGACGCTGCACCGGATGATGACGACGCCTCACCTGGCGAACGAGCAAGGCGGCGGCCCGCACCCCGTGGTCGCATCCGCCGCGCGCGAAGTGCTCAACAAGAGCGAGAACGAGCGCTCGGGTGTGCTCTCCACCGCGATGAGCTTCCTGGGTCTGTACCGCGACCCGACGGTGGCGGAAGTCACCTCGCGCTGCGACTGGCGCATTGCTGACCTGATCTCGACCGCACACCCCGTGTCGCTGTACCTGGTGGTGCCGCCCTCCGACATCAGCCGCACCAAGCCGTTGATCCGGTTGATCCTGAATCAGGTGGGACGGCGGCTGACCGAGTCACTGGACGGATCGGACGGCATCGCGCGACGGCACAAGCTGCTGCTGATGCTCGACGAGTTCCCGGCGCTGGGCCGGCTGGACTTCTTCGAGACCGCGCTGGCCTTCATGGCGGGCTACGGCATCCGCAGCTTCCTGATCGCGCAGAGCCTGAACCAGATCGACAAGGCCTACGGCCAGAACCACTCGATCCTGGACAACTGCCACGTGCGGGTGACCTTCGCCACCAACGACGAACGCACCGCCAAGCGCATTTCCGAGACGCTGGGCACGGCCACCGAGCTGCGCGCCCAGCGCAACTACGCCGGCCACCGGCTGGCACCCTGGCTGGGTCACCTGATGGTCTCGCGCCAGGAGACGGCGCGCCCACTGCTCACCCCCGGTGAAGTGATGCAGTTGCCGCCCGACGAAGCGGTGGTGATGGTCTCCAGCGTGCCGCCGGTCAAGGCACGCAAGCTGCGCTACTACGCCGACGCGAACTTCAAGCGCCGCGTGTTGCCGCCGCCCGTGTTGACGAAGGGGCCCTACCCCGATGCGCCGCCGGTGCGGGCGGACGACTGGCGCGAGCTGGTGGTGCCGATGGGGACCACTGCACCCAACCCCGCGTTCACGGACGGCGTGGTTGTCGATGAAGGCGGTCCCCGCCTGCAGACGGAGCTGACGGCGATGACCACGCCGCAACACGAGCTCGACGCCCTGACCAATGACCTGGCGCTGCTCGATGACGACGACGCGCCCCTGCCCCTCCCCCGCCAACTCGACCCGGCCCTGCAGCGCGCGGCGCGCCTGGCCGCACTCGACCCCAACGACGGCATCACGCTATGAGCCAGTACCGCCTGAACCTGTTCATTACGCCCGAACATGCGCGCCGCCTGGAAGAAGTGGCGGCCAAGAAAGGAGTATCCAAGTCGTCCATCGTCGCGGCGGCACTGGCCTCCTGGCTGTCGCCGGACTCGGGCGATCATCGGGAGGCCGCCATCGCCAGGCGGCTGGACCGCCTCTCGCGCCAGTTCGAGCGGCTGGAGCGCGACCAGAACATCGAGATCGAGACCCTGGCTCTGTTCATCCGCTACTACCTCACGGTGAGCACGCCAGTACCTGAAGGCCACCAGGATGCGGCCCGCGCACAGGGCAAGGCGCGCTTCGAACAGTTCGTCGAACAACTGGGCCGCCACCTGCTGCGCGGTCGCAGCCTGGTGCGCAACGTGATCGAGGAACTGCATCCGCAGGAGCAAGGCCTGAATCGGCAACTGGACGAGGCCGCAGACATGGGCCACGCGAGTCCGACGCCGCCCGAAGAAGGCCCAACCCCATGACGGCCCCGTCACCCAGCCCCGAGAAGACCACGCTCGACCGCCGTGTCCGCATGCTGCGCACGGCCATGGGGCCAATGATCGCGGCCGCGCTCGAAGACCCGGACGTGGTGGAAGTGCTGCTCAACCCTGATGGCACGCTCTGGATCGACCGGCTTTCGACCGGAAGGGCACCGACTGGCGTGACGCTGTCGGCGGCCGATGGCGAACGCATCATTCGCTTGGTGGCGGCCCACGTGGGTGCCGAGGTCCACCGGGGCCAGCCGCTGCTCACCGCCGAGCTGCCCGAGACAGGTGAACGCTTCGAAGGTGTGTTGCCGCCTGCCGCACCGGGGCCGGCCTTCGCGCTGCGCAAGCGCGCCGTGGGCGTGATTCCGCTGGACCGCTACGTGGCCGACGGAATGATGACCGCACAGCAGGCCAGCTTCCTGCGTCGGGCCGTGCACGAGCGGCAGAACATCCTGATCGCGGGCGGCACCAGCACGGGCAAGACCACGCTGGCCAACGCGCTGCTGGCCGAGATCGCCGCCACCGGCGACAGGGTGCTGGTGCTCGAAGACACGATCGAACTGCAGTGCGCTGCGCGCGACCACGTGCCGCTGCGCACACGCGCGGGTGCCGTCTCGATGACCGAGCTGGTGCGCGCCACGATGCGGCTGCGGCCCGACCGCGTGGTGGTGGGCGAGGTACGCGGTGGCGAAGCGCTGGACCTGGTCAAGGTCTGGGGCACCGGCCACCCTGGCGGCATCGCCACCATTCATGCCGGCTCCGCACTCGGTGCGTTGCTGCGGGTGGAGCAACTGATCCTGGAGGTCGCGGTGAATCCACCGCGCGCCCTGATCGCCGAGGCGATCAACGTGGTGGTCTACATCGCCGGTCGCGGACGCAAGCGCCGCATCGAGACGATTGCCCACGTCACCGGACACGACAGCACAGGCTACCACCTGGTGTCGGTGAACGAGCCATTGCCTGAACTGCCAACGCCCTCCCCGCCCTCAGCGGCGGACTCCCCTTCCTCAACCCCACCCGGAGATCTTTCATGACCCCTTCGACCGCCCTGCGCTCCTTTGCCCAACCGTTCACCCGCCTGCTGGTGTCCTCGCGGGTCGCCTGCCTACACCGCTTGAACCGGCTGATGCAGCCCGCCCGCCAGAGGCTGCTCACCGCCGCTGTCATGCTGAGCCTGGCCGGCACGGCCAAGGCGGCCGGCTCCAGCATGCCCTGGGAAGGACCATTGCAATCCATCCTGGACTCGATCCAGGGTCCGGTGGCCCGCATCGTGGCCGTGATCATCATCATTGCCACCGGCCTGGCCCTGGCCTTCGGTGACACCTCGGGCGGCTTTCGGAAGCTGATCCAGATCGTCTTCGGCCTGTCGATCGCCTTCGCGGCCTCGTCTTTCTTCCTGAGCTTCTTCAGCTTCTCGGGCGGGGCACTGGTATGAGCGGCGGTGCCGAGCACGCTACCTCCCTGGCCAGCGGCTTCGAGATTCCGCTGCACCGCTCGCTGACCGAGCCCATCCTGATGGGCGGGGCGCCGCGCACGGTGGCCATCGCCAACGGCACGCTGGCCGCCGCCGTGGGCCTGGGCCTGCAGCTGTGGATTCCTGGCGCCGTGTTGTGGATCGTGGGGCATTCGCTGGCGGTCTGGGGTGCGCGGGCCGATCCGCAGTTCATGGCGGTGTTTGCCCGACACCTGAAGCACAAGCCTCTCCTGGACGTGTGAGGACGACGCCATGCTCAACCTCTCCGAGTACCGGCAACGCCCCGCCCTGCTGGCCGACTGGCTGCCCTGGGCCGGGTTGGTGGCGCCCGGCGTGGTGCTGAACAAGGACGGCTCGTTCCAGCGCACCGCGCGCTTCCGGGGCCCTGACCTGGACAGCGCCACGCAGGGCGAGCTGGTGGCCACCACCGCGCGCCTGAACAACGCGTTGCGCCGCTTGGGGTCGGGCTGGGCGCTATATGTGGACGCCGAGCGCCGGCCGGCGGCCGACTACCCGCGTTCGTCTTTTCCGGAAGTGCTGTCGTGGCTAGTGGACGAAGAGAGGCGCGCCGCTTTCGAAGAATCGGCCAGCCACTTCGAAAGTCGCTACCACTTCACGCTGCAGTACCTGCCGCCCGAGGAATCGCGCGCACGGGCCGCCAACCTGCTTTACGAAAACCGCTCCACCACCGGTGTGGACTGGCGCGAGCGGCTGAGTGCCTTCATCGCCGAGACCGACCGGGTGCTCGACCTGCTCGACGGAGTGATGCCCGAGATCGCCTGGCTGCAGGATGCCGACACCTTGAGCTACCTGCATGCCACTGTGTCACCGCGCGCCTACCCGGTGGCCATGCCCGAGGTGCCGTTTCACCTCGATGCGCTGCTGGCCGATGCCCCGCTGCTCGGCGGCCTGGCTCCGATGCTGGGGGATGCGCACCTGCGCGTGACCACGGTACGGGGGTTTCCCACGTCCACCTGGCCCGGTGTGCTGGACGACCTGAACCGGCTGGGCTTCGGGTACCGCTGGTCCACGCGCTTCCTGTGCATGGACAAGGCCGAGGCCGAGAAGGAGCTGGGCCGCCTGCGCCGGCAGTGGTTTGCCAAGCGCAAGAACGTGATCGCCCTGTTGCGCGAGACGCTGTTCCAGCAGGAGTCGCCGCTGGTGGACACCGACGCCGGCAACAAGGCGGCCGATGCCGACGCGGCCCTGCAGGAGCTGGGCAGCGACCACGTGGCCTTCGGATACGTGACCGCCACGGTCACGGTGCTTGATGCCGACGCGACCGCTGCCGACGAGAAGCTGCGCATGGCCGAGCGCGTGATCCAGGGGCGCGGCTTCGTCACCATCCCGGAGACGCTGAACGCGGTGGAAGCCTGGCTGTCGTCGATCCCGGGCAACGCTTATGCCAACGTGCGCCAGCCCATCGTCTCGACGCTGAACCTGGCGCACCTGATGCCGGTGTCGGCGGTGTGGGCAGGACCGGAGCGCAACCGACACCTGGACGGTCCGCCGCTGGTCGTGACCCGCACCGAAGGCTTCACGCCGTTCCGGCTGGTGACCCACGTGGGCGACGTGGGCCACACCCTGGTGGTGGGACCGACGGGCATGGGCAAGTCGGTGCTGCTGGCACTGCTGGCCCTGCAGTTCCGGCGCTACCCCGGTTCGCGCATCCTCGCGTTCGACATGGGCCGTTCGATGCGTGCCACGGTGCTGGGCCTGGGCGGCGAGCACTACGACCTGGGCAGCGATGGCGACATCGCATTCCAGCCGCTGGCCGGCATCGACCAGGAGGGCTACCGCAGCTGGGCTGCCGAGTGGGTCGAAGGCCGATTGGTGCACGAAGGCGTGGCCGTGGGGCCAGACGAGAAGGCCGCGATCTGGTCGGCGCTGGGCAGCCTGGCCGGCGCGCCGCGCGAGCAGCGCACGCTCACCGGTCTGTCGGTGCTGCTGCAGTCCAACGCGCTGCGCCAGGCGCTTGCTCCCTACGTGCTGGGCGGCGCGCACGGCAAGCTGCTGGACGCCGACCACGACCGCCTGGGCACGGCAGACGTGCAGTGCTTCGAGATGGAAGAGCTGATGGGCAGCCGTTCCGCGGTGATGGCCGTGCTGGGCTACCTGTTCGCACGCTTCGAGGCGCGCTTCGATGGTGCCCCCACCCTGCTGATGCTGGACGAGTCCTGGCTGTTCCTGGACGACCCTGTGTTCGCGGCGCGCATCCGCCAGTGGCTCAAGACGCTGCGCAAGAAGAACGTGTCGGTGCTGTTCGCCACACAGAGCCTGGCCGACATCCAGGGATCAAGCATCGCGCCGGCCATCGTGGAGAGCTGCGCGAGCCGCATCTTCCTGCCCAACCCGCAGGCCACCGAACCCCAGGTGCGCTCGATCTACGAGGCCTTCGGCCTGAACTGCCGGCAGATCGAGATTGTGGCCACCGCCGTGCCCAAGCGCGACTACTACTACCAGTCGCGATTGGGCAACCGCCTGTTCGACCTGGACCTCGGACCCGTGGCCCTGGCCTTCGCCGGCGCATCCACACCGCAGGACCAGCGGCTGATCGACGAGGTACTGGCTTCAAACCCACCCGAGGGCTTCGCGCCGGCCTGGCTGCGCCGCCGTGGCCTGGACTGGGCAGCCGATCTCTTTCACCAACACCCCCACCACCAACCCGGGCATGCCCGACCTTCAGGAGAAACGCCATGAGCTTTCAGT